>Ga0123355_10000182_pt1 | contig 77682 bp, 73 predicted proteins | sample TergutEmb28metaG_3_FD_89872 | JGI IMG/M metagenome (GOLD analysis project Ga0123355, IMG submission 89872) | Embiratermes neotenicus P1 segment gut microbial communities from Petit-Saut dam, French Guiana - Emb289 P1 | ecosystem: Host-associated > Arthropoda: Insects > Digestive system > Gut ... | reverse complement strand
ACTTTTGAAGAATGGGGAGAACTGCCCGAAGAAAAACAGGGGCAACGTACTGACTGGGATTTAGCTTATGAGATGCTAGACGAGGGCAACGATGTAATGACGGTTATCAACGCTCAAAGGCACATGATGAGATACAAAAACACCTTAGAGCAAGTCAGACAGGAAATGATCGCCCAAGAGTTCCGCAACACATTCCGCAAGCTGGAAGTTACATATATTCAAGGTGCTACAGGGCTTGGGAAATCTCGCCATGTCATGGAAAAGTACGGCTATGAGAACGTATGCCAGATTACAGGCTATCTGCATGGGTGCTTTGATAAGTACCAGTGTGAAGATGTTTTAATTTTAGATGAGTTCGCCCACGGCTTCAAGATTCAAGACATGAACAACTACCTTGACGGCTATCCTCTCATGCTTCCGTGTCGGTATGCCAACAAGGTAGCCTGTTACACCAAAGTTTACATCATCAGCAATATTCCGCTAGAGCTTCAATATCCAGCTATCCGAGTAGACAACCCCGCTGTTTGGGATGCACTGATGAGACGGATCAGCAAGGTTCTTGTATTTTTCGATGTTGGCAGATATGACACCTACACCACAAAAGAGTATTTGGATTCAGTCAGACGTAAGCCCTCTCGTGGATGGGTGGAAGTATCAAAAGAGGAAGATTGCCCTTTCAATCACAATGAAAATGGAGGACTTTTTAATGAGTAAAAATAGTAACCATCAGCAACGCATGATGAAAAAATTAAAAAAGGCTTTCGATTACACACAGTACATGGTGGAAGCCGTAGATAAAATTAACGGCTACCGTAGGCACAATCTAAAAACTTTCAATCCGCTTTTTAGTGGCTTTGGGACTGTGGGGGTCAGCAACAAAGAACTTTACGACTTGCACCAACAGGAAAATGCCCCTTTTGAGGACTATTGGGAGATGGTCACGGAGCATTGGACAAACAAAGAATGGGCAGAGTTTGCTAAATTTCATTCGAGCTGGAAAGGCGGTCAAAATGTTTAGTAAAGAACCCGCCTCCTCCTACGAGTACAAAATTGACGATAAAAGGGTATTCATCGTAAGCCCTGTCTATCGGGAAGATTCAAACAAGACCATCCATGACGCTTTACTTAGTCTGATGTTAAAACACGAGTAAACCTACTGAAAACAGTAGGTTTTTATTGAGTTTGGGCAACCGATATGTTATAATAGTACCATGTTGTAAATGAGGAAATATAACTATCGGTTGCCAGAAAGGAGCAAAATGAGGCAACCAAAAAACAAGATCACGGCTCTATATCTCCGCATTAGTCGTGAAGATAGTAGCCGTGATGAAAGCTATTCGATTGTAAACCAAAACAAGCTACTCACCTACATGGCAAAGCAAATGAGCTTGACCAATATCAAGGTCTATGTGGATGATGGGGTCAGCGGTTCAAAACTTGACCGTGAGCAATTCATGGTCATGTGCAAGGACATTGAAAAGGGGCTTGTGGGGGTCGTGATGGTCAAAGACCTCTCCCGACTTTCAAGAGACAAGTCACAGGCTAATGACCTTGTAGAACAGTTCTTCCCGCTACATGATGTACGCTTTATCTCCGTTTCTGATGGCACGGATTCAGACGAGGGCGAAGATGAATTTTTAGGCTTCCGCACTCTGATGAATGAATCATACGCCAGAGATATTTCAAAGAAACGCAAGCTAACAAATGTAGTCAAGAACAATGCAAAAGAACCAATCGGCTTACCACCTTATGGGTACATGAAAGACCCAAATAGTAAAGGGTGGATTATTGACCCAGAAGCCGCCGCAGTCGTTCGCCGTATCTTTCAAATGACACTAGACGGCAAAGGCATTGACCAGATTGCCGCCATTTTCTACAAAGAACGAATTTTGACACCTGTGTTCTATTGGAAAGAAAAAGGGCACAATCGTGGAGGGCCGAGGTCAGACAGAGAGCCGCACAGTTGGGGAAAGGCTACAGTCAGAGAAATTCTAGCCAAGCAAGAGTATTGCGGTGACATTATCAATCACAAGACCTATGCTAAATCATTCAAGCTCAAGAAACGCTTTGACAATCCAAACAAGTCTATTCATAAGGATGTCCACGAGCCAATTATTGAGCGTGAAGTATGGGAACAGATTGACGAGAAACGCAAACGGAAAACACGAAAACGCACAAATAAAGAGGGCGAAAAAAATATGTTTTCGGGTTTGTTAATCTGTCCTGATTGTGGTAAAAATCTCTGGTTCAATATCAACTCGGTAAACCCCGACATTCGGTTTTTCGCTTGCTCAAACCATACAAGCAACCGTGGAACGTGTGAGGACAGGCATTACATCAGAGTGGAGTTTCTGGAACAAGTAATTTTACAGGAGCTTGGCAGACTAACAAAGTTTGCAAAGAAGAACGAAAAGGCTTTTGCAGAGCTTATCATGGGTCAAGCTGAACAGGCTCACACCGAAGAACAGCAGAAAAAGCAGAAAGAATTATATGCTTTGAACGCTCGTAATCGGGAACTGGATAAACTGTTTAATCGTATGTATGAGGACAATGTAAACGGCAAGATTGATGATACTCGCTTTGCTACAATGTCCGCACAGTATACGAAAGAACAGGCAGAGATTGCAGAGAGGGTACAGACCATCACGTCAGAACTCTCAAAGCAAGAAGCAAAGGCAATGACAGCCGATGTATTTTTATCAGTCGTTCGCAAGTATACGAGAGCTAAAAAACTCAATGAGCGTATGCTAAATGAGTTGATTGAACGTGTTGAGGTGTTTCAAACACAAAAGATTGACGGCTTTCATGTGCAACGGCTTAGAATCCACTACCATGTCATTGGTGCAATCGAACTCCCAGACATATACCCTATACCAGAGATAATAATACATACGAGAAAGGGCGTACTGGTTAAGTATTATCCTTACCAATACGCCGCATAAAAAAATGCCCTTACCGTACTGAGAAAATCTCAAATACGGTAAGAACATTGCTACTGGAGCTGTTACCCGGATTTGAACCGGGGACCTCATCCTTACCAAGGATGCGCTCTGCCGACTGAGCTATAACAGCAGGGACAAAACGAACCATTTGCGGAGGAATCCCCCGCAAATGGACGTCTGCTTAACGTGGCGACCCAGAACGGGCTCGAACCGTCGACCTCCAGCGTGACAGGCTGGCGTTCTAACCAACTGAACTACTGGGCCATATAAGCCATGTTATTATACTAGGGGAAATGGCCGATGTCAAGAGTTTTTCCCGGTGAACTCAACAGGGCGGGCGATCCCCCGGCCGATCAATCTCCGCCGATCTCCCCCAACTGGATATTGCGCTGATACGACGCCGCCACAGCGGAGATCACCGCCTGACGGAATCCCGCCGCCTCCAGTGCCGCCACGCCGGCGATAGTGGAACCGCCGGGGGAGGTGACCATGTCTTTCAGCGCCCCCGGGTGGAGATCCGTCTCCAAGACCATGGCGGCGGCGCCGTAGACGGCCTGGGCGGCAAATTGGATCGAGCGGGTGCGATCCAATCCGGTCAAGACCCCGCCGTCGGCTAGGGCCTCGATGAACATGTATACAAAGGCGGGGGAGCAACCGGCCACGGCCATGGCCTGATCCACCAGCCGCTCCTCCAGCCGGGTGACCACGCCGCACTCGAACAGGATAATTTCCAAATCCGCAATATCCCCATGGGGGACAGACTCGTCGCAGGCGTAGAGCATAAGCCCTTTCCCCACCAGGGCCGGGGTATTGGCGGCGATGCGAGCCACAGGATAGGCAGGGCTGTCCAGCACCCCCCGGATCGCCTCGGTGGAGACCCCCGCCAGGATAGAGCAGAGGAGTTTCGGCCTACCATCTGCCAAACTGGCCCGCAGCACAGGGGCGATCTCTTGGATGACGGCGGCGGCGCCCTGGGGCTTGACGCAGAGAAACACGTAATCAGCCGCCTCCACGGCGGCGAGATTAGACGGTGCCGTACGGCATCCCAACTCTGCGGCCAGATGTTCGGCTTTCTCCGGGAGATAATCGGTCAGGATGATCTGCGCCGGGTCAATGCTACGGCAAGCGGCCCGGATCATTGCGCCGCCCATGGCACCCGTCCCGATGAATGCGATTGTTTTGTTCATGTAAAAGCACCCCATTGTAGGATTTGCTCTATTGTAGCAATAAAGTTGACAGAGTGCAAGAAATTTGGTACAGTGAAGCGAATCAAACTGTATTGCCGTATTTCCCCCGCCTGCGGCGGGGGAAATACAAAGCTGAAAACTGCATATGACAGTTCGAGACCATCCTGTCAATAAACAAAACTAGGGGATTTGCAAAGCGTATGCTTTTTTATAAACAGTGCTTTGCGTACTTTGGTCGGGTCGAACGCCCCGGCCATTTGTTTTTTCTTCCCCAAATTGGAGAAGTCTATGAAATACCCGCAGACTAAAACTGCCAAGCTCACGTTTTCCGCCGCCGTCGTGGCGCTCTTTATCGTGGTGATGTATATGACGCAACCCATTTCCTTCGGGCCCATCCAGAGCCGGTTTGCCACGGCCCTGTATGCCCTCCCCGCTCTATTCCCGTTCCTGGTGGTGCCATTGGCGATTGCCAATGGGTTCAGCAATTTTATGGTGGGCAGTTTCGGCCTGCCGGATGTCCTGGGCGGATTGGCAATCGGCCTGATTGCCAGCGGGGCGGTATGTCTCGTGGGGCGATTCAAACTCCCCATGCTCCTGGTGATTCCGATCATCATCTTTCTGCCCGGATTCATCGTTCCCATTTGGCTCTCGCCCCTCACCGGGGTGCCGTATCTAATTCTGGTGCTCCAGCTCTGTCTAGGCCAGACCCCGCCCGCCATATTGGGCTATCTCCTCTTGCGGGCATTATCAACTATAAAGGAGCGTTCTCAATGAGTGAAAAAATCCCCGGCCTGTCCCTGTTGGGCAACAGCGCCACCCAATATCTCACGGATTACGACCCCGGCGTGTTGGAGGCATTTGAAAACAGACACCCGGACATGGACTATATGGTGAAATTCAACTGTCCGGAGTTCACCAGCCTCTGCCCCATGACGGGTCAGCCGGACTTTGCGGCCATCTATATTAACTATATCCCGGATGGCTTGATGGTGGAGAGCAAGTCTCTGAAACTCTATCTGTTCAGTTTTCGCAACCACGGCGCATTCCATGAGGACTGCGTGAATGTCATCTTGAAAGACTTGCGGAAGCTGATGCAACCCCGGTTCATCGAAGTCCAGGGCAAGTTCACCCCTCGGGGCGGGATCAGTATCGACCCCTACACCAACTGGGGACAGCCGGGTACGAAATACGAAAAAATGGCGGCGTATCGGCTGGAGAACCATGACCTGTCCTTCGAGGATATTGACAATCGGTAAAATTTTCTGCCTCCCATGTATGAAACTTGTCTCCATTGGCGAAAATAGCCATAGAGACGCTGCGCACAAGTCCGATGCCAGTTGGCGTCCGGGACATGTGCGCCATTTTTTTGGAGGTAAACCATGAATCGGAAAGACAACTTTTCCAAACGGGCTGGCGACTTTTTTACAGGCAAGGGATTTTACATCGTCCTGATCCTGTGCGTTGCCGTCATCGGTGCGTCGGCCTGGACTATGCTCGCAACCAACAACGAGGCCGGCTATGAGATGAATCAGCCCGTGGCGGCGGAAGTGACACCGACGCCGCCCCGGCCCACCCCTCAGCCCGAGACCCCCGGGATAGGGGAGCGCCCCGCCCGACCGGAACCCACGCCGAGACCGACCCCGACGCCGGAGGAGGATGAGACCTGGTTCTTCGGCCCATCGGAGCCGGACGAGACCCCGGAGGAGACCCCGGCAGAACCGCCCCCCGCTGCGCCATCCCCCGCTCCACAGCAGGAGACCTGGACACCGCCCGCCATCCAGGATATGCAGTTTGTCTGGCCCGTGGGCGGTCAGGTAGAGGTGGCGTATTCCGTGGACGCCCTGATCTTTGACCGCACTATGGGTGACTGGCGCACCCACGCCGGAATTGACATCTCCGCCGAGCTGGGCGAACGGGTGCTGGCTATCTCCGCCGGCACTGTAGAGCAGGTCTACCAGGACGACCTCTACGGTACCACGGTGGTTATCTACCACGGGAACGATCTGCGAAGTGTCTACTCTAACTTGGCGGAGCTCCCCACCGTGACGGAGGGCCAGTGGGTAGAGATGGGCAACGTCATCGGCGCCGTGGGTACCACCGCTCTGATGTCGGCAGGGAGAGCCCATCATCTGCATCTGGAGATCATCGAAGAAGGCGTGAGAGTCGACCCGTTAGAATTCCTGCCGGAGCGCAGATAGCGGGCGATTTATCTAAAATAGCCAACCGGGCCTTGATCGAAAAAACGATCAAGGCCCGGTTGCAGTTTTTCTTATGCCGCTTCAGAAGGTGCCGTGGGCGTTAAGGCCCGTCCATCGCCCACGGACTGTATGGCACCGTTTACCCTGGTAAAAACTTGCACATTTTCCTCCCGCACCGGACTCGGATAGGGGTTAAAATAGTTGTTAATCATCGGGAGCCACGCCTCCAAGTCCATAATCACATAGGAGACGCCGCCGATCCTGGCGCCTTGGGCAGTGGGCATGGTGAAAAATTGCATATCCTCGCTGTTGATGTGCCTCATTTGGTTGGCGTACCAGATAATGCTATAAAGGGGCAAATCCGTGCTCACGTGCTCGGTAAAGATATTTGCCAGTTCACCGATTCGTGTCACATTGCGAACTTGGAGCAGTTCTCCGGCCACGGCCCGGAGAAAGGCCTGTTGCGTCTGCATACGGCCGAAGTCACCTGTTCCGTCGCCCCGCCAGCGGACAACGCCCATGGCCGTCTCCCCGTCTAAGCGTTGCCACCCGCGATCTACACGGATGTGTAAATTCTGATATGGGTCTGAATAGCGCATGTTGTGGGGCACGTCAAAATATACGCCGCCGAGGACGTCCACCAGAGCTACAAATGCGTCTAAGTCCACTGCCACATAGTTGTCTGGTTTGAAGCCGATCAAGCTCTCGACAGACTCCATTACCCGATCCATCGAGCGGGTCAGGGGCAAGACGGCGTTGATTTTTTGCTGCCGTCCGGACATATTAATTAACGTATCCCGCGGGATGCTCACCGCACGGAACTCGCTGTTGATACTATCGACGGCCACCAGGAGCATGGTATCCGTGCGTCCCCCTTCATCTTTCCCCACCACCAGCATGGTGTAGATGCCCGATGGCCGATTGGGATCCGCCGCCTCGGCTCTGGTATTTGGCTCATTCGGCGCATCCGGCGGAGGGACAACGCTCGGCAGCCATTCGTTCTCCTCATGCCCCGGCTCAAAAAACACGCCCTCTTCAGCCATCTGAACCGGCGCCGTGTATGGCAATACGGTCGGCGGCCTTACGTAGGAGGTCACCAGAGCATAGACGCCGCCCGTGGCCACCAGGGCCAGCACGAGCACCGTGGCGATCACTTTCTGTGCCCGCCGCCGCTTGGGTTTAGGCGCCCCGTGGATCGTATTCATATTTGTGCCAATTAAATGCATGGCGTATTTCTCCAATTTTGGGCATAATTCTACACATTAACAATCTGCCAGACAGTATACCACAAGTTGCACGAAAATTGCAAACAAAATTCTGGGTGTTTTGTTGGTATAGAAAAAAGCGGGCCGCCCAGCGTGCGGCCCGCAAAAGAATCAGCCTATTGTTTCGGCCGATTTGGATACTGTACCCGTCTGCCCTCCCAGGTCTGGAGGGTGACGGTCTCCTCGTCCCGCTCCACGATATAGTTGGGAAGCAGTGGGATTTTTCCCAGCCCGCCGGGGGCGTTGAGAATATATGTGGGAATCGCCATCCCGCTGGTACGGCCCCGGAGATGCTCCATGATCTCCAGTCCATCGTCAATGCTTGTGCCAAAGTGGAGGGTGCCCTTCACAGATTTCGCATGGAAAATATAATAGGGCCGTACCCGGGCCCGCATCATCTCGTGATTGAGGCACTGCACCACATATTTGTCGTTGTTGACCCCTTCCAAGAGCACCATCTGATTTCCCAACGGCACACCGGCATGGGCCAGTCTGGTACAGGCCGTAATGGCTTCCGGTGTCAACTCTCTGGGGTGGTTAAAGTGGGTGTTCAGGTATACCGGGTGGTATTTCTGCACCATTTCAAGAAATTCGTCATCAATCCGCATGGGCAAGGTAGCCAGAGTCCGTGTCCCAATCCGGATGACCTCTACGGTGGGAATCTCCCGCAGGGCGGACAAAATATATTCCAGCTCCCCGTTTGACAGCGCCAGGGCGTCGCCGCCGGTGACCAGCACGTCCCGAATCTCCGGGCTCTGCCGGATATAGTCCAAGCTCTCATCTAAGGCTATCCGGCCCACATCCTGATCCTGGCCGCCGATCCGTCTGCGCCGTTGACAGTGACGGCAGAACATAGCGCAGGCATTGGTCACGTTGAGAATCAGCCGATCCGGGTATCGGCGGGTGATGATTCCCGCCGGATTGGTGTGCTCCTCGTCCATAGGGTCTTCCTCCCCCGCCGTACCCATTTCCTGGATCGTGGGGATGGAGAGGGCCCGGATGGGATCCGCCAGATCGGCGGGATCAATGAGCGCCAGATAGTAGGGCGTAATCGCCCAGCGGTACTGGGCGCCTACTTGGGCAATCTGCTGCTGCACTTCGGCGTCAAGCTCTAGGATTTGGGCCAAACGATCCGGATCGTCAAAGCGGTTTCGCATCTGCCAGTTCCAGTCGTCCCAATCCGTCTGCGTGCCGCCTAGGAGGGCGAGCAGTTTTTCTTTCTGGGCCTCATACTGGGCAATATAGACCGCATCCCGGCCCTTTGGGATATCACCCTTGACCTCCCGGTAGTCTGTTGTATAGTCCCGCAGCGCCTCGCCGCGTTTTCTGGATATCGCACGATTGGCCTCTGATTGCAATCTGATCTCCCCCTTATATCTCATTACTCTAATTCGACTATCATACCACAAAATGGCTCTATTTGCAGTCGAATCTGGTCAAAGAAAAGAAAAATTCGCTTTTTGACAGAAAGTATGCTTGATTTTATGCATATTTCACAATCTCTTCCATTGTCCATTTCTGTTCGGCCTTGTTCGGTTCTTTCGTATATCCTGAAATCAAAATAACCGAAAGGAAGTATCAAGCATGGACACGATCACTAAAATCCGCAACTATATCCGGGAAACAGGACGTACCCAGGCGTATCTCTGCAAACACACAGGCCTCCCCAACTCCGCTATGAGCTTAATTCTGGCGGGTAAACGACGGCTGCGCTTAGACGAGTACCACGGCATCTGCACCGCCCTCCAAGTGGAGCCAAATTTCTTTCTGGAGGGAACTTATCCGCCAAAGGACAACAAATCGGAAGAGTAACCAACAAGTTACCCCCATTTTCTTCAAGCGAAATATGTCGAATATCACTATAAAATATTGGCCTCCTCCCAGGCCCTGTAGACTGGTGCTAACAGGCGGTTCCGGGAGAGGGAGAGCCTTTTATAGCGTGTCAAACCAGAGAAAAAGAAGACCCATAGCACGAAGGAGGCGTACTATGACGAAAGAGAGATTAAATCAACTCAGTTGGTTGAAAACGGAAATTGAAGTGCTGACAAACCGGATCCGAAAAATTGAAAACGCACTCTCCGGGCGCACGTCCCGGGTTGATGGAATGTCCTGGCTGGGCGGACAGCGGGATCTGGTGGGCGACCTGGTTCCCCAGCTCAGTGACCTGCGGGATCAGCTCTCCGCAAGCCGGAACACGGCCATGGCTGAATGTACACAGCTCCAGCAGTTCATCGCCGGAATTTCTGACAGTCATATCCGACTGATTTTCATTTTGCGTTACATGGACGGCTTAAACTGGCACCAAGTGGCCTGGCGGCTGGGCGGCAATACCCCCGACAGCGTCCGCATGATACACAACCGCTACTTAGCACGCCATCAGTATTGACGTTCCCCCCGCCGCCCCCTATTTACCTGATCGAACGCCTCCCTTTCCCGCCGTATTTTCTTATTTATTATCCCGCATTGTGCACATACCGGCACCCGCAATACCGCTGCCGATAGAGTCCCAGCTCCCGGGCCAGTTCCACACTGCGGCGATAGCCGTCTTGTTTCTTGAAGTCGCTGTGGAGGTATAATATCCCGTATTTCTCTCCCAACGCCGCACCGATCTCGTTTAGCAGAGCCGCATCTTTGTGGGGGCTGACGGAGAGAGTTGTGGCAAATTGGGTATACGCCCCGGTTTTGGCGAACCGGGCCGCCGCCTCTAAACGCAGGGTAAAACAGCGCAGACAGCGCCCTCCGCCCTCTGGCTGATCTTCTAATCCCACCGCCGTCTCCTCGAACGGGGCCGGATCATAGGGCGGCACAATGAGTGTGACGGGATAGGCCGTAGCCAGCTCGGCGACTGCCTTCTCCTGGCTCTCCAACCGCTTATAGTATTCGGCCTCGGGATAGATATTCGGATTGTAGAAAAACACCGTAACGGGACATTGGGCCGCCAACCGCTCCAACACGGCAGTGGAACAGGGGCCGCAACAACTGTGGAGCAGGATGTTTTGATGCATGGTTGTATTACCTCAGTTTCCTTTTGAGAACAATTGCTAAAATTACAATGAGGGCCGTAGCAATCGCAATCCCCCATATCGTTCCTGCTCGAGAATAGGGCGATTCCAATGTGTCCGTTTCAAATTCTACCGTTTCATGTTCTCGCACCTGCACAACGGCTGTTCCATATTCTTGTACATAGGCTCTAAATGCATGGATCGCATCGCCGTCAACAGAAAAGTGAACCCTGTTCCGAAAAGGGAAGTCGATGGTCAAGGTGCCACCGGTTATGTTCAGAAAAAGATGCGCATGAAATGCTTCGTTATATATGCGGGTTTGCATCCCGCCAACGACATACCCGCCCCTGTCATCCCTTCTTTCTGCAGAAGTGTTTAATCGCAGTAAATTCCAGAGCGCCGAACCATCAACCATTGTATATTGGATAGCGGGCTGGCTACTGAAGTCGGTTACAATATTCGTCATATGCTCCTCTTGCACGCCCAAATCCCGAATCACATCGCCGAGAGTCTCGGGTGTATACGACAGATTCACAAACTTATAATACCCGTCATATTCTTCGTATTTTACAGCAATTGCATACTCTGCCGATACGGAGTGCAGCGAATATACTGCACCGGTTATGGTGTGTATTACGCCTGCACGCTCATCAACCCCTGTAATCGTCGTTGTATAAAGAAATTCCCCTATTTCCGATCTGTCCACTTTAGGCGGAATGACGTGAGGATTGTCAGAGGCGTGTAATGACGTGTATGCAATGCCATTAAACGAAACATCCGTAAATTGATTTGGAAGCACCCGCTCTTCCCACGCAACAAAGGGAGGCGGCGAAATGGCGTTTGAAGAGATTGCAAAAAGAATGAATCCCACAATGAACGCCGCAGATAGCCATATCTTTCGTCTCATGTTTTCCTCGCAATTTTAATCGGTTACCGCCTTTGGCGGCAGGATAATACAACTCCTTACACCCGCCAACGTGTTAAATCATCTTATCATAATCCCCTCCAAAAAACAAACGCCATGTCGCAATCTCACGACATGGCGTCTGCTATTTATTCTAGGCTTCGTCCCCTACCTACAGGGCCAGCCGCTCTGCATATTCCACGCACTGGGCGATTGTCCGCTCACAGGTCGCTCGGCCTTCGGCTTTTGCCAGGATATACACCTTGACCTTGGGCTCCGTCCCGGAGGGGCGCACCATGAAATTTGTCCCGTCCGCCAGGGTGAAGCCCAGGACGTTGGAGCCCTTCGGCGCAATATCCGTCTCCACGCCGTTGGCAATCCGCTTGCCGACCAGATAATCCCGCCGGGCGATGACGGCCTGGCCGCCAATTGACCCGGGGGGATTGGTGCGTAGGTTTTCCATCAGCCGGGCCATATTTTTCATACCGTCCAGACCGGGCATGATTAGATTTAAAGTCTCCTCGCCGTAATAGGCGCCCAATTCCCGATAGTATTCCTCCACGCCGTCCACCAGGGTCATATTGCGGGTTTTATACCAGGCCGCCATCTCGGCGATGAGCATGGAGGTGGTAACGCCGTCCTTGTCCCGGATAAAGTCCCCGACCATATAGCCGAAAGACTCCTCATAGGAAAAGATCACCTGTTTTGTATCCCCCAGCTCGATGATTTTTTCCGCCATGAATTTAAATCCCGTAAACGTATCGTACACGGCGACCCCGTGGTGCTCCGCCAGATCTCTTGCCATCTCCGTTGTGACAATGGATTTAATGGCGGCGGCGTTTGCCGGGAGGGTCCCCGCCGCTTTTTTTGCGGTGATCAGATAGCCCAGCAGGAGCACGCCCATCTGGTTGCCGGAGATCATCTGGTAGTCGCCCCCGTGGCGCACGAGACAGCCCACACGGTCGGCGTCGGGATCCGTGCCGATGATCACATCGGCCTCCTCGGCCCGGGCCAACTCCAGACTGAGGGCAAAGCCCGCCGGATCTTCCGGGTTGGGGCTTACCACGGTGGAGAAGTCGCCGTCGGGCACCATTTGGGCTGCGACAGGTAAAACGTGTTTGATCCCCAGCCGCCGGATGACCTCCGGTACGAATGCCGCACCCGTGCCGTGGAAGGGGGTGTAGACCACTTTGAGCGCATCGGCCACTTGGGCCACATTGCCGTTGTCCACGGACTGCTCTAACACACGGGCCAAAAAGAGCTCGTCCGTCTCTTCGCCCAGGAGTGTAATCCGTCCCTGGGTCATCGCTTCGTCGAACTCCATGGTTCGGATATCTGCAAAAACATCCGTCTGGGCCATCCGCTGTGCGATCATAGCCGCATGTTGCGGCGGCAGTTGTGCGCCGTCCGACCAATAGACTTTATACCCGTTATAGGCGGGGGGATTGTGGCTGGCGGTAATATTGACACCGCCCGTGGCCCCGTAGTGCCGGATAGCAAAGCTGAGCTGGGGCGTGGGCCGCATCCCGTCAAAAAGCCGCACCCGAATGCCATTTGCCGCCATGACGGCGGCAGCCTCTTTTGCGAACACATCAGATTGGTGGCGGCAATCGTAGCAGAGGATCACCCCGGCCTCTGCCGCCTCTTGTCCCTCGTCTAGGATCACCTGGGCAAACGCCTGGGTGGCGTGGCGGATCACGTGGATATTCATCCGGGCGATACCGACGCCCATAATCCCCCGGAGGCCCGCTGTGCCGAATGCCAGGGGGCCGAAGAAGCGTTCTTCTATCTCTTTTTCATCGTCTGCCATGGCCGCAAGCTCCGCCTGTTCGGCGGCGCTGAGCACCGGGGCTGATCGCCATTTTTCATATTCAGTCCTGTACATCTTCCGCCTCCTCAAAGTCCTCTGAGATCATCGCTTTTGCGTCTTCTAGCATGGTCTCCGGCACATAGAGATCCAGGCCCGTGCCGGAGAGGCCTATAATGATCCGGCCAAATGCGCCGTCGTTTGGATACTGCTTCACCACGGGAATTCCGGCGGAGGTGAGCATGTTCACGACAATCTGCCCCTCCAGCGCCACTTCCCGCACATGGGTCAAAAATACCGGCGGCACCGGCTTGCCATCCTCCCCATTGGGCCAGGGCGGCCCCTCTGTCTTTCCAAATGCCCAATTGTGTAACGCCATTGGGTATCTCTCCTCTCGTTTGGATCGTGTGCTGGGGGTAGTATATCACAAATTGCAAAAATGCAACAGATGATATTGGGAGCAGATAAACAGTGTTGATTTAAATTTGCCCTCCCGCCGCATTTTGCTCTGGCGGTTTTCCAAAAAAAATGGTAAAATAAACGGCAGGTGTATAAGCCAATACAAGCAAACGGGAGGGAACCCCATATGATCGATCAAAAAGCCCTGGTCAAAGCGGCCATTGCGGCGAGAGAACATTCCTATTCGCCCTATTCCAAATTCATGGTGGGTGCAACTCTGCTGACAGAGAGCGGCACCATCTACCGGGGTGCGAATATTGAAAATGCGGGCTACAGCCCCACCATCTGCGCAGAGCGGAGCGCATTCGTCTCGGCGGCCTCCGACGGGGAGCGGAACTTTAAAGCTATCGCCGTGGCGGGCTGGGCCAAAGACGACCCTGATCCAGCAGGCGCATTCCCCTGCGGTGTCTGCCGGCAGTTTATGATGGAATTTTGCGATCCCGCTGCGTTTTCCGTCATCGTGGCAAAGAGCGAGGACGACTATGCGGCCTATCGCCTAGAAGAACTCCTGCCCCATGGGTTCGGCCCCCTGGATCTCAAGGTGGAGAAAAAATAGCAAAAGCCGACGTCTGCGGGACAGATGTCAGCTTTTTGTCTGCGATTTTAGTTCGCCTACACCTAGACGAAAAGGGTCATTCCCAGGGTGAGCACGACAAAGACGATGGCGATCCACTTTGTCGCTTTGGCCAACTGTTTATCCAGGGCCTTGCCCTTATTCTTGGACATGAACGTGTCTGCAGTCCCCGTCAGGGTGCTGGACAGACCGGGGGTCTTCCCGGATTGGAGCAAAATGGTGACAATCAAACCAAGCGCTAAAATCACCTGGAGTACCATTAAAAAGATTAGCATGTCGATCTTCCTTTCTTTTGCGGTGCTGATTCAGGAAAAATATCATACCATAAGAAAAACACAATTTCAATCCTTTTTTTCATAAATTCAAAATTTTCAGAGGAGCCGCTATGTACTTCGACACCCACGCCCACTACAACGACCGCCGATTTGACGCCGACCGGCGAGAACTCTTAGACAGTCTGCCCGCACGGGGGATCTCTCTTGTGGTGAACCCCGGCAGCACGATAAACGCCTCTCGGAGAGCGGTAGAACTGGCGGAGAGCTTCCCCTATATCTATGCCGCCGTAGGCGTCCACCCCCACGACAGCAAAGCGATGGACAACAACTCCATCGAAATCTTGGCGGGCCTTGCGGCCCACCCCAAAGTGGTAGCCATCGGCGAAATCGGGCTGGATTACCATTACGACCACGCCCCCCGAGACGTACAGCGAGCCCGCTTCCGGGAACAGATGGAGTTAGCCCGCCAGTTACATCTCCCCGCCATTATCCACGAGCGGGAAGCCACGGCGGATACGCTGGAGATTGTCTCTGACTACCGGGATGTGTCCGGTGTGTTCCACTGTTTTTCCGGCAGTGTGGAAACGGCCAAGCAGCTCTTAGATTGGGGCTGGTATCTGAGTTTTACCGGCGTAATCACCTACAAGAACGCCCGGGTGAGCCATGAAGTCATCCGAGCCATGCCCCGGGATCGGATTATGATCGAGACCGACGCCCCCTATCTGACCCCCGTGCCATACCGGGGCCAGCGCAACAGCTCCCTGTACCTGCCCTACGTGGCCCAGACCGTAGCGGATTTACTGGGGAGTTCTCTCCAGGAGGCCGCAGCGCTCACCACGGAAAACGGCAAGCGGTGTTTTGGGATCAAATAACTTGCGTAAAGCGCAAACATCCGGCATAGGATATTTTATCTATCAAATCTGACGATTGCGGGCGCACAGTGCGCCCCTGCGGATGGAAACTCAAAAAAGGAGAAAACGCCCATGGAGAAAAAACAACCTATCCCAATCGGCGGACATACCTTGCCGCCCCTGCCCTATCCACCCGACGCCTTAGCGCCAGTGATCGACGCCAAGACCGTAATCCTCCACCACGATAAGCACCACAAAAAATATGTAGACGATCTCAACGCCGCCGAGCTGGCGCTCCAAAAGGCCAGGGAGGAAGAGAATTTCCAGTTGATCCAATACTGGTCGGATCAGGTGGCCTTTAACGGCTCCGGTCATATCCTCCACAGCGTGTACTGGACAAATATGACTTATCTCGGCCAGGGGGGCGAGCTGGGGAAGTACACCCAGTCCTATATTGATTGGCAGTTTGGCGGAATCAAACCTTTTCTGGCCCAGTTCACGGCAGCGGCCACCAAGGTGGCGGGCTCCGGTTGGGCGATTTTGGGATACAACACCGCCTTTCGGCGGCTGGAAATCCTCCAGTGCGAAAAACACGAGAACCTGACCCAGTGGGGGATTGTCTCCATTTTGGTTTGCGATGTGTGGGAACACGCCTATTATCTCCACTACCAGAACGACCGGGCCGGGTACGTGGCGGCCTGGTGGAAACTGGTCAACTGGGCCGATGTAGAGGCCCGGTTCGTCCAGGCCACAAGAGGAAAACTGCCCCTAGAGTTAGAGGCCCCCTAACTATCCTGCCCAATTCTCAAGGGGCAGGCCCTCCACCCGCTTAAATTCACGCACGTTGTTTGTGACCGGCATATACTTCATTCAATTTGCTCTCTCCCGCCTCTGGCGGGGGAGAGCAAGAACGCTTTCAATGCCTTTGACTAATCCCGCTTTTATGATCTTTGAGACAATCGGAACAATTTATGGTATAATATAATTTGGCTATCTTTAAAACAGAACGAAAGGCGCAGACGATAATGAGCATTGCAAGCAAACTATTCGGCACCCGGAGCGACCGGGAGCTAAAGAAAATTACCCCGCTGGTAAATCGGATCAACCAGTTGGAGGACGAATATCGCACATTGACAGACGCCCAGCTCAAGGACAAGACCTCCCAGTTCAAAGCCCGGCTGGCCGATGGCGAGTCTCTGGACGACATCCTGCCGGAGGCATTTGCCACTGTCCGAGAGGCGGCGGATCGGGTGCTGGGGATGCGTCACTACACGGTACAGCTCATCGGCGGCATCGTCTTACACCAGGGCCGTATCTCCGAGATGAAGACCGGTGAGGGCAAGACCCTTGTGGCGACCCTGCCCAGTTATCTCAATGCCCTAAGCGGGCTTGGCGTCCATATTGTCACCGTCAACGACTACCTGGCCCGACGGGACAGCGAGTGGATGGGGAAAGTCCACCGGTTTTTGGGGCTGGATGTGGGGCTGGTGGTCCACGGCCTCACCCCGGACGAGCGGCGGACGGCCTATGCCGCCGATATCACCTACGGTACAAACAACGAGATGGGCTTTGACTACCTCCGGGACAACATGGCCATCTATAAAGAGAATATGGTCCAACGGGGCCATGTCTTCGCCATCGTAGACGAGGTGGACTCCATCTTAATCGACGAGGCCAGGACACCGCTGATTATCTCCGGCCAGGGGGACGCCTCGACGGATCTATACCGCCAAGTGGACAACTTTGTCCGGGGATTACGAAAAAAGATCTACTCCTCCATGGACGACAAGGCCCAGGACGATGTCGCCCTAGAGGCCGATTACGTGGTGGACGAAAAGGCCAAGACCTCCGCCCTCTCCGCCCGGGGTATCGCCAAGGCGGAGGCCCATTTCGGCGTAGAAAATCTGGCGGATTTGGATAACTCCACCCTCTCCCACCACCTGACCCAGGCCGTCCACGCCTACGGACTCAAGCACCGGGATATCGACTATGTAGTCAAAGACGGCGAGGTCATCATCGTGGACGAGTTCACAGGCCGCCTCATGGAGGGCCGCCGCTATTCCCATGGGCTCCATCAGGCCATTGAGGCCAAAGAAAAAGTCACCGTCGCCCGGGAATCCAAGACCTTGGCTACGATCACCTTCCAGAACTACTTCCGTATGTACCACAAACTCTCCGGCATGACAGGTACGGCTCTGACGGAGGAGGAGGAGTTCGGCACGATCTACAGTTTGGATATTATTGAAATTCCCACCAACCGGCCTCTGGTTCGGGCCGATTTGTCCGATTCAATTTACAAATCCGATGCGGGCAAGAACCGGGCCATTATCCATCAGATTGCAGAATGTCACGCAAAGGGCCAACCGGTACTGGTAGGTACTGTATCCATTGAAAAGAGTGAATACCTCTCAAAGTTGTTGCATAAAGAGAAAATCCGCCACAACGTTCTCAACGCCAAACACCATGAAAAAGAAGCGGAGATCGTCGCCCAGGCCGGTAAGATGGGGGCCGTGACTATCGCCACCAACATGGCCGGTCGTGGTACGGACATCGTGCTGGGCGGAAACGCCGAATATCTGTCGAAACACGATCTGAAAAAGGCGGGCTATTCCGACGAGGTTATCGTAGAGGCCACGGGCTTCGCCGACACGGACGACGCGGAGATCAACGCCGCCCGGGCCCTGTTCGCCCAGCGGATGGATGCACACAGGGCCGAAATATCCCAGGAGGCGGATCAGGTCCGTGCCGTGGGCGGTCTATTTATTCTCGGTACCGAGCGCCACGAGTCCAGAAGAATTGATAATCAGCTCCGGGGCCGTGCAGGCCGCCAGGGCGACCCTGGTGAGAGCCGGTTTTTCCTGGCCGCCACGGACGATCTGGTTCGGCTCTTCGCCCAGGAGAAGATGGAATCCCTCATGGAGCGGTTCAATTTCGACGAGGATACGCCCTTAGATGCAAAGCTGGTCTCCAACATTGTGGAAAACGCCCAGAAACAGTTGGAGAGCAAAAACTTCCAGTCCCGGAAGCAGGTGCTGGAATACGATGACGTAATGAATCTGCAGAGAGAGCTCATCTACCGCCAACGCCAACTGGTGCTGGAGGGCAAGGACATCCACGAGAATGTAGAGTCCATGATCACCGAGGTCATTGAGTCTCAGGTGACAGGGACGCTCCCAGAGGGTCAGCCCATTACAGAGGAGGATTTCGCCTCCCTGATCCGGCCCTTCGAGGGCTTGTTCCTGGCGCCGAAAACCTTCTTGCCCACAGCCGAACAACTGGAGCGCTTCCAGGCAGAGCCGTTGATCGAGCTGTTAGAAGAAAAGGCCCTGGCCCGCTATGCCGTCCGGGAAAAAGAGTTCGGTACCGCTGAGATCGGCGACAAGACCCTCTCCGTTATGCGGGAGTTGGAGCGAATTATCCTCCTCCGGGTAGTGGACGAGTTCTGGATGGATCACATCGACGCCATGGACGATCTCCGCCAGGGAATCGGCCTGAGAGCCTACGCCCAGACCAACCCTGTAGACGCCTATAAACGGGAGGGCTTCGATATGTTCGAGGCCATGGTTCGGGGCTTAAAGGAAGAGGTCGTCCGCCGGGTCTTTACCGTCCAGGTACAGCAAGATCGCAAAGAACAAGGTCTGGCCAGAAAGAGCGTGGCCCAAAACACGGTGGCCGGGATGCAATCCGGCCCGGTAAAGCGCCAGCCCGTGCGGGTGGAGAAAAAAATCGGCCGCAATGAGCCCTGCCCCTGCGGCAAGACCAAGCCCGACGGGACACCGAAGAAGTATAAAAATTGCTGCGGAAGGGGCGCGTAAGCCCTATGGCGATCACACCCCGTAAAATCGGCGGCCTACTCTATCTGGTGGATGAATCCATCGAGACTCCCCACGGATTCACTTCCCGGTTGGGCGGCGTGAGCCGGGGGCATTACGCCTCCCTCAATTTAGGCGTCAACCGGGGCGATGATCCCGGATCGGTATCAGAAAACTACGACCGGATCACGTCGGTCTTTGGTACACGGAAAGAGGATCTGGTCTTTACCCGCCAGGTACACGGAGACACTGTCCGGCTGGTGGGGCCAGAGGATCGCCAAGGTGACATTTTCGCCCCTACGCCCCACGAGGCCGACGGATTGGTCACGGCAGAGCGAAATCTCCCTCTCATAGTCTTCACCGCCGACTGTATTCCGATTTTGCTCTGGGATCAACGGACGGGCGCTGTGGGCGCCGTCCATGCGGGGTGGCGCAGTACGGTCTTGGATATCATCGGCAAAGCCGTCTCCCGGCTGGTCGCCGATTGCGGTTCCCAGACCCAAGATATCCGGGCGGCCATCGGCCCCGGGATCGGGCGCTGCTGCTTTGAGACGGGATTAGAGGTCTCCCAGGCCGTTACCGCTCTGCTGGGCCACGAGTCAGAGTCTTGCATGACCGCTTGCGGCCAAGAAAAAAGCATGGTAGATTTAAAAGAAATCAACCGCCGTCTGCTCTTGCGAGCCGGACTTCTGCCGGATCGGATCAGCGTTTCGGACATCTGTACCATGTGCGATTATGAGACCTTCTGGTCTCACCGGGCCACCGCCGGACACCGGGGCTCCCAGGCCGCCATTATCCTATCAAAGTGAACGTTCAATAAGGAACCCAAACATGAACCGATTTTTAAACAAATTCATTGCACTGCTCTTCGTGGTCGTCCTGCTAAGCGGGGCATTTTCCGGTTGCGGTCTCTTCGGGCGCAACGTGGAACCAATCGAGGAGGAAGAGGATAACGGATACGAGGACATGAACGGACTCGAATTCGACCCCGGCCGGCCAACGCCGGCAACCCCCATCGGCGACGGCAGATTTAACATCGGATTTGTCGCCGGAGACGCCCTCAACCCCTTTACCACCATGAGCCGGGATAATCTGGCCGTGGGCGGGCTCCTCTACGAGGGGCTGTTCGCCCTGGACGACAATTTCACCGCCGTACCGGTCTTGGCCCACAATTTGTCTACTGCCGACGGGGTGCGCTACACCCTGGAAATCCGGCAGGACATTTCCTTTCACAACGGCGCCCCGCTGACCGTGGAGGATGTGATCTACTCTTTAAACCGTGCGCGCAGCTCGGCCTTTTTTGGCGGACGGCTCTCTATCATCACGGGATATGACCGGCGGGCGGACGCCGAGGGAAATCCCTTTGCCTACGAGATGGAACTCACCTTAAGCCGAGTACATGGCAATCTCCCGGTGCTCCTCACCTTTCCCATCATCCAATACGGCACCATGGGCTGGACAGTTCCGCCGGGGACAGGCCCTTATCGCTATAGTGACGATGCCGGCCAGCCACGCCTCTTGCAGTTTGCCGACCACTGGCATGAGGTATCGCCGTCCCTGGATACCATATACTTGACAGAGATTGTCTCCATAGAACAGTTGACCGCCCATGTCAACTCCGGGATTTTAAATTTGGTGGCGTTGGACCCCACCGCTACGGTTCCGCCCCGGTTTGCGGCTGAGATGGAACTCCGCTCGTTTGAGGCGACGCTTATGGACTATGTCGGCTTTAATATCAATCGGCCGGAGACGGGCCGGTTAGAGGTGCGGCAAGCCATCAGCCGGGCCATCGACCGGGCCTATATCACCGATAATATCATGTTCGGCAACGCCGTGTCCTCTCCTCTGCCCATCCATCCCTCTCTGGCGTATTATGACCACGCCCTGGCGTCGGAGTTCGCCTTCGATTTCGCCTATGCCAGAGCGCTTTTGCAGACAAGACCTGTTCCGGCGCAAGACAACGAACCGGAGGCAGATGACCCGGATGAGCCCGCCCCGGAATACGACAATCCATATCTCAATGACTTGGAGGCCGTGGAGGAGGAAGAGGCGCCCGAGGAAGAACCTACGCTACCCCAGTTATCTCTCCTGGTGGCCGGGGACAGCACCGCCCGAATGGAAGTGGCCGTGTATATCGCCGAGAGCGTCGCCGCCCTGGGCTATCAGGTTATCATTGTAGACCTCCCCTATGACGAGTATCTGGAGGCCCTGCAGGCCGGACGCTTCGATCTGTTTTACGGCCAGGTACGGCTCCAACCGGACTTCGATTTGACTGACGTGCTGTTCCGGGATCTGGCCTTCGGCGGCATTTCTACCCTGGTGGATCGGCAGCTTGTGGATGACTTCCTCGCCGCAGATCACTTAGATCGGGCCGTGGCGGCCTCCGCCATGTGTGGGGCCATTTTAGAGGCGGCACCCATCTCCGTCATCGGATTTCGCCATCTGGCCGTGGCCACCCATAGGGGGATGGTCACGGGTCTGCGCCCGACACAGGAAAATCTCTTCCGGGACGTGTTCCACTGGTCGGTAGCCCTCGGCTAGATTGGGCTTGAAAGGCGGTGTCTCCCGTGCTCCACAACAGTTTGATCGGCCAACTCCTCCTGCGGTATAAACGGGAAATTATTTTTTTGATTATCGGCGCATTCAATACGGGGTTGGACTTTGGCGTGTTCACGCTGCTCTATGCCCTGACAGCGCTGTCCGGCCCCATCTGTCAGGCGGTCAGCTATACGGTGGGGGTATCCTCCAGTTTTCTGCTCAACCGGAACATCACCTTCCGGGACGGCGACAACGGGCGGGTCTCTACTCAGGCAGTGCGGTTTACTCTGGTCAATTTGTTCTCCCTGGGCGTCAGCGTCTTGGCCATCAACCTGAAGATTCTCGCAGGTCTCCCCACATTCTGGGCCAAAGTCACCGTCACGGTGATTACAATGGTGATTAACTATTTTGGATACAAGCGCTTTGTGTTTCGGGTTAAGGAGTAGAGGGATGAGAGCTAGAGCTTACGATAGCAATACAAACAGCTATTTCAAATCAGAGGTATTTGCTGAAATTAACATGGGGTGGTATGAAAAGCAGTTGCTGCTTGTGCCGTCAGATTCTGGTGCGCATGTTAGATTCTTTGATTATTTTGACAAAAGCGACCCAAAGGAACCAAAAGTTTTAATAAACATGATTACACCTGCTGGTCCTGCGGAAGAAAAATGGATATACGAACATTCTGGATGCGTAGATACGCAATTGGCAGCGTTTGCAGGATTATTAAACAAGGGCATTCGCTTTTTTGCATACAGCGGCTATCCGTGGATATTTGCAGATAAATCCTTAATGGTTGAACTCTTGAATGGCAGTGTGATTCCAGTTAAGGGAAGTGTATTTGAAGATAAAATATTCGATTCTAAAATAAGCGATTGGAATTACGTTGAAACACAAAGTGATGTTGACTTTTTATTGCATCAAGCTTATTCATTCCATGATTCGGTGTTGAAAAACCTGGAATACACCAGCGGAGCGTATGTTAATGACGATAAAGTGATGTCTCCTATGAATTGCATCAGACAAGTAATAATGCGCATTGACAGCCAACTGTGTCAGCCGGTTGAGATGGTCTTTGAGGGAGTGACGGCACTTAATCTCCGCCCCGCTGGTGATAACTACAGCGCTGATATTTTCGAGGCCTCACTGTTTGTAAAAGATGCTGCTGTTTTTTTCTGTGATGAGAAAATCAATGATATTGATGAGACTTATGACTGTATCACATGGATAAAGGCATATAGTTTAAGGTGGCGCTTTATAGGCTAAAGCTATGAAAAGTCACTACCATACGTAGTGGTGCAATATGCTTCTAGCATGTCGAAGGTCTCGAAGTTACGCATTTACCTTGCGCTACCCCGCATTTTCCGGTATACTAATATCCATCTGATCACCACGGGGGTGTTATCCCATGAATTTGACCGGCCTCACAGGCAGCCCCCACCTACAGGCGGCCCTATCCGGGCCCCTGTCCCACGCCTATCTCATCAGCGGCCCTGGGGCGGAGCGGCGTACCTTAGCGGAGATCATGGCCCGGTCTCTGATCTGTTCCGGCGGGGGGGAGCGGCCTTGCAACACTTGTCCCGCCTGTCAAAAGGCCCTGCGGGGGATCCATCCGGATATTCTCCTCACAGGCCGGGAACCCGACGGGGACAAGAAAGACATTCTCGTAGGCCAGATCCGAGAGATCACACGGGACGCCCACACCCTACCCAACGAGGCCGCCCGCAAGGTTTACATCGTAGACGGGGCCGACGCCATGAATCCCAGCGCACAAAATGCGTTTCTCAAAGCGCTGGAGGAGCCGCCGGGGTTTGTCACATTTTTACTTCTGGCAGAAAACCCCTTGGCCTTGCTACCCACCGTGCGCTCCCGGTGTATTCACTTGACCCTGGCACCCACGGCCACGGACAAGCAGGCTCCGGATATTGAGGGCACACATGTGGCGCTGGCCGATGCCTTTTTCAACGTCTTTTCCACAGGCGGACTGCCTCTGTTGGAATTTTGCGTTGGGCTGGAAAAGACGGACAGACAAACCCTGACAGCTTTCGTAGACGTCTGTCACGGGCAGTTGATCCAAACCCTCGCCCGTCCGGCTGAGGACGGAGTGCGGCTCTTGGCCGCCGTGGAGCTCTTCGACAGTCTGCGGGAAGACCTGGAACGAAACGTCAGCGCCGGACACATATCCGGAAAGATTGCGGCAACACTACTCGCATAGCGGGTATACTATAAATTGGCAAATATCTTATAGAGGGCATACCGCCCGTGTATTGAGGGAGCGAATCTCCATGACTGAAGTTGTAAGCATACGCTTTAAAAGCAGAGGCAAGAGCTATTATTTTGACCCCAAAGGCCATCAGGTGAAGGCTGGCCAGAATGTAATCGTCGAGACCAGCAAAGGTCTGGAGTTCGGCGAGTGCGCCAGGGGGAATTTCTCCGTTGAAGACAATAAGGTCGTCCCCCCCCTGCGCCCCGTCATCCGCTTGGCCACGGCGGCGGATCTGGCCACGGCGGAGGCCAATAAGGAAAGGGAGCAGCAGGCCTTTTCCACCTGTCTGGAGAAAATCCGGGAGCTGGGGCTGGACATGAAGCTGGTGGACGTGGAGTACAATTTTGAGGGGACGAAAATCCTCTTCTTCTTCACCTCCGACGGCCGGGTGGATTTCCGGGAATTGGTCCGGGATCTGGCGGGCATCTTCCGCACCCGGATCGAACTGCGACAGATCGGTGTCCGGGATGAGGCCAAGCTCTTAGGCGGCCTCGGCGTCTGCGGCAAACCCTTTTGCTGCAGTCAATTTCTAGACGAGTTCCAGCCCGTGAGCATTAAAATGGCCAAGACCCAAAATCTGTCTTTAAATCCCACGAAAATCTCCGGCATCTGCGGGCGGCTTATGTGTTGTCTCAAATATGAACAGGACGCCTATGAGGAGCTGGTGAAAGCCGCCCCTAAGGTGGACTCCTACGTGGAGACCCCGGACGGCAACGGCACCATCACCGAGATCAACCTCCTCCGGCAGAAAGCCAAAGTGCGCATGGAGACAAGAGGCGGCGACCCCGTCATCGCCTTTTTCCCTCTGGATCAGATCCAGTTCATCAAGACCGGCAAACAGCGCAGAGCGGAGATCCTCTCCGCCCAGGCCGCAGGCCAGGCTGTCCCGCTGTCCCCCGCCCCCCGCCGCACGCTGCAACAGAGCCTGGGGACACCGGAATCACCTGCACCAAAGCGGGATGACCAAAGCCCCAAACCCCGATTCAAAGGCCGCCCCACAGACGGACGGCGATCCGAGCAGACCGCCTCAGAGACTCAAAGCGCCCAAAACCCTACAGACGGAGCGGAAAAATCCGGCGGTGAGACCGCCAAAAAATTCCGGAAACGGCGCAAACGCCGTCCCGGCGGCGGAAAACCCGGCGGTGAGCAAGGCGGCACACCCCAGGCGTAGCGGAAAAAGAGGAGAAATCCCGTAAAAAACACTTGCAATTTCTATTTTCACATGATAAAATATCCTTCCGCACATAGGCAAGGCTATGTGACGTGACGGTGAACTCGGTTCGCCCGCCGGATCTCCGGCGTCCAAGCATTTTTCTGAAAGAAAAATCTTGCATACCAATGCGGTTTTGCCGTATTGAGAAGATCGAATAAATGGGGCTCCCAAGGGGCTTGCCCCGAGGGGAATGGAGGTGGCAACAGATGCCAAATATTAAGTCGGCAGAAAAGCGTGTCAGAACGAGCAAGATTCGTGAGATGCGGAATAAATCCAATCGTACACGTTTGAAAACAACTTTAAAGCGATTTGATGCGGCAGTGACCGAGGGCAACCGTGCAGAAGCCGATAGCGCCTATAAGGTCGCAGTCAAAACGGTTGACAAAGCTGTATCAAAAGGCCTTTTACACAAAAACAACGCAGCCCGCAAAAAGAGCAGTCTGACCCGCAGGTTAGATACCATGGCGTAAGTTTTCCGCAAATGGCAAAGACAGAGGATTTCTCCTCTGTCTTTTTTCTATTGAGACCGCCCGGGGCGCCGGGCTGTTATGTGCGCCTCATTTTCGCCCATTATGCCACTGTCTGGACATACCGCATGAGAATCGCCGCCGCCTCCGCTCTGATGGCGGTATTCCACGGATTCAATACCCCCTCATCTGTTCCGGTAAACAACCCGGCATACACCGCCCAGGTCAGGGCATCTTGCGCCCATGATCCGATTGCACTCGCATCGGCGAATTGGAGCGAAAATCCGCTCGGCACGCCGATGTCTGCGCCCATGAGGTTGGCGAGCCGATGGGCCAAGACGGCGAAGTCCTGTCTCGTGACGGGGTCGCCGGTTCCGAATGTGGTTTCCGTCTGTCCGGTGACGATGCCCTGTTCAAATGCCCACGCAATATACGGGGCGTACCACTGTCCCGCTCTCACGTCTGCAAACGGTGTCGCCGTGGGATCACTGGCGTTGGCGGGGCGGCCGTGGTACATGCGGAACAGGGTGGCGACTACTTGCTCCCGGTTGAAATCGGCCATTGGGTCGAACGTGGTCTCGCTGGCACCTCGCATGATGCCCTCGTCGTAGACGAATGCTACGGCATCAGTGGAACCAGGCGGCGGGGGGGACGTCGGTGAAGGGGGCTGGCGGGGGTTGTTGAGCTGAACTTTGTGTAACAGCCCACCACATGTCAAGATGAGTGTAAGGTGCAAATTTAGGTCCATATAGAGAGAAAGTTCCATCTGGAGAAGCTGAAAGATCGAAATATTCACCTTGGGTAAAATTGTAAGCTTCTGTACGAACAACCCTATAGGCACTAGGCGGCACAATACTTATAACGAGTTCGCTTGTTATTGCTGGAAGTGCTATATCCAAAAAAGCCTGACCCCAAGGATCTGTTAGAAGCCGAAATGCTCGGACACCACCTATATAGCCGAAGATTTGGGCATTCGGGATAGGCAAAAATGTGTTTTCTTCAAAAACATTAAAATCAAGAAAAAGTTCCGGCCCCGCCGCCGAAGCAACTGGCGCAATTCCTACGAGCAAAACGAGCACGAGCAACAAACTAATAAACCTTCTTTTCATAAATTTACAACCCCTTTTTCAATTCAACAAACCGCCAAAAGGTACACGTTTTGATAATAGCCCTCCCACCGAAAGGTCAGTTTCAATTTTCCTAGAAATTTGCAAAAACAACTTGTTTTTGCAAGATATTTGTGCTAAATTAATTCTTAACAGCGACCCGTCAAAACCTGTACCTTTTGACGGGTCGTTGCTATGCAATATCTCCGAAAACGTTTGTACAGCAAGCGGTTTGCCGCTTTTGTTTCAGATCAATTTCCAGCCATCCGCCCACTAAAATCTCGGCGAATGCAGCGAATTTCCGGATGGGGACTTTTTGAGGGGGTATCCTCACGGCTCGTTTCCCTATTTTTGTTGAACTGACGGGGAAGTGATGGTATACTGGTTGAAAAAAGGAGAGTTCCCTATGCAAGCCTACAAATCCGAGTTCATCGCCTTTATGGTTCGTTCCGGTGTTTTGACCTTCGGGGACTTTACCACTAAGAGCGGACGTCAAACGCCTTACTTTGTCAATACGGGCAACTACCGCACCGGGAGCCAGATCTCGGCCCTGGGGGACTACTATGCCGCCTGTATCCAGGAGAGCGGCATAGAGATTGACGCCCTGTTCGGCCCGGCCTATAAGGGGATTCCCCTGTCGGTGGCGGCGGCTTCGTCATTGTATCGGCTCTATGGGCGGGATTTTCCATACTGTTTCAATCGCAAGGAGGCCAAGGATCACGGCGAGGGCGGGTCTCTCGTGGGTCACAAGCCTGTGGCAGGAGAGCGGATCGCCATCATCGAAGATGTGGTCACCGCCGGAACCGCCGTACGGGAGACGGTGGCGTTATTTGAACAAATCGCAGATGTGACCCTGGCCGCCTTGTTCGTCTCCGTGGACCGTATGGAGCGTGGCACAGGAGACCGCTCCACCCTGCAAGAGCTTCGGGATACGTTGGGGATGGAAGTCTTCCCCATCGTTACCGTGGAGGAGATTATCGACTGCCTCCACAACCGAGAAATAGACGGCCAAGTGGTCATCACCGACGAGATTCGAGAGAAAATGGAGACCTACCTGGCCCGGTACGGGACAAAATCGTAGGGGCGGCACTCTGCCGCCTGCCACTTTCTGCCGCAATGATACGGGCGCACAGTGTGCGCCTCTACGACGGTATGAGGACATCTATGAGCATACACAACGGTCACCGGGCCCGGATGCGGGAACAATTTCTGGAGCACGGCCTGGACTCCTTCGCCGACCATCAGGCGTTGGAGCTTTTGCTCTGCTACGCCATCCCCCGCCGGGACGTGAACCCCATCGCCCATGCGCTGATCCGCCACTTCGGCTCTCTCTCCGCCGTATTCGAGGCCTCTCCCCAGGATTTATTGGAGGTAGAGGGCATCGGCGAGCAGGCCATGAGCCTTGTCCGCCTGGTCACGGAGCTGGGCAGACGATATCAGATCGACAAGGCGAAGATCAGCCAGATTTTAAATACCACGGAACAGACGGGCAATTTTGTGGCTCCCCTGTTTTACGGACTGACTGACGAGGCGGTCTATATGGTCTGCCTGGACGGCAAACTGAAAGTGACCCATTACCGAAAGCTGGCGGAGGGGTCGGTGAACTCCATCCACTTCAGTATCCGCCGGGTGGTGGAGATCGCACTCAAGCAGAAAGCCGTCTATGTAGTCCTGGCCCACAACCACCCCAGCGGCATCGCTGTGCCCAACGTGACGGATATCGCCACCACGGAACAATTGATCGAAGCTCTGGCCACTGTGGGGATTCGCCTGGCCGACCATATCATCGTAGCAGACAGCGACTTTGTCTCCATGCGGGACAGCGGGCATCTGAACAACATCGAGCGGCGTATAGGATTTGGACGGTGAAGGGCAATTAACAATGAACAATTCTGATAGCGATAGGAGGTGATTCCATGTCCATGCGGATGTTTGGCTCTAAGGGTGAGAAATACGTTAAAATTGTTATCGTCTGTTTTTTGACGTTACTCCTTATTTCTGCCGGCATTGTGACCGCAATGGTTTTAAATAATCGACCGACAGCCCATGTTTATATTGGGTTGGGTGATTCGGTTTCTTCTGGATATGGCTTGACGGGATATGTCGGCATACCGCAAGGCGGGTACACCGCATTATTTTTTGAGAAGCTGAAACAAGAAGGCTACGTTGATGAATATCACAACTTTGCAACCAGCGGATTTACAACAACGGATTTGTTAGAACAATTGAATAACATGGACGATGAGGAGATGCGCTTGTTTCGCAATGCTCGAATTGTTACGATAAATATAGGCGGCAACAATATTTTGACCCCTTTTTTAACATATTTATCTGATTTGCAGATCGTCTCTGGTGCAGAAACTGTAGAGACAGGCGCCGGTAGGGTATTGTCGGGCGCCTGGGGTGTTATTTATGAAATTGCATCCGGTGTTGGAAGTGTCCTCTCAGATGAGGAAGATGCCGCCCTTGATGTGGGCGGCGTTATGTCTGGTCTAGAGGATGTGCTGTCTGGTGTTGGCGACATACTATGGGGAGCTGGTGAAATGATCACAGGGTCTCCCCATGCGATTCATACTTGGCGGGGCTCCTTGTCTCCCGAGCTGGAAACTGCGCTGGAGGAAGGTGTGCAAATATTCCGTGATGAGCTTGGAGAGATTCTGGCATGGCTTGCATCAAATGCACCTGACGCCACCGTACTTGTCAACACGATATACAATCCTGTACCGCAGGAAATACTGACGATCTCTGTGCCAATCTCCAATTGGGCGTATGTGCTGACTTCCTACATGAATCAGGCTATTATGGCGCAGAGTGAACTCCATGGCTTTTTGGTTGCAGATATTCATGCACATCTCTCCCAGCGATTATATTTAACGAGCTTTAACATAAACCCATTGCAAGGCGTCCTTTCCTTTGATTTTGTACATCCCAACGAAGAGGGCCATAGGTTAATCGCAGAACTCAACTATAATACGTTTATGGAAGCAGACTGAATCATCTCGCTTTTGGCGGACGCAGCGCCTTAACAGGACATGCTGTTATCGCCTTTTGTGTGGTAGAATAGGAGCGTTCACAGATGAGTAAAACAGACTATCAATTCAGCGATTTTCTCGGCTTTCTCGGCCAGGTTGCCGATGATTGTATGGGCTTTGTTATTGATGTCCACGATAGGCTAATAAAAGTGGGGTGCAAAGTGAAGATTACCTCCACCAAAGCATACCCCTATCAACTGGCATACACTATGCCCAATTCGAGAAAAGGTATCTTGAATTTCTATCTCCGCAAAAAAGGGCTAAAGATTCGGATTACCATCGTTGACCCGGCAATCCACGCTGATGTTCTGAATCGTCTGCCGGAACACATGGTGCATCAGATTGACAAGAAGAACGCCTGTCGAAAACTGGTGGACGGGAGCGAGTGCTTGGATACTTGTATAGGGTTTGATTTTCATATCGGGGAGACGCACTATCAAAAATGCCGCTTTTATTGTTTTCAGTTCGATGTTGATGCGGAGAGTATGCCGTTTTTTCTTGGGTTGTTAGAACGTGAGATTGCGGAGCGGGGCAAGGCGTAATCAAAAAAGGCGCCTGTGTCCAATAATCTTCTGCAAATAAAAAGGGAAAATGCCGGGGCGTGGCGTATACTTTAATATAGAGAAAAATAGACTGGGGAGGTGGGGCCATGAGCAGTATACGTGAGTCCCGTGAGGCGTTAGAGCGGCAGATCCTCTCCCCCGCCGCAATTTGCGCCGCCGATTCCAAGGGACGGCTTTTGCCCGACGAGCCCTGCACCATCCGCACCTGTTTTCAGCAGGACGTGGATCGGATCGTCTACAGCAAGGCCTTTCGCCGTTTGAAGCACAAGACCCAGGTGTTTTTGCACCCGGAGGGAGATCACTATCGCACCCGGTTGACCCACACGGTGGAGGTCAGCCGCATTGCCCGAACAGTGGCCAGAGCATTGGGCCTCAACGAGGATTTGACTGAGGCCATCGCCCTGGGACACGATCTGGGGCACACGCCCTTCGGTCACGCCGGGGAGCGGGCGCTCAATGAGATATACGCCGGGGGCTTTCGTCACTACGACCAGAGCCTGCGGGTGGTGGATCGGTTGGAAAAGGGCGGACGGGGCCTCAACCTCTGTCAGGAGACCCGGACAGGAATCCATCACCACACCAAAGGGCATCCCGGCGATCCGTTGGAGGCCCGTGTGGTGCGGATCGCCGACCGGGTGGCCTATATTAACCACGACGCCGACGACGCTATCCGGGCGGGGATTCTCACGGCGGACTCCCTCCCCCGGGAAGTGCGTAAGGTATTGGGAGATCGGCTCAGCGTGCGGATCAATACTATTGTGCGGGATATGATCGCCGAATCTGCGGGGAAAGACGACATTGTCATGCGGGACGACGTGGAGCGGGCGGTGTTGGCATTTCGTGAATTTATGTTTGAGAAGGTCTATCGAAATCCCACCGCCAAAGGCGAGGAGATCAAAGTCAAGGACGTGCTGGGCGGTATTTTCGGATACTATGTGAAACATCCAGATAAATTGCCGGAGGATTACTGTGGACTCATCGAAGCAGACGGTCTGGAGCGGGTGGCCTGCGACTACGTCTCCGGCATGAGCGATCGGTTTGCCATGGACGAGTATTCCCGATTGTTTATCCCCCGCACCTGGCAGGTGCGATAGGCCGTAGGGTGCGACGCCTCCGGCGCACCGCAAATTTGCAGAAAACTGTTTAAAAACGGTGCGCCGGGGGCGTCGCACCCTACGAGTTGGTTTTTGCACCCTTTCATGCGGTTCCCTTGGGTGCGCTGGTGCAGTTGACGCATGAATCGAAACGTTATTGGACAGAATACGAGGTGATTGCAGACATGGCCTTTCCCGAGGCGTTTTTGGAAGAACTCGCCGCCAGAAACGATATATTAGACGTGGTGAGCGGCTATGTGAGTCTCACCAAGCGGAGCGGCAGCAACCAATTTGGGCTCTGCCCCTTTCACAGCGAGAAGACCCCCAGCTTTTCCGTCTCCTCTGACAAGCAGATGTACTACTGTTTCGGTTGCAGCAAGGGCGGGGGCGTCATCAATTTCATCATGGAGATCGAAGGGCTTCCTTTCCCTGACGCAATACACTTTCTGGCCCGGCGGGCGGGGATGCAAGTCCCAGACCAGGGACAAGACGACGAGGCCGTCCGGCGGAGAGAGCGGATCCTCCGGGCGAATCGAGAGGCGGCCCGGTTTTTCCACGGGATGCTGAGAGAACCCCCGGGCAAATCCGCCATCGACTATATCAACAAGAGAGGCATCTCCGGCGAGATGGTCAAAGCCTTTGGGATAGGTGCCGCCCCTGATACCTGGTCTGCCCTGACGGATCACCTGGCGAAGAAGGGCTTTGCGGCGGAGGAACTGGTCACAGCGGGCCTGGCCCGCAGAAGCGGCAAGACCGGGGGGATATACGATGCCTTTCGGGGCAGGTTGGTCTTCCCCATCATCGACGTGCGGGGCAATATACTGGGGTTCTCCGGACGGATTTTAGGCGACGGGGAGCCAAAGTATTTGAATACGCCGGACACCCCGGTGTTCAATAAGAGCCGGAATTTATTCGGTATCCATTTGGCAAAAAAGAGCCGGGCCGGATATTTTCTGCTGGCAGAGGGCAACATTGACGTGGTGGCGCTCCACCAGGCGGGATTTGACAGCGCCGTGGCGCCCCTGGGGACGGCGTTCACAGCGGATCAGGCACGGCTGATGCACCGGTATAAGCAGGAGGTCATCATCGCCTTCGACGCCGACGACGCCGGACAGCGGGCCGCAGACAGGGCCATCGGTACCCTGGAAAAGACGGGGATCGCCGTGCGGGTACTCCGTATGGCCGGAGCCAACGATCCCGACGAGTTCATCAAAAAACGGGGCAAAGATGCGTTTCACAATCTCATCGAACAGCGGGAGACCCACATGGAATACCGTCTGCTCTCCCTGCGGCAGGGATATGATTTTGATAGAGATCAGGATCGCCTGAATTATCTCAAAGAGGCAGAAGGCCTCCTGGCGGGATTAAACAGCGATGTGGAACTGGAGGTCTACGGCCGCCGGGTGGCGGAGGAGGCGGGGGTCAGCTTAGAAGCCCTTAAAACCGGTGTGAAAAAACGCCGTACCCAGGCGAAAAAACAATCCCGCCGCAAAGTCGAGCAGGAGGGTACCCGGCCCAGCCGATCCATGCAGCCGGGGAGCCGGGATCTCCGCTATACCAACGCCTATTCTGCCATGGCGGAGCAGGGGGTGTTGCGGTTACTGCTCCGAGACCCAGCTCTCTACCGGGAAGAATTGGAACTGGAGCCGGAGGACTTTTCCTCTCCCTTTTTAGGCCGTGCCTACGGGGTCATCCGGGAACGGATTCAGGCGGGAAAAGAGAACACGCCTGCCACCCTCTCGCCACTGTTCAACCAAGAGGAGATGGGCCAGATCACACGGCTGTTTACCCAGCCGGAAAATCTCACGGATGCAAGTCGGGCGATTACCGACTACATAGCTAAAATCCAGACAGAGAAGCTCAAACAAAATCCCGAGGACAATCTGCAAGACATATACGCAAACTATAGAAAAACAAAGGGTGTGGAGCAAGATGGATAAAAACAAGGAATTAATTCAGGACGAGATCGAAGAAACCGGGCAGACGGGGGAGCAGACCCCGACTGCCTACGATCCGGCCGTGGAGGCCGCCAACGAGGAAAAGCTGCGGGAACTGATCGAAAAGGGTAAAAAGACAGGAAAACTCTCCTCCAAAGAGATGATGGACGTACTAGAAGAGATCAGTCTGGGGCCGGATCAATTGGACAAGTTTTACGACACCCTGGAAAACCTGGGGATCGAGACCACGGGAGAGGACTATCTCGTCGCCCTGGAGGACGAGGCCAGCCCAGACGTGGAAGAGATCAAAGAACTGGAGCTGTCTGAAGAGGAGATCGTCGATCCTGAAACTCTGGTAGACACCTTTTCCACCGACGACCCCGTGCGGATGTATCTCAAGGAGATCGGCAAGGTCGCCCTGCTCACCGCAGATGAGGAGATCGAACTGGCCACCCGGATGAGCGAGGGGGATGAGGAGGCCAGAAAGCGCATGGCCGAGGCCAACCTCCGTCTGGTGGTATCCATCGCCAAGCGCTACGTGGGCCGGGGTATGCAATTCCTCGATCTGATCCAAGAGGGCAACCTGGGGCTGATTAAGGCCGTGGAGAAGTTTGACTACACCAAGGGTTATAAATTTTCCACCTATGCCACCTGGTGGATTCGTCAGGCCATCACCCGTGCCATCGCCGACCAGGCCCGGACGATCCGGATTCCGGTGCACATGGTGGAGACCATCAATAAAGTTATCCGCATCTCCCGGCAACTGCTCCAAGAGCTGGGCCACGACCCCTCCCCGGAGGAGATCGCCGAGGAGATGAATATCCCCGTGGAAAAAGTCCGGGATATCCTAAAAATCGCCCAGGAGCCTGTAAGTTTAGAGACCCCCATCGGCGAGGAGGAGGATAGCCATCTGGGGGATTTCATCCCTGACGAGGACGCCTCCGAGCCGTCCGAGGCGGCGTCGTTTACGCTCCTGAAAGAGCAGTTGATTACAGTTTTGAGTACCCTGACCCCACGGGAGGCCAAAGTCCTCCGCCTGCGCTTCGGCATCGAAGACGGCCGCACCCGAACCCTGGAAGAAGTGGGCAAGGAGTTCAACGTCACAAGAGAACGCATCCGCCAGATCGAGGCCAAGGCTCTGCGGAAATTGCGGCATCCCAGCAGATCGAAGAAACTGCGGGACTTTTTGAGTTAGAGACAGCAAATACGGGCGGCAAATTGCCGCCCCTGCAATCCCTTGACCTTCGGCCCCCTCGTTTTGAGGGGGCTGTCAGCGTTAGCTGACTGGGGGAGGGTCTGTGCTCCCTCCCTCCGTCAGGCTTCGCCTGCCACCTCCCTCGAAACGAGGGAGGCTTTTAAGAGCAATCTTCAGCCACACATAGAAAAGACCGCTTGGAGCGCATGACGCCCCAAGCGGTCTTGATCTCACTACAAAAACCTGTATAATATAGTCAGGAATTGCCGCTAGGCGAATCGGCCACTCTCTTTTTGAAGGGAGGTGGCGCTATGGTTACATATATAGAGTTATTTTATTTCTGTATATTGATTGTAGCTATTATTAGCTTGTGTCTTAGACGCAGGAATAAATAAATACGAGACGCCTTACGCAGTAAGGCGTCTCACCCAATTTCGGGCCGAGCCGCCATGCTACAAGCGGCAATTCCCTCTTTTTATAGATCTATTATATGTTACATTTGTAAATTTGTCAACGGTGCTGCCCCCTACTTCTTCAAAGGCGCACGGCGCATGAGGAGCCAGCAGAGGGCGAGTCCGACAACGCCGCCGACGAAGAAGAATATGATACTGTTGACCGGACTTGCAATCTCGCCGTTGCCCCGGAAGATTGTGGCCACGGCACCCCATATTGTGTTGAACACCCAGCCGTTCGTAATCCGGTCGAGAATGGGCAAAACAACGAAAAGCAAAACGCCCACTGTAACAGGGACAAGGACTTTCCCCAGCTTGCCTAACCGATAGAACAGATTGGTCAAAAAATAGCCGAAAACCGAGACGGAGAGGAACAGGGTCCAAGTCCAGAGGAACATGCCGAAAACCCCGCTGCCGCTTTCCATCCACTGGCCGTAGGACTGGGAGAATAGGGATGTGACTTCCACCTGGCTGCCGACGAGGGATGCGATCCCGCTAAACAGCGCATCGCCGATGAGGGCTGCAATAGCGATGAGGGCGCTGGCAATGAGCACATGGAGGGCATATCCGGCAAACGCACTCTTGCGGGAGACACCCAGTTGCAGAAACAGGTGGAACTCCTCCCGGAATGAGTTGAGCGCCACAATAAACAGACATATGACAGCGACGCCCTCAAAACCGCCAAACGATCCATAGGAGCCATCGCCTCCGATGATGACGCCGCTCATAATAATGACAAAAATCGCAAATATAGCCGTGTACACCAGAAGAAACCAGCCGAATACCGTAAAGGTATTTTTCAAATAGTACTCCAAAACAGGTCTACGCAAGATCATGTCCGTTTCCCCCTTCCCTTTTTGTCAGTTGCACAAAGAGTTGCTGCAAGTTCAGCTTTGTAGTCTGTAATCCATCCGGCACTTGGGACGCATCCAGCGGTTCTAAGAGATACGCCGACTTCATGCCGCCCAGTTGATCCTGGCCGATACAGGGCCGGTCTGCGATAAAGGCGTTGACTGCGGCCTCTGGGCCTGTGACGGTGTAGCCCTGTGACAAGAGCCGTTCTGTCGGTTCGTTGACTAAAATTTCACCCTCGTTGATGATAATCACGTCCTCGATGATCCCCGCCGCCTCCTCGATGAGATGGGTGGAGAGGACGTAGCAGGCGGGATGTTTCTCAAACTGTGCGACTACCAGCCGATAAAACAGATCCCGGTGGACAGCATCTAAGCCCAAGACCGGTTCGTCCAAAAAGATGTAGGGCGCACCGGAGGCCAGGGCCACTGTCGCCTTAAACATGGTGTTCATCCCGGTAGACAGTTCTTTCATCTTCTTTTTGGTATTTAACTGAAATGCCTCCGCCAGAGATTCAGCGGTCTCCATGTCAAAGCCGGGATACAGGGCGTCCGCCAGGCGGAACGCATCACGGATCCGCATGGACTCCGGGTAGTAGTTGTTCTCGCTCATCAGATGGATCTTACCCAGGGCGTAGTCGTTTTCAACGGCCTGGTCGCCGTCCACTGTAATCTCGCCGCTGTCGGGAAAGACCCGGCTGGTGATCATGTTGAGCAGGGTACTCTTCCCCGCCCCGTTCCGACCCAACAGGCCGTAGATTTTGTTTTGCTCAAAGGTCAGGCTCACATTTTTCACAGCCTCTACGTGGCCGTAGCTCTTTGAGACGTTGGTTAACTCAATCTTCTTCACGGTCATAGCTCCTTTCAATTAGCTCCACAAGTTCCCCCAGGGTGAAATTCAGCCGCTTGGCCTCCCGGATCAGCCGGGAGATGTATTGCTCGGAAAAAGCGGCTTTTCGTTTCTGTTTCACCCGCTCCACGGCGCCCTGGGATACGAACATGCCCAGGCCCCGCTGTTTGTAGAGAATCCCCTCCTCCGCCAGGCGTGTGATCCCCTTGAGGGCCGTGGCGGGGTTGATCTTATACGTGACGGAAATCTCCGTGGTCGAGGGCACTTGTTCCCCTTCGGGATAAGCGCCTGCCAGAATGCCGTCTTCGATCCCCTCGGCGACTTGGGCGAAGATAGGCCGTTCATCCGCAAAGTTGATCTTCATTTCATACCTCCTCTCTGGTTGGCTGGTTAATCAGTTATATAACTAACTATAGCGCAAAAAAAGATGGTTGTCAATAGGGAATTTGAAAAAGTTTATATTGACAAATAAATTGCAGAGAAAGCGGAACGCTGTGGAGAAAGTCGAGCGATAGAAAATTGCGCAACGGGTGAGGGAGATACAGCGTACGCATTGCGTACCCTCAGTCTCAAAGTGGACTTTGTGCCGAAGGTTTGTTATAATTCTTTTATTCGTCGCCCGACCTTTGCGGCGGGTGACGTAGAGTTTTTATAGTAGAGGAACCAATATGAATAGACATAAAATAGTGAAAGAGATATGGATTTTAATCCTGCTTACTCTTGCCCTGACGCTCCTTACCGCCTGTGGAGGTGGAGACGCTGAAGAATACGATGCGGGCAGCATAAACAATGACATCATCGAAACCTACATCTATCTGCCGACGCACATAGCTCTGCCGGAGATCGTGGATCGCGTGGGCGGCGTTCAAGTTTATGGAGATCGGATTTTCTTCAGCTACGTAGAGCATGACACCGCCAACATTGTGATAACAAGTATGTTAGCCGACGGGAGCAATCAGCAGCGGACTGCCATCCCCACTGAGACATCCAACGTGCACATTGCGGGTTTCCGTATCACAGACGAAGGGCACTTCGCCTTCCTTATCGCAAACGATGCCTTTCGTGCGCTGGATATGCCGGCCAGCGCATTCGCAGTCTATGCCGAGTATGATAGCCAGGGCAGGGAAATTGTCTCGCAAGATTTGACAAACATCATTTACCCAGACCCACAGGGGGCTTTCGTATCTTTGGGATTTTTTACCGATGAGGGCAATATTGTGCTCGGTGCACAGGAAGACGGAAAGAGGGTGTTCCATTTATTCGATAGCGAACGCACGCACATTGGCCGATTGGAGACTGGGTATTCTTCTCAGGCAATCACCCAGCTGCAAGACGGCCGTGTGGTGGTACTCAAAGTGGATTGGGACTCGTATTCCCACGAGTTGCGGGAGATCGACTTTGCGGCGGGAGACTGGGGCGAGACGTTCCCGCTTACAGCGAACGGTGTGCGAAACCTATTCCCAGCCAGAAGTGAAGAGCCCTTTGATCTACTGATCGATGATGGCAGCCACCTCATCGGATATGTCTTTGCCACAGGGGAACAGACACCCCTGCTCAACTGGATTGAGGCGGGACTTGCGGCGCAATGGGGCTATCAGGCAGTCTTCTTGCCCGATGGCAGCATCTCTGTCTTAGTCAGCGATTGGGGCGGCGACGGCGGAGACTGGCGCACAGAGCTCATCACAATGGTTCGCACAGTCAGAGCTGCGCTTCCGGAGCCAACGGTCATCACCTTAGGCGGGATGTGGATTGACGACGAAGTGCGCACACAGGTGGTGGCCTTCAATGAGGCAAACGGGGTCTATCAGATTCAAATACAGGAATATTTCGACCCGAGAGACCCGGCCGCCGACTGGGAAACCAGCAATCTCCGATTTTTGATGGATATTGTAACCGGACAGGGGCCTGACATCATCTTTGATCCTCCAACTGCGATGATTGGCCAGGGTTTTCTGGTCGATCTCTACCCCTTCCTCGACGCCGACCCCGTGCTGAACCGCACCGATTTCTTTTCCAATATTCTACAGGCGATGGAGGCCCCGGACGGGTCTTTGCCCATGATTGCAGACCGCTTTAATATCACGACCATGATCGGAACAGTGGAGGCCGCAGGCCATATCCAGTCCTGGACCTTTTCTGATCTGCTAACCTTCCTGGAAGAAGCGGATGATATGCGCCACGTCCTGGCTGATTATATGACGGGAGAACGCTTTCTCAGTATGGCACTCGCACTCTCCGGCTCAGATTTTATTGACTGGGTAGAGGGCGGCGTACACTTAGAAAGCGATGCATTCGTCCACCTGTTGGAAATCGCCGCTCGCCTGCCCCGCATAGAGGCGGGAGATCCCGAGATCGGCAATGAGCTCAGCCTCATGCTAAGTGGGGAAATGTCTCTTGCCATGAGCTACATTTTCAGTCCGGCCAGATACCAAGAGTTTGTGGCTGTTTTGGACGAATTTGTCGTCTTAGGTATGCCCACCCCAACGGGCGGAGTCCATAGAATAAACCCAATTATTCAATTTTCCATCAACGCAAGCAGTGCCAATCCGGATGGCGCATGGAACTTTATCCGCCAGTTCCTTTTGTCAGATGTTCCTGCGTGGTCTATCCCTCTGCGGATTGACGTATTTGAAGCTCACATCGCCGAGGCCATGACGCCAATCATCGAAGTCAATGCAGACGGAAACGAGATTGAACGCCCCCGAGGCACCGCATTTCTCGACGCTGGGCGTACGATTGATTTTTTTGCCATGACGGAAGAGGAGGCTGCGGGTTTCAGAGCGATTGTTGAAGGTCCCGTCCAGATGCAGGGCTTTGATGAGACAATCGAGGAAATGATTGCAGAGGAAGTTTTGCCATTTTTTTCTGGTGACAGGTCTGCCGCTGATACGGCACGAATTCTGCAAAACCGAGTGCATACCTTTGTGCAGGAGCAGAGAAGGTAGTTTCACCAAATAAGCAAAAGCATAGTATAGCCCCACTCCCGCCCATAGTGTAATAGGCGAAATTTTGAACAGAGAATAAAGAGAAAACCCTTTGAAACAAGGCAATTGCAAGCCTTATTTCAAAGGGTTTCGCAAACACTGTGCATCAGATCAATAGTTTCCCCTTCCCCTTGGCATCATCAATAAACTCCAAAAACGCCTGGGTGATGAGCTTTTGCCCTGCGGTGGTGGGGTGTGTGCCGTCCTCGCATAAGAGTCCGTCCAGGCTTCTGTGGGATAAAAAGGCCCCCCGCAGATCGACTAAAAGGGTGTTGGTCTCCGCCGCAATTTTTTCCACAGCCCTGGAGTAGCTCTCCTGCCAGCGGTAGATGAGGTGCACATCCCCCAGCCATTTTAACACGCTCTCCTTGTCCAAGCCCTGGCAGAACCAGTGGAAAAACTTCTGGGCGTCAAGAGGCGGAAGGGTGGTCAAAATGGGACGAATCCCGTTTTTCTTTAACAGCGCAATGATTTTATAGTAGGTATCTGCGAACACATCAGGGGGCGTGTGGGGCAAATGTTCGGCGTCCGGGCGCTGGGAGACCGCACGCCAGTTGTGGTCGCAGTCATTTCCGCCGAAATCCATGATAATGGCGTCACAAAAAGGGTTATTTGCGGCGAGGCGTTTTTCAATCAGTGCAAGCCCTTTGGTCACGGTACAGCCGAACTTAGAGAAATTCGTAATGTCCAAAAAGTGTTTTTTCCCGATCATGTCAATATCTAAGTTGTTGTTGACATGATACCGCATGTTTTCGGGGTTGAGTTGTATCCCTTTTAACAGGGAATCCCCGAAGATTTCCACTCGTTTTTGCATGTCCATGCCGCTTCCTCCTTATTTCTTACTAAAATGATACCCGATTCTCTGCCGATTTATATGGCATCTCTTCTCTGCACGACAAGGTCTATGATAAAGAGAATGACAGCGACCATTATCGGCGTCGAGATAGAAAAAATAGTCCACACGTCAAACCAGGGCTGTCCCAGCACATTGGCAATGATGATATTTATAAACAAGGTGAGAGGACTGGCCAAAAGCGCCAAGACAGCGAGGACCGCAAGCTTTCTCGTCCGGCATTTTTTGAACAGGAAAAACGCAATCCAGAAAAACAAAATTGAAAGCGGCGCAATTCGGACGCCTATGGGAAAAATCGGCGCAGCGCTTACAAGCAACCGATTGATTATAAGATCCAGCACGAAGAGAAAGGGTATGGTAAAAATACTCAAAGCGATGAGCGAGCCGACGACGCCTTTCGCACCAAGTTTGATGGCGGGAAACCCTACAAGCCAAGCGAACACGCCGGCGACAATGGGGATGAGTGACCATGTAAAGGTGCCGGAGATCGCCACGTCGACAATGGAGACCACAAAGATACCGATGAGGATTAAAATAGAAAAACTAGCGGCCAGGATACTCTGGGCCAACTTTGCTCTGCTCCTCGTCGTATTGCCTACGTATTCCAAGGCGTTGACCACGCTGGTCTCCACATTGAGGGTCTCTGCGTCCGTCCGCTCGCCGTTTAGGAGCTCCGTCACTGTGATTCCGAGGACATTGGAGAGGGGCGATAGCAGCGCAATATCGGGATAGCTGAGCCCCCGCTCCCACTTGGATACCGCCTTATCGCTGATATCCAGTTTTTCCGCCAGTTCCTTTTGGGTCATCCCATGTGATTTTCTCAACTCTGCAATGAATAGACCCATCTTTTCACTGTTCATATCCAAGACGCCTCCGATTTCATGTGGTTATTGTAAAGGAAAAAGCGCAATCCCACAAGGAGCCCGTAGTGGAATTGCGCAAAACGAGGTAAACCAGCGGTAGAGTGAGGCATTGCTCGCTCTACTATAGAGCGGGGTGAGGGGATCAATGCTATTCAACTTTATTCCCCCTGTTGTTAGGAACGCTTTTTTTGTATCCAACGCTTTTAGATCCATCAGACTGTTCGTGCGGGCAATCGCATCAAGTTGTGATTTTGCAATCGTATTCAGCGCCTCTATGCGCTCTGATTGCGGCTTCCCCTGTCCGATCAGCAGGGCATTGATGTTTTCCAGATTGGACAGTACGAGCAGTTGTTCAATTGTGGCGTAATCCCGCATATTGCCGTCTCTTCCGGGATTCTTCTTGCGCCATTCGGCGGCAGTCATGCCAAAAAGAGCCGTGTTCAGCAAATCTGCCTCATCGGCGTAGACAAAGGATTTTTGCTTTGCCGTAAGTTTGGGGGGCAATAGATTATCCTTTTCTGAGGCGACAGCACAAAGGCATTTGCCCCAGATTCGTTCTTAAACTGGTCGAATTCGACCAGTTTAAAATTCGGGTTGTGAAGTTGTTCCCAAATACCGATAAACTCAATTGCAAAGCGGGTTCGCAACCAATTTTTTATGACATCGGCGGGAGCTTCCGGATTTTTTTGTTTGGCTATGTCTGTCAAGCTGATAAAGTCATCCGAGGAACCGACGGACAAAACGGTTATTTCCGCACCTTTTGCAATGAGTTTTCCTTTGAACATTTTTTCAGCCATGATTTCTCGCTCTCCAAATCCAAGCCCTACTCCACTTCCTGCTGCCGTCGGAAGATGGAGATAATCGGCACCAGGACGATGATTACAAATCCGCCGGCGAAGCCGTTGTTGTAGAGGTTCAATCCGCCGTTTAAGAGACCCACGAAGTTCACAATATTCACGTGGATAAACCCGCAGACGACGCCCCAGAAAAAGCCGAACTGGCCCGCCATCGGGGCAATACCGGTGCCGAACAGGATCGCCAGCATGTTGGAGGGGCTTGTGGTCTCGTTCTCGTTCCAGAATGCGCTTAAGATCAGGCCGATCATAATGGGGATCACATTCTTCAAGTGTTTGCCCAGGGCGCCGAACCCCACGATGCAGAATATCCCGCCCATGGTGGGGCCGTTAATGGGGCCGCCCACCAGAAGGGTCACGGTGGTCCCCAGGGTACAGAGCAGACCCATATTGAAATAGGCCACATTGCCGTACAGGGCGTAAAAATCCGTAACGAGACGGCCGGTGTGCTTGTGAATTTTTCGGAAGTTGGCCCATTTCTCCGGCCCCCCGGTGACAATGCCCAGCGCCATAAAGCCCACGGCGATGATATACATGAGAATCGCCAGGGGCAGGGTGTGCTCCGTGCTCCAAATGTTCATGGTGATGATTTCAAATCCGCCGCTGCGGAGAATGCTGACGGCAAAGGTGGCGATGAGGCCGCCTACGAATCCCGCATTATAGAGGAGATATCCCCCGTGGACTTTGACCATGGCGGTGGCCAACGGCGAGAAGATAAAGCCGATAAAAATCCCCACCAATCCCCCGATGACAGCACCGTAGGGCTGGCCGTATGTACGGGCCATCAGATAGGCCACCTCGGAGACGATAGGCGAGACCGAGGCGCACATCATGGTGGTGACGGCCACATCTCGGAAGGACATCTGCTTGTATTGGGCGAAGAGCCAGACCCCCAGGGTAATGGGGATGGTGTTGAATAAATTCTTGCCGAAAAATCCAAAGCCCAAAATGAGCCACAGCCCCATAAGGGTACCGCCGTTGGGTTTGACACCGCCTAGAATCATCGTGGCCATGGAAAAGAGGCCCACCAGGACAGAGCTGACCAACATGGCCCCCATGCCGCCCAGTTCAGCGTAATCCGTCACCAGGAGGCTGCGGGACGTGAGAATCCGCCAGAGCCCGGCCCATATCTCGCTGGGGTGATCCAGCAGAAAGGCCGCCATCAGCAGGACGGCATAGAGGGCGAGCATTACCCAATAGGGGCCGTACATATTTTGTTTCAACCGATGCAGATATTCAGACGCACCGATTCTTTTTGCGGCACTGGGCATGAACCGTCCTCCTCGGGATTGTAATCAAAAGCTAGTATACCACAAGAGGCGGATTGTGTAAATTTGAAAAATGATGGGGGTATGGGAAAAAGGCATCTTGCTGACGAATATAGACTTTGCGCTGCCAACGTGATATAGTTTGCAGTAGAGGTTTCTCGTGTGTTGCCCGCCTTTTCGGTGGGGAATGGAGAAAGTTAGGGGGGTAAAAAAACATGCACAATCACGAAAAGTTGCGGCTAAGAGAACCCGGAGCGCCGCCTGCCAGCACCGTGTTGGAGCAGACCCTGGGCGACAGTTATGCCGCATATGAGATATTTCAAGAGGCCTTGCTCCATCTGGAAATGGAGCAGGAGTGGCAATGGTATACGCCCTACAAGGCGTGGTTCGCCAGGGGACAGCACTGGTGGACGACGGCGAGGGGGACAAGAAAAGAAAAAACCCTCTACTGGCTCTACGTCTACGAGGGGTACTTCAGCGTGGCGGTCTGGTTCAAGGAAAAGAGCCGCACGGAACTTCTAAGCACCGCCCATGTGAGCGAAGAGGTAAGACAGCGGATTCGGGATGCCGAGACAATGGGTAAGATGCCCACCTTCCCGGTGGTGTTTGACATCACGACAACCGAACCCTTTGCGGATGTGTATGCGTTGATAGATTGCAAGAAAAGATTAGAGCGGTGATAGGTTGAAGAACGGACGACGGCCATAAATCGCTAGAAAATCGCCGGAACAACCATATGGTTGTCCCGGCGATAGCTGTTATGTGCGGTTCGTACGATTGCTATGGTCTAGCGGGTCAAGTGCTCTCGGGGCCATGTGACCTCTGTCCACAGTTTCATTTCGACTTCTTCGCCGTCTTCGTTTTCTACAGTCACCATCAGGAAGTAGTGGCTGTGGGAAACGTCAATGACCAGATAGTAGTACCATGCAGCTTCGGCAGTTTCTGTAGCCTCTCTCACGTCTGGGAATATGCGGAGATCGTCTTCGACATCTGCCAGACTATCCGAATTGACCAAGTCGTAACGATCCAGCGCACGGGCAACCACTGCCGCCGCCTCAGCTCTCTGGAGATTATCGGTCGGTCTGAGGTTTCCTTCTCCATCGCCACGCATCCAATTCGCTCCGACTGCGGCGTTGACATAGGGACGTGCCCAATTGGTGATTTGACCGGCATCCGGGAAATTAACTGTGGAGGCGGGTGTCGTCTCAAGCTCTGCCGCTCTTACCACCATGGCCGTGAGCTCTTCTCTCGTAACGGGGGCACGAGGTCTGAATACACGGTTGCCATCTTCGTCATCATGGCCTTGAATAAAGTCATGGTAATATGCCCACGCAATGTAGTTTTCGTCCCAAAGACCTTCAATGTCCGTAAACGGCGTTTCCGGCGGCGTCTCTAGGTCAGATTCCGGTGCGAAAATACGAACCAAAATAGTTGCCACTTCGCCTCTGGTGATGACGCCCTGCGGGACAAAGTTGCCCTCATCATCGCCCTGCATGAACCATGTGTGGAGCAGCGGATCTTCATGCCACCGGGCCTCCAGCGCAATATCGCCGTCTGCGGCGAAGATGTACACCGGCTCTGCACTCACCAGGGTATTTCCGTCAAACCAACCGACGAAGTCATCGTCGGTGTCTTCATTTGCAGTGGCCGTCACACGGACCACTGCGCCGTTGAGCACGTAGTCAAGCTCTGTCTGTACACCGGACCAAGTGCCCCGGAGGCCGTCGTGCTCCTCCAAGAGCGCTGGGGCGCCCCAGCCGGATTGGTTGCCGGGCATTGGGTCGCCGTCTGTGTCGAGTCTCGCTTCAAAGCCCCAGACTTCCATTGCGGCCGTGCCGTCGTCTGTGGCCGATACTTCAATCAGGGAGACGATGTCCTCGTCGTTTTCCATTTGTTCCACTCTGTACGCCGCCTGGGATGCCATGGCTTCTTGGATGGTCACATGGCGGTCGGTGTCCGGGTCACGCATGGCAAAACGGGGGCCAATGTCGTAGCGGTCGGCGTTGTAAGGACGCTGGCCGTCTGTGAAATTGATGATCTCCATATCCCATGCGTTGCCGAAGGTGTTGCCCGGCAGCGGCATACGCTGGCCGCCGGCCGTCGGCGGTCCGGTCACATAGCCGAGGTCGTCCACATACGTGCCGCCGACAACGCCGCCAAACATGTGGTTGGATGCGCCGAATAAGTAAATGCCGTCATCCGAAATGGGCTCCAGGGTGGCCGACAGATACCAGACGTCGTCCTGTAAGAACGCACCGGCAATGGTCTGGCCCTGCATGGTGCCCCAGTTGGGTACGCCGTCAACTACTTCAGAGTTTCCGTCGCCGCCCGGTGCCTGTACGTTGTGGCCCGGCATGTTTAACACGTTGATTACATCACGGCCACGCATCTCAAAGAGGGGCAGTGTGTTCTCAAAGGGGAGAATATTGATAATGTCCAGAGAGGAAATCGTATCCTCCGGACCCCATTGTAGGCGGCTCGCATCTTGGCCCCGCCATGCGGACTGGTTGTTCATTACGATTAGGCCCGCCGCATCGGCTTCCTCAAGGTCTTCCCCCGTTGTGCGCAGGATGTAGTCGTGCAATAAGTAAACCATGTATTGGTTTCTGGTGTGTTGGTTTCTGCTCCACGTGCCGCGCTCACCAATGACATTCCCTTCTGCCGCCTGTTGCCAGCCCCAGCGTGCAGGGTTGTCACCCACAGCGGTGAAGTCAACGGCAATGTCAAGGCCGCTGGGCGGTGAGGCCTCAAGATTCGCCGGGCCAGGTGTAAACACGCCGGCCGCTCTGGTGCCTCTCTCCCAGGTTGCGCCCTCGCCGAATACCCATTGGAACACTTCGGGATCCGGATCTGTCGCCCGAACCAAGTTGCCGTTGGTTGCGCCGATGATGGCACGGGATGTGCCTTCCAGCTCACCATCTTCGTTAAAATGCAACTGGATTTGGCCAAACCCACGGCCGTGATGCCCGGTGTAGACCACTTCTGTGCTGCGCTCAACGTCATCACCCGTTGCGCCTACCGGGTATACGAGAGTGTTTTGTGTATATGCATGGCCGTGTGCGGCGAACCAGCCGTCAAAATACGCATTGCCACGATTGAGCAGGTCCTGTACGATGACGTTGCTGGGGGCGCCGGACTCATGGGTCAGGGCGATGACTGCCGCTACGCCGTACTCTTCACGCAGCTCGGTAATCATCTCTTCTACCCACTCATAGCCTACGCCCACATTGCCGGGCATACGGAAGTCCAATCCCTGGCGGTCAGCCGGGCCGACGGTGGAAGGCATATGTCCGCCTGTCAGGCCGATGATGCCGATTGTTACGCCGTAGTCCTCATAGAAATCATCAATAATCGCATAGGGCGCTACCCAGTCAGGACGGTCATTCGTGCCCGTTAAGAACACGTCTGCCGCAAGGAACGGGATACCGGCCTGGGTCGCCCGGAGCGGGTGTCCCGCCGGCAGAACTTCCGTCAGCGGATTCACGATGCCGGCCTCTGCGAGGAATGCCGCTCTCTCAGTTGCATCGGCTATGCCGAGGCTCTCGGTCAGGGGGCGGTTGGAAAAGCTAAACTCATGGTTGCCCAGGGCCGCATAGCGGACACCGATCCGGTTCGCCACGGCTAAACCCGGCTCCCCTAAAAACTGGTTAAATGCGGGCTGACCGAAATAGTTGTCGCCGGAAAGCAGCGAAATCGGCGCATGGCCGGTGGCATCTTCGATTTCCGCCGAAAGCGCATCCATAAAACCCACAAAGCGGGGTGCGCCCGGGTCAGCGGCGCCTTGCCCGCTGTCTACTTCCATACTCGTCAAGAACCCGTGGTAGTCACCAATGCCAAAAAATGTGACGGTGAGGTCTGGCTCTGTCGTTGTCGCCGTTGCAGCTATGGGAACCAGGGTAAGTATCATCCCCAGCACCAGCAACATCGCCAAAGTGCGCTTTATCGAGCCTTGAAATACTGTCTGTTTGCTCATTGCAATTTCGTCCTCCTTTTATAACATGCCTATTGTTTGTCTTATAATATCCACTGCAATCCCTTCGCCGGATCGCAGTGGATATCCAGTTGCATAGTATCATATTTTTCGCCGTGATGCAACAGGATTCTTTCACTTGGAAACGGCTTTTTTCTTGCCTGCGGGTTTCGTTTGCTGTACAATAATAGTGTATAGGACAAAATAGGACATAATGCAAAAGGAGAGATACGTTTGAACATATGTTGCATATCCGCGCAACCGCAATCGCCCAAATTGCCCCAAAAGACGCACAAAACCGACAATATGCATTAAATGTCCGCTAAACATTTGTGCAAAAATAGCATATACTTTTCGACGAGAATCCGCTATAATAGAAGACCCTAATTATACACATTCAGATAAACCGCCAGGGTTTTGGGAGGACATTTATCATGTATGCAGACAGAAAAGGGCAATCCATACAGCCCGTCCGGAGGAGAAGGTTTTCACAATGTGTCAGCGTTCTGCTCCTCTCTGCGATGTTACTTAGCATCTTACCGGCATTTGCTTTCGCAGATGAGCCATTGACGGTGACGTTCGATTTAAACTACGACCGGGAAGACCGATTTTCCCAAGCGGCCGTCGTCTACGGTGACGTGCTGGAAGAGCCGGAGATCCCCCTCCAGGGCGAGTATATGTTCCTGGGCTGGTACACGGATCCATACGGAGAGTTTCCCTATGACTGGCATAGTCCGGTCACAGAGGAGTTCACCCTCTATGCCCGGTGGATTGCGTTTGAAATTTTTGAACACCACGCCTATCTCGTCGGCGACGCCTACGGAAATATCCGCCCCCTGGACAATATCACCCGGGCGGAGGTAGCCACTATCTTCTTCCGCCTGATTTCAGATGAGCACCGCACAGAGCTCTGGAGCCAGGAAAATCATTTCGTCGATGTGGAACCCACAGACTGGTTCAATAACGCCGTGTCCACCATGACAAGCGCCGGTCTCTTCACCGGTGTGGACGAGTATCACTTTGCCCCCCGACAACAGATTACCCGGGCGGAAGTTGCCGTGGTCATAGCACGGTTCCGGAGCCTTGATCTCGCTCCGGCAGAAGAAGAGGAACTCATGTTTTCCGACATTGCCGGCCACTGGGCCGAAGACGCTATTCTGGCTGTAGCCCGTGCGGGCTGGGCCCATGGCAACGACGGTATCTTCGCCCCCAATGCGTCCATTACCCGTGCAGAAGTTGCAGCTATGGTCAACCGGATGCTTGGGCGTCCAACTTCGTCGCTGGCGGATTTACACCCCGATATGCAGGTTTGGGCAGACAATTCGGCTGGCGGGTTGGTGCCCCGGCCCCCGATTCAGGAGACCCACCTCACGTTCTCGACCGACCCCATGTCGAGATCGGCTACGGAGGCCATTGTCCTCCACCATCTCAGCGCAGACTGGTCCGTATACCGGGTCCATGAGTACCATTTGTCCCGGCATTGGTTTGGAATTGGATACCACTTCCAAGTGGACAAAGACGGCTCCATCTGGGCCGGGCGGCCCCTGATGGCCATAGGTGCCCATACGACCAACCACAATCACAACACCATCGGAATCGCCGTCAGAGGCCGGTACGACACCGTAGACAGACACATGCCGGACGCACAATTCAACGCCCTGGTGGAATTGATCCGCTACTTGCAGAGCCGTTTCGGGGATATCCCAGTCTATGGCCACAGGGATTTTAACGCCACAGCCTGTCCCGGCCGCTACTTCCCCATGGAGGAAGTGCAACGTGGTGAATACCGCGGCGACCACTTTGAGACGTTCGCCTACGCAAATGCCGCATGGTATTACCTATATATCCAAGAGGCCGGAAACTCTTTCCGGTACATCCGCCGGGCTGACGGCACCTACGAGTTATGGTTGGAACTTCTCCCCCCACGGGATTGGACGCTGTTAGAGCGCCCTTATGCCGATCCGGAGGGCATCCATCCGACGACTGTGATGATTCCGCTGGCTGCACTGTAATATGAACTACGACACGGGGCTGACGCAAACACGTCAGCCCCGTATTTTTGTGTTCTGTGCGGGCGGCTATTAACGCTCCTACATTCCCAGCGCCCCACGATACCGTCCCTCGTCCGATGTCTGTCCCACGGCGGAGAAGGCCAACTGATCGAACCCGATGACCTGCTGGGCAACGGCTAAGATATCCGCCTTGGTCACCCCGTCGTACCGGGCGATGATCTCCTCCGGGGCGGGGACTGCACCGTGATAGAGTTCGTATTTGCCCAGATTGTTCATCCGGGCGGAGGTGGACTCCAGGCTCATCAGCACATTGCTCTTGACCTGCTCTCTGGCCCGGTCCAGCTCCTGATCTGTCACGCCGTTTTCCTGCAACTCTTGTAAAATCTCCAGGATCAACCGGAGGGCCTGTGTCTCCGTCTCTTGGTTGAGGGCTGTATAGACACCGAAGAGTCCCGCATCCCGATAGCTTGCGCCGAAACTGTAGATGCTGTAGCAGAGGCCGTGCTGTTCCCGGATGGTCTGAAACAGCCGAGAGGACATGCCGCCCCCTAAGATATTGCTCAACAACTGGGCCGTGTATCGATCTTGGCTGTCCCGGGGCAGGCCCGGCATCAGGAGGCACAGATGGTTTTGCTCAATAGGTTTCTCCCGCAGGACAAACGCCGGAGTAAAGACCGCTCCATCCGATTGGGCAATGGCCCCCGGGGGCATATGGGAAAATATCTGCCGGATGTAGTCCAAGTCCGCCGGGGTGAAACTACCGGAGATAGCCACTACCAGCCGATCAGGGACGTAATGGGTCGCCATATAATCCAGCAAACGATTTCGATCCATGTCCTGCAGCGTCTTCCGGGTGCCTAAGATGGGGCGGCCCAGGGCGCTGTCGGGGAAGATGGCCGCCATGAGTTGCTCTGAGACAAGATCTTCCGGCGTGTCCTCGTACATGTCGATCTCCTCGTAGATCACGCTCCGCTCCCCTTGGATGTCCTCCTCGTGGAAGTTGGAGTGAAACAGCATGTCCGCCAGGATATCTACCGCCGTCCGGATATGGGTGTCTAATACCCGGCCGTAGAAACAAGTACACTCCTTGGTGGTAAAGGCGTTGATCTGCCCGCCGATCTGATCCATGTCCTCCGCCAATTGTGCCGTCGTCCGGTGTTTGGTGCCTTTAAAGAGCAGGTGCTCAATATAGTGGGAGGCGCCCCCTTCCTCCAAACGCTCATACCGGGAGCCCACCCCCAGCCAGAGGCCGATAGAGACGGAACGGACATGGGGGATATACTCGTGGATCATACGAATCCCGTTGGGCAGGGTAATTTTTTCTGTCATGGGATTATTTGCTCCTTGTTCGTATCAGAAATTTATAGTGTGACCTGCCCATCGGTGAAGTTCATCAAGGGCGGCTCGGTCAGGAGAGGGAGCAGGGTGATGGAGCCCGCCCGCCCTTTTCGGCAGCCTGCCCGCTCGTAGAGTGCGGCGGGATCGACATAGTCGGTTGTGCCCGTCAGGATGACCAGTACGTGCATGTCTTTCTCAAAGGCCAGATATTCCGCCGCTGTCAGGGCCATCCGGGAGACGGCGGTCTGCTCGGCTGCCGGGGCGTCGGTCAGACCGACGAAACATACGGATCGGCCGATGCACCCCGTGCGTTTCAACTCTTGGACAACATGTTCCGACTCTTCGAAAGAGATATCGATCCCGGCGAACACTATGGCGAAGTTGGCATTCTTGCCCGATGCCCGTATTTCCTGGGCAATCTGCGCCACCAGAGATGCGTGAGACTGGCCCAATTCAGAGCAAATGGTCAGGGTCTGCCCCCGCATCAGAGGAGTTTCATCGTCAATGGCGGAGATTCCGGTCTGGATCGGCTCTGACGAGCGCTCCCGTGCCACCGGATTGATAGGTGCGCCGTTAATGTCCAAATAGTGCTCCGCCAATATCTCCGGCCCGCCGTCCATGGGCTGGCCCATGCCGTTAAATACCCGGCCCAGGATATCTTCTGAGGCCCTCAGCTCCTGGCCGTGGCCCAAAAAGCGGATTTTGCTCCCGGCGGGGCTCATCCCGGCGGTGGAGCCAAAAACTTGTACCATAATTTGATCATAAGTCACGTCCTGCACCTTGCCGAGGCGTATCTCGCCGCTGGGCAGGAGTATTTCAGCCAGCTCGCCGTAGATGACGCCCTGGACGTCTTTTACAAACAGGAAAGAGTCCGTAAGTTCCCAAATGGTGCCATATTCTCTCATCATGCGCCGCCCTCCCGATTGGTTTGCCCGTCGGATAACTCCAGAACCGTGAGGCTCCCCTGCCGCTCATCTGATCCCAGGCAGATTGTCGCACCGGCCCGTCCGCAGAAGGCCGGGGGAAATGCAGGATCGGCGGAGTTGGTCGTCTCCGTCAGGAGGACCAGCACATCACAGCCCATGTCACGGTAGTATTCCCCGATGGTGAACCCGGTGTAGATGGATGCCTCCTGGGCCGCCCCGGGCTGATCGACGGTACTGGCGACGAGTATTGCCCGGTTCCGAAGGGGCGCAAACGCCTCGATGAAATCAGCTATTTCACTGCCCCGTCTGCCGCAGGCGATATAAATCACCACGTCTACGTCTGCCCGTTTGGCTAACGTTTGCAAGAACGCCGTCTTTCCGCTCCCGGATGGGGCGGAAATAGGGGCTGTGCCGCCTTTGAGCAGGGGCGGCATGGCGTCACCCCCCTGCTGATCCGGCAACAGCGGGGCCGATGGAAGTATTCTCCCACAATATGGCCGCCCCGTTCCTGCGGGCCAGTGCTGGAGCATGGTCAACGGATGGGTTCTGCCGTCAGAATCCCGGATCACGGCCACGGCCTCCTCCACGGTGCGCTCTCCGCTGTGGATCTCCTGCACCGTGCCGGAGCGTCCAATCGGCACCATGATCTTGTGTGAGAGGGCATCCGTCTCCTGGACTGTGCCGATGATATCTCCGGCGGCAACTTTGTCCCCTACGGTCACTGCGGGGTGAAATGCCCATCTTTGTGTCCGATCCAAGGCGGGGAGCTGAATCCCTTGCGGAATCGTGTCCCCCGCCTGGGCGTAGATCGTCTCCAGAGGCCGTTGGATTCCGTCATAAATCATCCCCAAAAGGCCCGGCCCCAATTCCACAGATCGGGGTGCGCCTGTGGAGATCACCGGTTCCCCCGGCATGAGTCCGTTGGTCTCCTCAAAGACATGGATCGTAGTCTCATCGCCGATCATATATACAACCTCGCCCAGCAGACCCGCATTGCCCACCCGGACGGCGTCGGCCATCTTGGCATCCGCCATCCCCTCGGCGATTACGGAGGTTCCGAGGATGCGTATGATTCTTCCGCTCATCTGTCCGATCCCCCTCTCAATCGAATAAAATCTGGGCCACAGTTGGCGTCAACTCCCTGCGGCAGGCGGCGATCAGCGCCTCTACACTGCAATTGACGTCTATGCGCCCGTCGGTGACGATGACACCGCCTGTGATCTCCCGGCTCTCCTCGCCCATGGTGAGGGCGGCGGGTTTCCCGGTGCGCTCCAATGCCTCGTTTGCCGCCAGTGTGACCCGCTTGCCGTAGCGGCCCCGGTCTTTCGGAGAGAAGAGGAGCTGTTCCTCCCCCGTCCGGGCGGCGTTTGCGGCCAGATTGGCCAACAGGAGGACATATTTTTCCTCCGGGAGATTCAAAATCTGTGCGCCCGCCTCTGCAAAGGCCTGGGCCACCATTTCCTGCTTACAGGCCAAAATCCGCTTTCTCGCCTCCAACGCAGCCGCATCGGACATACACGCCGACCGCAACTCCGCCGCCTGTTTCCCGGCGGCGGCCAACTGCCAAAACCGATCCTGGGCCTGTTGGTCGTACGCCTTTGTGATCTCCGCACACGCCGCCTCAGCCTCGGCCCGGACGGCGGCGATCTCCTGCTCTGCGTCCTCCATAAGACGCTGGGTGAGTTTGTCTATCCCGTTCATAGGCTGCTCCGATCTGTTGCGCTTGGCGCTTCTGGGATGTATTTTGAGAAGATATCTACGTATCGGCTATTGAATGTCACGCTGGTTACTTCGGTATAGGGGATACGGTAGGGTTCAATATCCCATGTGCCGTCTGCATTAAAATGGTACATGTATAAACAGTTTTTATATACGCACTTGATTTTCCCGATTGTGAAAATATAAGCTTTTTCCTCAGGCGTCTCGTACTCGTATTTGACGATGATATTGTTTCCCATTTCTTTTAGGCTTTCAAATACCGTTTGCCAGTTTTTCACGTCGATTTCAGGGGCTTGAAACCCTTCCCAAAGGCCCTCTTTTCGTATGATTTCATCGCACTTGTCACTTTTGATCTGCACTTTTTCTACATCTCGGAAACGAGAGATGCGAAACCCGTTGAAGATGAAATCATCGTCATGGATAGACAAAAATAGGCGATCACTTGCTTTCAGAGGGATAAGGTTGATGTAATACCCATCGCTCACTCTATACACACTGGCAACTTTCAAATCACGGGCCGCCTCAGCGATCAACTCTTTTATTTTCTTTTTCGTCATCTGCTCTACCCTCCACTTATAACCTGATGATACGTCGTCTCCATAGCCAGAGGCCCAACGCCTTGGCTTTTGGCCTTATATTCCTCCGGCGACGGGTCTCTGATCTCCCAGGCGCAGGTGAATTCGTCTAGGAGTGCGCCCAGCGCCGTCTCTTGGCGGGCGGGGATCCAGCCCTCCAGGACGAAAGTGGATTCGGAGGCCGAGAGCTTCTCTTTTGCCTCCTCCCGGATCACTTCCAGCGCCAGGCGGTCGGCGCAGAGTTTCAATACGGGACGCTTGTCCGCCAGACGGGCCAATTCCTCTTTGATCGCAACGATCTCCGCTTGGGTTTCTGATATCTCGTCTGCAAGCCGCTCTATCTCGGCGGCGGGGGTGTCGGTCTCGGTGAAAATGACTTGGGCAAACCCCGCCTCTCGGAGCACGCCCTGGGCGGCTGTGAGCTCTGCCCGGTGGCAGATGAGCATGAGACAGAGATGTTCCTTGCTCTGCCCTACCTGATAGAGTGCGGCGGCAGGGACTTCCGCCAGGAGCGCCGCCTCTAGTTTAGATACCACCACGGATCGGGGCGCTGTGCCGAACACGACCGCCACAGATTCCGTCCCCTGGGTACCCAGGGGGACAGCCATCTCCCGCCAGGGCAAAAGCGCCGTGCGCGCCGCCTCCATCTGCTGGATACGGGCGGTGCGCTGATTGATCTGTGCCGCTTTTTCTGCAATATCGTCGGCCAGTTCCAATGCCGGGCCTGTGACCGTACAGCAGAAGAGAATGTCTTCGCTAATCTCGTCCCGCTTGGAAAACAGCTTTTTCTTTTCCGGCGCAACCTGTTGCAAACGATCCAAGGCCTGATTTAAGCGGGCCATGCGCTCCCTCTGAACAGACAGGTCACCGATCTGCGTTGCGCAGGCCGTCTCCCCGTCGCCCTGGGGCGATTCCATAAGCTCTACGCACCCCAGCCCCATGATCCGCCGGAGTAGATCATCCCGTTGGGCGTTTACTCCCACGATCCGGAGCCGCTTCCTCTTGCCCGCCATATCAGCCCCTCACGATCCGCTCGATGATCCGATCCACGGCGGCGGGCATGGCGTTCTCGGCACGGGCCCGGATGGCCGCTTTTTTGTTCTCCGTATTAGAGGCCAGGGCCACAGCCGCTTTGGCGGATGTCTGCTCCGTCTCCTGCATCATCTGAGCGCACTCGGCCTCGGCCTGTTTGACTGCCTCGGCCACCTTGGCCTCCCCGGCCTGGACTGCGGCCTCTATGGCCTGTTTTGCCTGGGCCTCGGCCCCCTGCCGCATCTGCCGGACGGATTCCTCCGCCTCGCTGACAATTTTCATGGCTTCCTGGGACATAACGACACCTCCGTAGCTTTAACGTGAAGTTACTGTGGATTGTACCACAAAAGCGGTGGGGCGTCTACTGTTTTTAGGTGTGGGTGGACCACCCCGTCCACCTTCGGTGTCCACCCCTCCAAGGAGGGGAATAAGGGCACGAAGTTCTAAAAATTCCCCTCCTTGGAGGGGTGCCCGCAGGGCGGGGTGGTCAATTTTGCAGGGAGCAGATAGCCAACTCATGCGTGAAATAACCACCAGATAACAAACAACGGACGCCTTTCGGCGTCCGTTGTGCGTACTATTTCGCTTATCCGAGGGTCTGCACTTCAGTCTTATGCTCGTTGAGCTTTGCATGGGCCGCCGCCAGGCGGGCGATGGGGACACGGTAGGGGGAGCAGGAGACGTAGTCCAATCCGGCTCTGTGACAGAAGTCGATAGAGCTGGGGTCGCCGCCGTGTTCGCCGCAGATGCCCAGTTTCAGGCCGGGCTTGACGGATCTGCCCAACTCGACGGACATTTTAATCAGTTTGCCGACGCCGATCTGATCAATCCGGGCGAAGGGATCTGCCTCGAAGATTTTCTTCTCGTAGTACTCATCCAGGAAGTTGCCGGCGTCGTCACGGGAGAAGCCGAAGGTCATCTGGGTGAGGTCGTTTGTGCCGAAGGAGAAGAAATCGGCCTCTTTGGCGATATCGTCGGCGGTGAGGGCCGCTCTGGGGATCTCAATCATGGTGCCGACCAGATATTTCAGCTCAATACCAGAGGCGGCGATGATCTCGTCAGCCGTCTGGGTGATGAAGCTCTTGACGTATTTAAGCTCTTCCACGTGGCCGATCAAGGGGATCATAATCTCCGGCACGATGTCGAATCCGTGGGATTTCTTCACGTTGATGGCGGCCTCGATAATGGCACGGGTCTGCATAACGGCGATCTCCGGATAGGTGACGGAGAGACGGCATCCCCTGTGGCCCATCATGGGGTTGAACTCGTGGAGGGAGTCAATGGCGGCTTTGAGTTCTTCGTAGGTGAGCGCCATCTCTTTGGCCAGGGCCCGGATATCGCTCTCCTGGGTGGGGAGGAACTCGTGGAGGGGCGGGTCTAACAGGCGGATGGTCACCGGGCGGTGCTCCATAGCCACGTAGATGCCCTCGAAATCGCCCCTCTGCATGGGCAGGAGTTTGGCCAGGGCTTTTTCTCTCTGCTCCACAGTTTTGGAGATAATCATCTCCCGCACGGCGGGGATGCGATCCGGCTCGAAGAACATGTGTTCCGTCCGGGTCAGGCCGATGCCCTCGGCACCGAAGCGGATGGCCACGGCGCTGTCTGCGGGATTGTCGGCGTTTGTCCGCACTTTCAGGGTCCGGACTTCGTCGGCCCACTCCATGATAGTGGCGAAGTCGCCGCCCACATCGGCTTCCACGGTCTTGATTTTGTCCACATAAATGTTACCTGTGGAGCCGTCGATGCTCATAACGTCGCCCTCTTTGAGGACTTTTCCGTTAATGGTTAAAGTTTTTGCGTGTTCGTCGATTTTCAGCTCACCGCAACCGCAGACACAGCAGGTGCCCATGCCACGGGCCACAACGGCGGCGTGGCTGGTCATCCCGCCACGGGCGGTTAGAATCCCCTGTGCGGCGTGCATCCCCTCAATGTCCTCGGGGGAGGTCTCTAAGCGGACTAAGAGGGTGGGGCCGTTCTCGGCGGCCTCTTTACAGCTCTCTGCGGTGAAGTAGATTCCGCCGCAGGCGGCGCCGGGAGAGGCGGCTAAGCCCTGGGCCACGGGTACGGCGGCGTCCAGCTCGGCTTGGTCGAACTGGGGGTGGAGCAGGCTGTCCAACTGGCGGGGGTCGATCTTCAACAGGGCCTCTTCCTTGGAGCATCTGCCCTCGGCCACCAGATCTACGGCGATTTTCAGGGCGGCTTGGGCCGTCCGCTTGCCGTTTCTGGTCTGGAGCATATAGAGTTTGCCTTTTTCAATGGTGAACTCCATATCCTGCATGTCGCCGTAGTGCCGCTCCAGCTTGTCCGTGTAGTAGACAAACTCGTCATAGACGTCGGGCATAATGTCTTTGAGCTGCTCAATCTTATTGGGTGTACGGATACCGGCCACCACGTCTTCGCCCTGGGCGTTCATCAGGAACTCGCCGTAGAGCACGTTTTCACCGGTGGACGGGTCACGGCTGAAGGCCACGCCGGTGCCGCAGTCGTCGCCCATGTTGCCGAAGACCATGCTCTGGATGTTGACGGCGGTACCCCAACTGCTGGGGATATCGTTCATGCGGCGGTAGACAATGGCTCTATGGTTGTTCCAACTGCGGAACACGGCCTTGACAGCACCTAAGAGCTGTACCTTGGGGTCGCTGGGGAAATCTTCGCCCAACTTGGACTTGTACTCAGCCTTAAACTGATTTGCCAACTCTTTCAAATCGTCGGCGGTGAGGTCGGTATCCAGCTCAATGCCTTTTTCCTCTTTCATATGGTCGATGAGCTCTTCAAAATACTTTTTGCCCACTTCCATGACCACGTCGGCGTACATCTGGATGAAGCGGCGATAGCTGTCATAGGCGAACCGGGCATTCCCCGTGGCGGCGGCGAAACTTTCCACCACCTGGTCGTTGAGGCCCAGGTTGAGAATCGTGTCCATCATACCGGGCATGGAGGCCCTGGAGCCAGAGCGGACAGAGATCAGCAGGGGATTTGTGAGATCGCCGAACTTCTTGCCGGAAATCTCCTCCAACTTGCCGATGTTGGCCAAAATTTCTTGCTCAATTGCGGAGCTGATGACCTCGCCGTCGGCGTAGTACTGGGTACACGCCTCAGTCGTGATGACAAACCCCTCTGGGACAGGCATCCCCAGGCTGGTCATTTCAGCCAAGTTTGCGCCTTTTCCGCCCAGGAGCTCCCGCATGGTGCCGTTTGCTTCGGAGAACAAGTAGACAAATTTTTTGCTCATAAATATCATATCCTTCCTCAGTATTGTACTGTAATACACATCAGAATGTGCACAAAGCAAGAAATAGTATATCACACCCGTGGAAACGGGGCAATATTTTCAAGTGAAAAAGTAAACAAAATATGCGAAAAACACTGCTGCCCCAAAAACGGAAGATGTTAGAAAATATAAAAGGGTCTTGTGACATGAAAAAATCACAAGACCTTGAATCCAAAACTTGTCGCAACTAAGCTTGATAACCGCATATTAGGAAACTATTTGCTCCCTTGCGGCATTAGGCTTAAATTTTTTCAAATAGTGCAAAAGGTAGTAAGTGGCAACCGTTCAGTTTTTTAGACGGCAGAGCAGATAGGTGTCAAGCCTTAAAGCCTAACTCACGCAATACATCAAATAAATTTAGGCATTCAATTCCTAAATCTTCACAAACATTTGGAATCCTTACAACACTCCAACCTTGACCTTTTTGGCTTGTCCCCTTCTTTGTTTCAAACGTAATAATCTTGTGGCTTTCAGCTTTTGCTGTTGCGACCAGCCAAGGATCTGCATGACTAAGCCTAAACCATTCTCTCTTAGCTGAATCACTATATTTGCTTGAATTGTTTATGTAATTTACAATTTCTTGATACGCACTCACTATTCCTGCGGTCTTAATAGACTTTTTGTGTGCAACTAATGTTTCAATCCATTTTTGCAAATCATCAGACGGCTTTTTCTTGTCTTTGTTTACGGCAATTTCCTCATAAACTTTATCTATGAGCAATATATTTCCGTTTTCAATTTGTCCGCCTAAAAAATCCCAAAACTGCGGAACTAAATCAAATGCGTAATATGCTTTATAGGGCGTAATGAAAGCATTGGCGTCAATCAAACAACTCATACTACGCCTCCCAATGCCATCTGGTCAATTAATCCTGTAAAACTTGTGCGTTTGGTATTGGTCAGTCTATAAGCCTCAGTATAAGTAATTTTACCTTCGGATACACCGACATAAACAGCCTCTAAAAAGTGTTTGTCGATACGAGACTTAGCTGTATTATAAAAATCCCCACCCGGATCTTGTTCTTTTCTTTTTTCTCGGAGTTCATCTGCTTTTTGTATAACAAACTTACAGACTTCATCATATTTACTCTGACTGATATAATCACTGTCTAATGCTTTCCTAGCAATAACGATTGCACTACAACGGAAATAATCAGCAAGTTTGAAAATGTCATTTTCTCGTTCCCACTTAACACGGAAAATATCACTTGGCACCAAAATTTCAGCCGTTACAGCATTACATATAGTTTCGTCATTTTTATTAGTATTTGTTCCGCTTATCTTAGCATTATAAAAATTCGATTCGCCTAAAAGAATATGCGCAAATTCGTGCAAAAGAGAAAAGACCTGACCGTTATTTGTGTCTGTACTATTTATAAAAATTAGCGGGGCATAAGCGTCAATCATAGTAAAAGCGCGAAACTCTCTATAATTCAAAGCTCTCCTTGTGTTGTTCGCTACGATACCATTTTTCATTATTATGACACCGACATCTTCAAGTTTTGAGCGCAAGAAATTAAAGGAACCTTCTCTTATCCCTTTATACCACTCTTTCTCTAATTCCAAAATTTCTCTGATACGTTTAGTCAAATTTTGAACTGATAAGTTTTTTCCTGCTCCAACCGCCTCGCACTTTTCATATCCGCTGTCTTGTCTAAATTCACGCAGATAGCTTTGAACAAATTCCATATAAGAAATAGTATCTATAAGTTCACGAGATGGGTTTGCTATCTCTGCACTATCTACTGTTCTGTATTCTAAAATAGGAAATTTTTCCTTTGGTGGCTCATTCAGAAAAAAATAGCCAAAAGGAACTTTAGTTTTTTTGCTTAGGTTTTCAATGTCTGTAAAAGTTGGCTTTTGTTCTTCCGAAATCCAACTATTTATTTTCGTGGCAAGATTGTCCTCTATTTTATCGGCATACGAAGAATAAACCCACTGCAATACAGACGGTGCAATGTTAAGTTTAATTGTAGCCATGCAATCTCACCTCTCTTTAATGTATTATATCATATTCTTCGAAATATTCAAGAGTACTTAAGATTTGAGTTTCTCCACTACTCGCAAACAAGAGCCAGGAAAGTTTGACTTTCTCGGCCACTTGTTCTATACTAAGTCATTAGATTTTAGCCACAGGAGTTGTTACCCATGTCATTTGAACGAAAAGAACTTGACCAAGAGCTGGCCCTCATCCTCAAAGGCGGGGTCATTATGGATGTCACCACGCCGGAGCAAGCGAAAATCGCCGAGGCGGCGGGTGCCTCCGCCGTCATGGCGTTAGAGCGTATCCCGGCGGATATCCGGATGGCGGGCGGCGTGTCCCGGATGAGCGACCCGAAGATGATCCGTGGCATCCAGGAGGCGGTGTCCATCCCCGTCATGGCAAAAGTCCGGATCGGCCACTTCGTAGAGGCCCAGATTCTAGAGGCCATCGGGATCGACTATATTGACGAGAGCGAAGTGCTCTCCCCCGCCGACGACAAGCACCATATTGACAAATCCCAGTTCAAGACGCCATTCGTCTGCGGCGCCCAGGACTTGGGCGAGGCCCTGCGCCGGATCCAGGAGGGGGCCTCCATGATCCGCACCAAGGGCGAGGCGGGCACGGGGGACGTGATCCAGGCCGTGCGGCACATGCGCCAGATCCAAGGCGAGATGCGGCGGCTGACCACCCTGTCCAAAGACGAGCTCTACCACGCCGCCAAAGAGCTGCAAGTTCCCTATGATCTGGTGGTATACGTCCACGAAAACGGAAAACTGCCCGTGGCCAACTTCTCCGCAGGCGGCGTCGCCACCCCGGCAGATGCGGCCCTCATGCGGCAGTTAGGCGCCGAGGGCGTGTTCGTGGGCTCCGGCATATTCAAGTCCGGCGACCCGGCAAGACGGGCATCTGCCATCGTGGAGGCGGCGACCAATTACACCGATTTCGACCTCATCGCCAAAGTCTCGGAAGACCTGGGCGAGGCCATGGTGGGCATCAATGAACAGGAGATTGAGATTCTCATGGCGGAGCGGGGGATTTAGGCAAATCTGTTAACAAATCAGTAAAGCCAGAGCAAAAGGAATTGCTCTGGCTTTTTGTGTTATCACGAGTTCGTGTAATTTTGTGCGATGTCCATAGTGTAACCGATTGGAAAAGGCGTAATGATGCCAATTTTTTATTTTTCTAGCTCAAATGTTTCCCGCAGGGCCGCTGCCAACTGATCCGGGCAGGAGGTGGGCTTGCTGCCGCAGTGGATTCCGGCCAAGCGGTCGATCACTTGATGGACGGGCATTCCCTCCACCAGTTTGCAAATCCCCTGGAGGTTCCCGGCGCAGCCGCCGATTGCCGTAAGATCGGTCAAGATACCGTTTTCAATAGAAAAATGCAGTTCCCGGCAACAGACGCCGCTGGTCTGATATGTATATTGCATGTGGGCGCTCTCCCTCCGCTGTTATTTTTCTCATAGTAGCACAACACCGTGCGGAATACAAGGCGCATATGCAGCGGGAGCGGGGCTGGCGCATGAAAGTGCCCCATAGGTCACTTTGTAGGGCGTGACGCCATCGGCACGCCGCAAATTTGCAGAAAACGGTGCGCCGGGGGCGTCGCACCCTACGGTCGTCAGCCCTGACAACGGGACATAATGTGGAACGTTGTCTCATATAATGGACTGTCTGTGCATGGTACACGAAAGAGAGGGGGCATCCAATGAAGTTGCGGAAGTGGATCGCATTGATCCTTGTGCTGGGTCTGCTCCTGCGAGGCATTGTGGCCGTGGGAGCAGATGCGACTTTTGACGCATTGATCCAGTCTGCCGTGGGAGACGGCGGCCGCTTAGAGGCCGCTGTGCGCAGCCAATCCTCTCTGCTCATGGCTACGGCGGCACCGCCGCTCTGTGAAATACCGGAAACGGAGCGGGAGGAGCCTCCCGTTACGGAGATGCCCGCTCCCGAGATCTATTCAGAAACACAGCCTGCCGATTCGCCTGCACTGCCGGATCTGTGGTATACAGGCCCCATGCCCGCCCCCCGGGCGACTGCCTCCGACCCAGCCCCCCAGCAACGGGCCGAAGAGATATATCTGCGCAACCTCACCACCTATTCTATTGACGTCGAGGGGCTGCTCTCGGAGCCCCTCAGATTTGCCCCCGGCAGTGCTCCCACAGTATTGATCCTCCACACCCACGGTACGGAGGCCTTCACGCCGGACGGGGACGACTGGTACGACAACGCCGATAACTATCGCACTACCGATAAAAATCTCAATGTCATCCGCGTGGGAGAGGAAATCGCCGCAGTGTTTGAATCTCAGGGGATTACAGTGCTCCACGACCGCCAACTCCACGACTACCCCTCGTTCCGGGGCTCATACGGCCGCTCTTTGACTACCGCCGAGTGGTATTTGGCCCGCTATCCGGAAATTCAGATCATCATCGACGTCCACCGGGATGCGATCCCGGATGGAAATGGGGGATTTGTCCGGACCACAGTGGACATTGAGGGCGTGCGCAGCGCTCAAGTCATGTTAGTGGTGGGGACAGATCACGCAGGGCTTTATCACCCCGACTGGCGGGAAAACTTAAAGTTCGCCCTGCGAATTCACGCTGCCATGCTGGAGACACACCCCTCTCTGGTGCGGCCCCTGCGTCTCCGGGAGGAGCGGTTCAACGCCCATCTGGCCCCCGGTGCAATTTTGGTGGAAATCGGCACCTGCGCCAACACCCTGCAAGAGGCACTGGTCGCCGCCAGGCTCTTCGCCGCCTCTGCGGCAGATGTGATTTTAAAGGCTTGAAGAGGATTGCCAGCTCTGGCAGACACCCCGCATTGACTTTTTCGGCACCCTATGGTAGGATAAGTAACGTCATCCGGAGGAGTACCGAAGTGGTCATAACGGGGCGGTCTTGAAAACCGTTAGGGCGCAAGCCCACGGGGGTTCGAATCCCTCCTCCTCCGCCAGATTTTAAACACGAAAAACCCTGATGTTGCAGGCGTCATAGCCGACAATGCCGGGGTTTTTCTCTGCAAATAAGCCGGGGAGTGTGGGGGCATGAAAATACTGTTGAAACATGGGACAGTGTACGACGGCACAGGACAACCCGGATTTATCGGGGATGTTTTGATTGAGAATGAGCGAATTGTAGAAATCGGCCCGGATATCAGTCGTGGGGCAGATCAAACCATTGATTGCACAGGGCTTTGCATTGCGCCCGGATTCATTGATGCACATAGCCACAACGATTTTTATATCGAGAAAGTGCCTGCCGAACGGTATTTTTCTCCCTTCATCAAGCAGGGGATCACGACTCAGATCACGGGAAACTGCGGCTTCTCCCCCTTTGGTGTGGCAGAGGAGAGTGCGCATAAAGATAAGGTCGGCGGCGGACTTTTTCATGCCGAAAATCCGGGGAGCTTTGCCCGCTTTCTGCACGCCTCTCAGGGGCGTCTGCATGTGAATATTGCCCCTCTGGTCGGCCATGGCACCGTGCGGATCGGGATCAGCGGGAAGGCCTCTGCTCCCTTCACTGGGGTGCAGATGGATGAAATGCTGCGCCACGTCAGAGAGGCCATGGAGGCCGGGGCGTTGGGCGGGAGCCTGGGGCTCATGTATGAGCCGGGTATGCACGCCCTACGTGAAGAGCTTGTGGCTTTTGCCGGAGAAATCGCCAAGTACGACGGGATATTGACCGTTCATCCCCGGGCCTGCTCTAAAATTGCCCTGGGATATCGGCCGATCTTTACAAAGCCTCATATTGAGCTGGCTCTGGACGAAGTCTCCGAGATCGCTGGGGAGGCGGGGGTCAAGCTGCACTACAGCCATCTGATCCACGTGGGCAAGGCGACGTGGAGGTATTGCGACCGTCTGTTGAAAAAGATACACGCCCGTGGGATCACCTATGATCTATACGCCTTTTGCCACGGCGCAAGTGTCATCACTGTAATACTGCCCCCCTGGTATTTGGCCATGGCGCCGGAGAAACGGAAAAAGAAGTCTGTACAGATTCGGCTAAAGGCAATGATCCATATTGCAAAAACCCTCTTAGGGATCGATTTTGACGACTTTGTCATTGCGGATATGGGCGAGACATACAAGGCGTATCGGGGAAAAAACATTGCGGAACTGGCAAGGGATCAAGGGTTGTCCAAAATCGACATGTATATTAAGCTGGTGGAACTGTCCCATGGACAGGCCCGTATTTTTATCGGAAATTACAATAATGAGGAAATCATCCAAACACTCATGCAGGACGAGAACGCCATGTTTATGACCGATGCGTGGATTGAGGAGAGCGGCGTCCAAAATCATGCCAGTTTTCAGTGTTTTCCGTATTTCTTAATCAAAGCCAGGGAGGCGGGCATCCCTATAGAGACGGTGATCCACAAACTGTCGGGCAAGACGGCGGAGCGATTCGGCCTGCCTGGGAGGGGGACGCTGAAAGCCGGGAATTTTGCCGACATCACCGTATTTGACCTGGACGGCCTAACGGTTGATCTGGAGACGCCGGATGCGACGCCGAAGGGGATTCAGCATGTGCTGGTGAACGGCAATCTGGTAGTGGATCACGGGGTGTATCGCCCATTGGCGTGCGGACAGATGATAGTAAAGAACGTATAGAAAAAACACAGACGGAGGAAATAGAGTATGGGCATAGAGAGAGTCAGCACAATTCTAAAAATGGCAGATGAGGCCAACACCTCGGTGATTGCATTTAACTGCCTGGATTACAGCACGGTAAAATGCGTTATTACAGCGGCGGAGGAGCTAAATAAGCCTGTTATCTGTATGCTCTACCCCAATGACGCAAACCTATATCACTGGACGGAGCCGGCTGTGTTCGCCGCCACGGTCAGGGCGCTGGCAAGAGACGTAAAAGTGCCGGTAGGCCTGCACTTAGACCATTGCAGTGATTATGCATATATCGTCGCCGCAATCCGGGACGGGTTTCAATCTGTGATGTACGACGGCTCGGCACTGCCTCTGGAAGAGAATATAGCAAATACGAGAGAAATCGTCAAAGTGGCCCGTGTCCTGGGCGCAGACGTGGAGGCCGAGCTGGGACAGGTTGGATTCGCAGATGACGTCACGGATCAATCGAATATAGACATGTATACAAAGCCAGAGGTTGCAAAGGCCTTCTGTGAAGAGACCGGTTGTGACGCCGTCGCCGTCTCCATCGGCAGCGCCCACGGCTTCTACAAAGAGACCCCACGGCTGGATATGGAGCGGCTAAAAGCCATCAATGCAGCGACGGATGTCCCCCTGGTACTGCACGGGGGCAGCGGCATCCCCGATGACCAGTTGGAGGTCGCTTTTCGAGAGGGGATCAACAAATTCAATGTCGGCACCGAATTTTTCTGGCTGTATTATGAGACCGTAAAGCAACAGGCCGCAAAAGAGGGCAGCAGCATACACGGTCTGCCCAGCGCTATCCAGGAAAAGCTGAGTGAATACTTGCGGAAGAAAATGCAGTTGTGCAAGATGTAGCGCATTTGCAAAATTAGCACAAATTTGATTGACACACAACCGAAGCCGTGCTATAGTTTTGCTAGAAAATTACGTATAAAACAATATATGGGAGGGAGGGTGTAGCCGCAATACAGATCGTATAAAACGGAAAAATTTGAATAAGGGAGAATGTTACCATGACAGGAATTGGACTTATTATTGTATTTTTAATCTCAATCGTCATTATGATTTTGGCAATCTCTAAGTTAAAACTCCATCCGTTTTTGGCAATCATGGGTATCGCCGTTATCCTTGGATTTGTGGCGGGCATCCCGATTATGGATCAGGTAGCCGACGGAGAAATCCAACAGCGGGGTATTGTCTGGGTTGTGGGCCAAGGGTTCCAGACCATATTTGCGGGCATTGGGATTGTAATCATCTTAGGTGCGCTCATCGGCAGCATCTTGGAGGCCACGGGCGGTGCGTTTAAAATTGCCGACATGATTATCCGCCTGTTGGGGAAAGCCAGCCCCACATTGGCCGTAATCGTCATGGGTTGGGTCGTATCCATCCCCGTGTTCTGCGACAGCGGATTTGTTATCATCAACCCGGTCAGGCGCTCCATTGTAAAGCGTACCGGTGTGAGCGGCGTTGCCACGGCTGTGGGCCTGGGCGCCGGTCTCTACACCTCCCATGTCTTAGTGCCGCTGACCCCCGGCCCTCTCGCCGCCGCCGATATTCTCGGTATGGGCGACTTCTTGTTCACCGTCATGTGGGTATCCGTGATCGTGTCCATCCCCTCGCTGATCGCCGTCTATTTCTGGTCTGTGTGGCGCGGGAAGAAAGACCAGTCTGAAGAAGATCTGGCCATCCAGCAAGACGAGACAGTGAAAAGCTATGATGAACTGGTGAAAGAGTTTGGCGGGCTGCCCAACGGTTTCTTGTCCTTAGCGCCCATTCTCATGCCGATTCTGTTCATGGCCATCGGTTCCATTGCGGGCTTTATGGGCTTAGAAGGCACTGCCTACACCGTCCTCAGATTCCTGGGTACGCCTATTGTGGCCCTCACCATCGGCTTCTTATTCGCCGTACTGCTCTTGGCGATCACCCAAAAAATGGAGAAGTTTAACGGGCTGACCAACGACACATTGAAGATGCTGGGCCCGATTCTCTTCATCACCGCCGCCGGTGCAACACTGGGCCGTATTATCATGGAATCCGACATGATGCCGTTTATCGAGGCAAATGCTGGTGCACTGGTATGGATGGGTCTATTCTTCCCCTTCTTCGTATCCGCCATTATCAAGACCGCACAGGGGTCGTCCACGGTCGCCATGATCGTCACTGCAAATATTATGGTGCCGCTGATGGCCAGCATGGGCTTCACCTCTCACATCGCCATTGCGCTCACCGTCATGGCAATCGGCGCAGGCTCTATGATGGCCTCCCACGCAAACGACTCCTATTTCTGGGTGGTCAATAACCTCTCGGGCCAGACACCGCAGCAGGGCTATAAAAACTGGACCTCTATGACGGTGGTACAGGGCTTTGCGTGTATGGCTGGCATCTTTGCGTTCTATTTGATTTATTCGCTGATTGCGGGCTAAGTTGGGGGTGCTTCAATGAACATTCACAGTGACGCCCAAGGGATGATCAAACGCATCATCGCCGACAATATGCCCCAGCAAGCCGTGGAGAACGCTCTGGCCGCCCACGCCTTTACAGGTAATATATACCTGGTGTCCATCGGCAAGGCGGCGTGGACCATGGCGGAAAAAGCCGCAGATTTTCTGGGGGATCGCCTGGTACAAGGGATCGTGATTACGAAATACGAGCACGCCCAGGGGCCGCTGCCCCGTATAGAGGTCTATGAGGCGGGACACCCCGTGGCCGATGAAAATACCATCGCCGCCACCCAGAAGTGTATCGAGATGGTGCAGAACTTGGGCGCCGGAGACGAACTGCTGTTTCTGGTATCCGGCGGCGGCTCGGCCCTGTTTGAAGCGCCTCTGGAGGGGATCGGCCTCGGAGACATACAGAACGTCACCAACCAGCTCTTGGCCAGCGGTGCCGACATTGTGGAGATCAATATGATCCGCAAGCGGTTCTCCGCCGTCAAGGCGGGGCGGTTTGCCCAACTGGCGGCCCCGGCCAAGGTATTCGCCATCATCCTCTCCGATGTATTGGGGGACCGCCTGGATTCCATTGCATCCGGCCCCGCCGTGTCGGATCACTCCACCATTGAAGATGCGGCGAGAGTGGCGGAGAAATACAACCTCCAGATGAGCGAGCTGCAGCGGGAATATCTCCTACAGGAGACGCCTAAGGCCATTGACAACGTGAAGACGGTTATCACCGGCAGTGTGCGCACCCTCTGTGACGCCGCCGCAAAAGCGGCTGAATCGCTGGGCTATACGCCCATCGTGTTGACTACCGTCAAGAACTGCGAGGCCAGCGAGGCGGGGCGGCTGTTGGCATCCATTGCGGCGGACACCCATGCCGGGCGGAACTCGTTCCAGAGGCCCTGCGCCATCATAGCGGGCGGTGAGACCGTTGTCACCGTCAAGGGCGACGGCAAAGGCGGCCGCAATCAGGAGATCGCTCTGGCGGCCGCAAAAGGGATCGCAGGGTTGGAGGATGTTCTGATCTTCAGCCTGGGCTCCGACGGTACCGACGGCCCCACCGACGCCGCCGGCGGCATCGTAGACGGTACCACCGCCGGGAAGCTAAAAGCCCAAGGCCTGGACATTGACAAAGTCCTGGCCAGCAACGATTCCTACAACGCCCTGGCCGCAATCGACAGCCTGATTATCACAGGGCCTACGGGGACAAATGTGAATGATGTGAGCGTGGTTCTCTGCGACTAGGCTACATCGTTTGTTAAAAGTACGAAAACTCCGAACCCGTGCCGATTGGCGTGGGTTCGGAGTTTTGTTTACAACGCCGGGAAATCACTGTGCTGCTTGGCGTATTTCTTCGGAGACATCCCGACCTTTTCTTTGAACCGCCTGATAAAGTTGGCATAGTCGTTAAACCCTGTTTTACAGGCGGTCTCCTGTACCGTATGCCCGGTCACCAACAATTGTTTTGCTTTTGCAATTCGTTTTGTACAGATATAGTCGTGGATGGTCGTACTGGTATGCTCCTTGAACAGGCGGCACAGGTATCCTTTGCTCAGGTGGAATTTATCGGCAATGGTTTTTAAAGACAGATCCTCGTCAAGAGACTGGTCTATGTAGTTTAAAATATCGCCGATATATTTATTTTTCGGCACAGGTACATCGAAGTCCATGGATTTGGGAGCGTTCATAATCAGCAGGATAATTTCCGTCAAAATGGCGTTTTCGACCAAGTCGGAGCCGAAGCCCTGGGCGCTTGTCAGCTTGTCGATTAGCTCCATCATGGTATTGTGCTGGGTTTTGGAAAATGAAATACGGGTTGAGAACTTCGTCCTGTTGTAAAAGCACTCCGTCAAGTTGGTGCTGGGGGAAGAGAGCCCCTTTAAAAAATCGGGCATGATAGACAAGATATACCGGTTGAGGGGATAGCCCTCCAGGGCCTCGACCCGGTGCGCCTCGAACTGGTTGATGAGAAAGACGTCGTAGGTATGAACCGGATAGATAATATCGTCAATAATAAACCATTTTCCTTTGGAAGTGCCGTAGTACAACTCAAGGCTATTGTTTAGATGCATGTCCCGGGGCTTTACGCTGTCATCCAAATAGGCGATTGAAAACCTGCCGCTGTCCGCACAGGAAAATTCAGAAGAAAGACAGCATGTATGCAGCTCCATTGCGCCACCTCCTGGCGATATTTAGTAAATAAAAAAGCTATTGACAATTATACTACAAAAGATGAACAATTGCAATGTTTTTGGTTAATATCTGCAAAGAACATACGATATGCATCTGATATGATTGGAACATCAAGAAATTCTCAATCAAAAAGGAGCACTTTGATTATGGTAGTTGGTACACTTTCTAATTGTGAACTGTATTATGTTTTTGGCGAAAGATTTGAAAAAGCATTTGAATTTTTGAAGAAAAATGACATTACAAAAATGGAATTGGGCCGCCATGATATTGACGGCGACAACGTGTTCATTCTCGTCCAGCAGTACGATTCCAAGTCCATCGACAACTGCGGCTTTGAGGCCCACAAAAAGTATGCCGATGTCCACTATGTGGCGGAGGGATTTGAATATCTCGGCTACGGCCCCTTAGAGCGTGCTGGGGCACCTATCACCGAATACGACCCCGCGGCGGATGCGGTTTTCTTTGAAAAAGAGTGTCAATTTGTCCTCTTGGAAAAAGGCGATATCGCAATCGTCTTCCCCCAGGACGCACACATGCCGCAAAAACGTGCGCTGGTGGAAGTCCCCGTGCGCAAAGCCTGTATCAAAGTTCGTGTCGCCGACTAAGACGTCAGAAGTGGCATAGCGCCGGTAATGCCACTTGTTATCGGCGCTTCCTTTTCATACTGCCGCAGTAAAGAGGGAAAGATACAATGAACAATAGCTCCTGGGCGCTGAAAGCCGCCGAGACATTTTTGAACAGAAAACCGGATTTGACCCAACAGTGGACATATGACACCGGCATTGTCCTAAAAGCCTTTGAGTCCCTCTATCGAGCCACGGGGAACGAAGAGTATTTTGCATATATCAAAGCGACCATGGATTTCTTTGTGCAGGACGATGGTAGCATCAAGCTATATAACCGGGACGAGTACGCCCTGGACAATATCAATAACGGAAAAGTCTTATTCCCGCTCTATGAGAAATACGGTGATGAGAAATACAAAAAAGCGGCTGAAACCCTGATGGATCAGCTTAGAAATCAGCCCCGCAGCCGGGACGGTGCGTTCTGGCACAAGAAAGCCCTGCCCGATCAGGTGTTTCTCGACAGCTCGTTCATGGCCGGCCCGTTCTACGCACAGTACACGGCGGAGTTCGGCGATGAGAAAGAGTTTGACGATGTGGCAAAGCAGTTCCTCCTGCGGGAGTCTTATTTGAGGGACGGCACAACGGGATTGTTATACCACGCTTGCGATCTGAGCAAAAAGGCGTCCTGGTGCAACCCGGAAACGGGGTTGTCAGAAAGTTTCTGGGGCCGGGCAATGGGATGGTTCTGTATGGGCCTCGCCGATACCCTGGAATTTTTCCCGAAAGAGCACAAGGACAGGCAAACCCTTGTGGACGCCCTGGAGAGAGCGCTTTCGGCCCTAGTCAAAGTCCAGAGCCCCGAGGGCGTATGGTATCAGATTCTGGACAAAGGAGACAAGAGCGGAAATTATCTGGAGGCAACCGCTTCCATTATGTTCACATACGCCATGGCAAAGGCCATCAATCTGGGTTGCATTGACAGAATAAAATATGGCCCTGTACTGCAAAAGGCGTACCAAGGGGTAATCAACGAATTTTTAACCGTCACCAAACAGGGGCTAGTCAACCTGAACAAGGTCTGCCAATCCGCATCTCTGGGCGGAGACGAGATCCACGACGGCAGTTTTGTGTACTATATCAGCGAACCCATCGTCTCTAACGACAGGCGGGGATTCGGTCTGCTGATTTTGCTATGTACGCTCATGGAGAACGAGATCAATAACGTATAAAAAGGACTGGAGGGGTATCATGCAAGCGTTTTCACTCAAAGGAAAAACCGCACTTATCACAGGGGCCTCTTACGGGATTGGATTTGCAATCGCCACAGGGCTTGCAGAAGCGGGCGCAAATATTGCGTTCAACGATATCAACCAAGAGCTGGTGGACAACGGCCTTGCCGCATATAAGGCGGCAGGCATAGCGGCAAAAGGCTATGTATGCGACGTCACTGATGAGGGTGCCGTCCAGGCGCTGGTCGCTGCGATTGAGAAAGACATTGCACCCATTGATATCTTAGTCAACAATGCGGGCATTATCCGCCGTGTCCCCATGCACGAGATGGAGGAACAGGTCTTCCGCCAAGTGATCGACATCGACTTGATTGCGCCGTTTATCGTGGCAAAAGCCGTTTTGCCCGGTATGATGGACAGGGGGAGAGGGAAGATTATCAATATCTGTTCTCTGACCAGCGAATTGGGGCGTGAGACCGTATCCGCCTACGCCGCCGCTAAGGGCGGACTGAAAATGCTCACTAAAAATATTGCGTCAGAATATGGACAGTATAATATCCAGTGCAACGGAATCGGCCCCGGCTATATCGCCACGCCCCAGACGGCACCCCTTCGGGAAAAACAGCCCGACGGCAGCCCGCACCCCTTCGACAGCTTTATTGTCGCCAAGACCCCCGCAAACCGCTGGGGCGTCCCGGAAGACCTGATGGGTCCCGCCGTATTTTTGGCGTCGGATGCCTCCGATTTTGTCAACGGGCATATCCTGTACGTGGACGGCGGCATTTTATCCTATGTGGGCAAACAGCCGTAACTTGCACAAAAAAATCGGGGATTGGAACATCTCCAATCCCCGGGTCGTCATAACAGTAAGACCTATCCTCTCACGTTTCGTTCGTTTACAATTTTAAAGACGGTGAATACGATCATCAGGAACGATGCTCCGACCAACAGGGAGATGCCTGTCACAATTCCGTGAGCGTCTGCTACGGCGCCGATGATCCCCGGCATCAGGATGCCGCCCAGGCCTGATATGGCCACGGTAAATCCCAGGGATACGGAAGAGGTTGCGCCTTGCATGGTCGCCACGGTGGTGGGATAAATCCCCGCCATGCCGAGGCCGATGCCCAGCAGGAACACCACAGAGATCAATGGGTTGGCGCTGAGGAGCATTCCCGAAAAACAGAGGGTTGATACAAGCGCCATGAATAGCAGCGCCCGGTTTTTATTTCGGATTCGATTTGCCAGAACTGCGATGCCAATGCGCCCAACTGCCATCACAGACCAATGGATGGTAGGCACGAGGCCGGCCAGACCTCTGGGCAGGGTGCCCGCATCTACGAAATAGAGCACGAACCATCCGATGATGGACGCCTCCACGGCCACATAGAGGAATAGCAGAATCGTTGGAATCCAGAAACTTGCCTCCCGCAAAAAGGAGAGAGATGCGCCTTTTTCCTTTTTCGGCGGAAGATCGGGGAGTTTTGTCCGGGCGATCAGCGCCCATACGGCGGCCATCAGCAGTGCCGCTGTCAGGGCCGAAAACTTCCAGCCGGAATCGCCTGCGGCAAACACCCACAGGAGCACAATAACAGGCGCAAGGAGTGCGCCGAAGGCAAAGCCTGAATGGAGCACATTCAGCGCCGCTGTCCGGTTCCCGGAGATGTCCGCCGTAATTACGTTGCAAATATTATTCAGTGCGCCGCGGCAAATCCCGGTCAGGGCGAACGCCGTGATTAGCAGAATCAAAGGTTGCACAAAAACCATGAGGGTCAGCCCCAAAACTGCCCCGGCGCTCAATAGCAGTGTAGCGGGTTTGCGGCCGATCATATAGGGCAGAACACCGGCCACCAATACGGCGCAAAACGTGCCTAGCTGATGGGCTGAGAACATAATCCCGGTCTGGGTATAGCTGAGGGCGTGCTCGGCTCTAATATAGGGCAACAGCACCCCCAGCAGGATGACCATAACGCCGTTGGTGAGAAATGCAAAGTTTACGACTCCCCACAGTCCGTGGTTGTTCGGTGTAACTTCCAGCTTGGAAAAAAGAATATGCATATGGGTAATCCTCTCTGCGTGAAAGAATGCCAGATTATCATAGGCCAGTTTAGTTTGAAAGTCAATGTTTAATTGAATAATTGATTTTGAGGAGGAGTACAAAAATGGCATCTGTAGAAAAAGGCCAGGTTTGGGTATTTGAGTCGGATGTGCCAAGCACAAGCCCCGGCGAGGGCGTGACCCGCAAGGTGCTCGCCTATTGTGACGACGCCATGTGCGTTGCCCATCATTTTGAAAAGGGTGCAGTCGGCGCACTGCACAGCCACCCCCACACGCAGATCACCTATGTGGCAGAAGGCGTTTTTGAATTTGAGATTGACGGGGAGAAAAAAGTGGTTAAAAAAGGAGACACCCTGCTCAAACAGGACGGTGTTGTACACGGTGCCGTGTGCCTGGAAAAAGGGAGTTTGATCGACTTTTTCACCCCCATGCGGGAAGATTTTGTATAGGGGATGTCCACTATGAAAATGACATTTCGTTGGTTTGGCGAACACAGTGATACAGTCACTCTGCGCCAGATCAAGCAAATTCCGGGCATGACTGGGATCATGGGATTTTTAGATTACAAGGCCGCCGGCGAGGTGTGGGCCGAAGAAGAAATCGCCGCCTATATCGGCGGAGTAAAAGCGGCGGGGCTGGACTGTGACGTGATTGAGAGCGTCAACGTCCACGAGGACATTAAGATGGGTCTGCCCACCCGGGATCAATACATTGAAAACTATTGCATCACCATTCGGAACTTGGCAAAATACGGCGTCCGGGTCATTGTCTACAACTTCATGCCGGTATTTGATTGGCTGCGCACAGACATGGCCCGCACCATTGAAGAAGACGGCTCCAACAGCCTCTATTTTGACGAGGCGGAGCTGGGGGAGATGGGGCCACTGGACATTGTACGGGCCACCGCCGAAAAGGCAAATGGATTTTCACTCCCCGGCTGGGAGCCGGAGCGGCTGGCGGAACTGGAGAATACAATTGAGCAATACAAGCGCATAACCGCCGAGCAGTTGCAGGAGAACTTCAAGTATTTTCTGGAGGGCATCCTCCCCACCTGTGAAGAAGTCGGCGTGACGATGGCCTGTCATCCCGACGACCCCGCATGGCCCATTTTCGGCCTGCCGCGGATTGCCCATACGAGAGAGCTCTTCGATCAAATCATTGATCTGGTTGATTCTCCCCGCCACGCATTGTGTCTATGTTCCGGGTCGCTGGGCTCGAACTTGCAAAACGATATTCCGGCCATGGTTCGCCACTTCGGTCAGATGGGCCGGATTGCCTGTATGCACATCCGCAATGTAAAGCACTTGGGCCGCAGGAAGTTCCGGGGATCCAGCCACCTGTCTTCGGACGGTGATTTGGATATGTATGAAATCGTAAAAGCTGTCTATGAGACCTGTCCTGATATCTATGTGAGGCCCGACCACGGGCGTATGATCTGGGATGAGGTGGGCCGCCCCGGCTACGGGCTGTACGACCGGGCCCTGGGAGTGACATACCTCAACGGCTTGTATGAGGCCATTGAAAAAGAGTCTAAACGGCAAAAATAGGACTGCGCACATTCACTCTGCTTTTGAAAGGCGGGTTGCACTGTGAAAGTATCGATCTCAAGTTTGTCAGACAAGTCCGGCTGGGCTCAGGCGGGTGTTCGGATACCTGACTTTGATGTCCCCGCTATGATAGCGCGGACGAAGGCGGCGCCCATCTGGATTCATTTTGGTGCGGGAAATATTTTCCGTGGCATGGTCGCCGTATACATGCAGCGGCTCCTGGAAGCGGGGCTGACCGACCGTGGGATTGCAGCGGTAGTACGGGATCCCGATACAATTCGCCAGATATTCAAACCCCACGATAACCTGACCCTCAATGTACTGCTGGGCGCAGATGGCTCTCTGGATACGGAGGTCATCGCCTCTGTGGCGGAGGCGTTCGCCTTGGATGCCGCTGACACCGCTGCCTGGGACAGGGCGGCGGAGGTGTTTCAAAGCCCCAGCTTGCAAATCGCCAGCTTTACAATCACGGAAAAAGGCTATACCCTCCGGGGGAGCGATGGAACGCTCCTGCCCGTAGTAGAAGCGGATCTGAAAAACGGGCCGGGGAGAACAGGGCATACTATGAGTACCGTGGCGGGGCTGTTATACCGCCGATATCTGGCGGGAGGCTATCCTCTGGCGGTGGTGAGTATGGACAACTGTGCCAATAACGGGGCCCGGCTGGCGGCCAGTATCCGAGAAGTGGCCGAGGGATGGCAGAGCGCCGGATTTGTAGACGCCGGATTTTTATCCTACCTGGCGGACGGGAGCAAAGTCTCCTACCCCTGGACCATGATCGACCGGATTACGCCCCGCCCCGACGAGGCCGTGGCGCAAATCCTGGCCCAGCGGGGGATCGGGGACATGACTCCCATTGTCACAAAGAGCAACACATTTATTGCGCCCTTTGTCAACGCAGAGCGTGCGGAATATCTCATCATAGAGGATGATTTCCCGGCGGGCAGGCCGCCTTTAGAACAGGCGGGCGTCTACCTCACAGATCGGGAGACCGTGAACAAGACAGAGAAGATGAAAGTCACCACTTGCCTAAACCCTCTCCACACGGCCATGAGCGTATACGGCTGCCTGTTGGGCTATACACGGATCAGCGAGGAGATGAAAGATCCGGACATCGTCGCCCTGATCCGACGCCTGGGCTATGATGAGGGACTGCCCGTTGTGACAGACCCGGGAGTTATATCCCCTCGGGCCTTTATTGACGAAGTCATAAATGAGCGGCTTCCCAACCCATTTATGCCCGATGCGCCCCAGCGGATTGCCACAGATACATCCCAAAAGGTCGGCCCCCGGTTCGGGGAGACCATCAAGAGCTACGGGGTGCAGGGGTTGGATACGAAATCGTTAGTTGCGATTCCCCTGAGTATTGCGGGCTGGTTCCGTTACCTGTTGGCGGTGGACGATCAAGGGCAAGATATGGCCGTATCGGCCGATCCCATGCGGGAAGCGTTACAGGCAAAACTGAAAGGTGTGGTCTGGAACGATCCAAATAGTTACACTGGTCAAATTCGAGATATTCTGCGCAATGAGATGATTTTCGGAAGCGACCTTACGAAGACGCCCCTGGCAGATAAAATTGAGGAGATGTTTATAGAACTCCTCGCAGGCCCGGGTGCTGTGCGAAATACGATAAGGAGGTGGATGAGAGAAGAAGCCATATAGCCCGTGCGATAGGTCGCACAGAACGTGTGCGAAAAATCCGTATCAGTTAAAATTTTTAGGAGGAAATTGTAATGAAAAGAAAGTCAATCGTACTATTCATCTTAGTCCTGGCACTGCTTGCGCTGGCCGCATGTGGGAACGGGACGCCGGCAGCAACGCCCGAACCAGCAGCAACGCCCGCCCCCGTAACACCAGAGACGCCAGAAGAACCAGAGACACCGGAAGAGCCGGAAGAACCAGAAGAGACCGTTACACTCAGACTGTCTGAAGTTCACTCCGGCGAAGATCATCCCGCCAATGTTGGGCACTACAGATTTGCAGAGCTCGCAAATGAGCGCAGCAACGGTTCCCTCAACGTAGAAGTTTTCTCCGGCGGCGTTCTGGGCAGCGAAATGGAAGTCATGGCCCAGGTACAGATGGGTACGCTGGAAATGGTGAGACTGCCTGTTCCCATTATTGCCAATGTAGACGAGAACTTCAACGCCCTGTTCCTCCCCGGCGTCTGGGACGGCCGTGACGCCATGTTCGCCGCTCTCGACGGAGAAATCGGTGAATACTTTGCCAATATGTTGCAGGAACACGGGATGTATATCCTGGCCTGGCACGATGCGGGAGCCCGCAGCTTGTACAACTCTGTACGCCCCATCTATACCCCGGAAGATCTGGAGGGGTTGAGAATCCGTATGCAGGAAGCGCCCCTTATGATTCGGCTCATGGAATTGATGGGCGGCACGCCTGTCCCCATGGGGCCGGCTGAAGTGTACACCGCCATCCAAACCGGTCTGGTAGATGGCGCTGAAAACAACTGGCCATCCTATGTCACCAGCTTCTCTCACCACGAAGTCGCCCGTTACTTCACAGAAAACGAGCACTCCAGAGT
>Ga0123355_10000181_pt1 | contig 77865 bp, 65 predicted proteins | sample TergutEmb28metaG_3_FD_89872 | JGI IMG/M metagenome (GOLD analysis project Ga0123355, IMG submission 89872) | Embiratermes neotenicus P1 segment gut microbial communities from Petit-Saut dam, French Guiana - Emb289 P1 | ecosystem: Host-associated > Arthropoda: Insects > Digestive system > Gut ... | reverse complement strand
TCAAGTTATCGAGGGCAACATGAAAGCACTAAAACGTTCGATGCAGGAGGTTAAAGGTCTATGAATTATGTAAAAGATGCTAATTTAAACGCAACGTGGAAAGAAGTTACCGTAGGCGGAAGCATTCTCGGTGGCGGAACATCACTAGACGTTAACACAGGCGACTGGAGAACTATGATAGTCGGTTGGGTAGAAGATAAATGCAAACATTGCATGCTTTGCTTCCCGGTTTGTGCAGATAGCTCCATTCCGGTTAAAAACGAAAAGCGCGAAGATTTTGATTTTATGCATTGTAAGGGCTGTGGCGTATGCTACAAAGTATGCCCATTCGACGCAATTACTTGGGAAAAGGAGGACAAATAATGGGTATTCGTGAAAGACTTTCAGGTAACGAAGCTGTCGCAACAGCGTTAAAGCAAATTAATCCAGATGTTGTAGCTGCTTATCCTATCACCCCATCAACAGAGGTAGTTCACTACTTTTCTCAATTCGTAGCAGACGGCGAAGTAGACACAGAATTTGTTGCAGTTGAATCTGAACATTCAGCTATGAGTGCATGTATCGGTGCACAAGCAGCAGGAAGCCGTGCAGCAACTATCACTTCTGCTTGCGGACTTGCTCTAATGTGGGAACTACTATATGTAGCATCAGGTACTCGTTTGCCTGTCACACTCGCAGTTATTAACCGTGCACTAAGTGGACCAATCAACATCAACAACGACCATAGTGATTCTATGGGCGCAAGAGATAGCGGATGGATTCAACTTTATGCTGAAAATAACCAAGAAGCGTATGACAACTACATTATGTCACTTCGTATTGGTGAACATAAAGATGTACAACTTCCGGTTATGACATGTCAAGACGGATTCATCACTTCTCACGCAATCGAAAATATCGAATTGCTGGAAGATGAAAAAGTCAAAAAATTCGTTGGCGAATACAAGCCTGACGTATCATTGCTATCAGGCACACCTACATCTGTAGGCCCGTATGACACACCAATGTTCTACTTTGAACATCAGTATCAACGTGCAATGGCAATGAAAAACTCTAAAAAAGTTATTCTTGACGTATTTAAAGAGTTCGGTAAACTTTCAGGTCGTGAATATGGCTTGTTTGAAGAATACAAGATGGAAGATGCAGAACGTGCAATCGTAGTTCTTAACTCAAGTGCCGGTACTGCAAAATTCGCATGCGATCAACTCCGTGCAAAAGGCGAAAAAGTCGGCGTTCTTAAGTTACGCGTTTTCCGTCCTTTCCCAATGGAAGAAATTGCAAAAGCACTTTCACATCTTAAAGCTGTTGCTGTTATGGATAAATGCGAAGCATTCTCAGCAATCGGCGGACCTGTATTCGGTGATGTACGTAGCGCATGTTACGAACTCAAGAATCGTCCACATATCATCAACTACATCTACGGTCTTGGTGGTCGTGATGTTAAAGTTGAAGATTTCACATTCGTATTTGACGAGCTTGCAAAAGTCGTTAAGAACGATAAACCCGGCGAAATCTATCGCCATGTCGGCGTAAGGGGGGTATAAGTATGGCTTATAATTTAAAGAAAGAAGCTAGCAAGCCGGAACGCTTTGTAGGCGGACACCGCTTATGTGCTGGCTGTGGTGCCGGTGTTGCGGTACGTGGTGTACTCCGTGCACTTGACGAAGATGACAAATCAGTTTCAGGCGTTGCAACAAGCTGTCTTGAAGTTTCAAGTTTCTTGTATCCGTTTACCGCTTGGAATGAAAACATGATTCACTGTGCGTTTGAAAACGTTGCAGCGACTGTAGGCGGAGCTGAAGCATCATACCAAGCACTGAAAAGAAAAGGCAAAATGAAAGATAACTATAAGTTTATCGCATTTGCCGGTGACGGCGGAACATACGACATCGGATTCCAGTCACTCTCCGGTGCAATGGAACGTGGACATGACATGGTTTATGTTTGTTACGATAACGAAGCATACATGAACACCGGACTACAGCGTTCATCAGCAACACCAAAATATGCTGAAGTTTCTACTGCTCCGGTAGGAACAAAAATCCCGGGCAAGCAAGAATACAAAAAAGACCTGACTGACATTATGGTTGCTCACAACATTCCTTATGCAGCTCAAACCACTTTTATTGGAAACTGTAAGGACATGCACGAGAAATCATACAAAGCACATTACACTCCGGGTCCTGCATTCTTGAACATTCTTGCTCCATGTCCTCGTGGTTGGCGTTATCCGCCGGAAGATCTCATGGCTATCTGTAAACTGGCTGTTGAAACATGTGTATGGCCACTATACGAAGTCGTTGAAGGCGAATGGATACTCAACTATGAGCCAAAGAAAAAGCTACCAGTAGAAGAGTACCTAAAAGTACAAGGACGTTTCGGACATATGTTTAAGCCGGGTGCAGAATACATGATCGAAGACTTCCAAAAGAATGTTGATAAAAAATGGGAACGTCTACTCAAAAAGTGTAAGTAATCCTATTAAATTAACACTACAAAAGCAGATCTCGTATGATTGCGAGGTCTGCTTCTTTTTGCATTGTTTTTTGCATAGAAATGCAGGCAAAATCACCTTCAAAAACCTTTGTTGAAATTTCCTAAATTTTGTACTTGCAAAGGAGTATGGAGTGTGATATATTGCCTTTTAAGATAGCACTTTGAATAGCATTCGGAGGTAAAATGTGTGAACATAAGAAACTTCTTAATCATGCTGGGATTACTTGCTTTGTGGATTGCACTGCGAGAGAGTATCGGTGTCTGGACTCTTGTACAGGGTCTTGTGATTAGCATCGGTTGCACAATCTTCTTCAACAGGTACTTACCGCTTAAAAAAACTGAAGATGTAAACTTCTTTAAACTGATCCTCTTCCCTTTTAAGATGGTCGGTCAAATATTCAAGTGTGCCATTTATGTCATTGAGGTAATTTTCAAAGGAGCTCGTGTTGATATCGTAGAGATAGATACAACTCTATCCAGCGAAACTCTTATCGACATATTGGGCGACACCCTCACCTTGACACCCGGTTCCGTTATGCTTGACGCAAAAGATAAAACCCTGACCGTACTCTGGCTCCGTAAACAGGGTGACCCGGACGAGATTCAAGATGCCCGCAAGGAAGTTGTCGGCTTTGAGTGGCTGGAAGCCCAGCTGCAAAGAGGACAAAAGGACATAAATTCAAATTAGTTTTTGACTTCTAAAGTCGAAAACATTACTCTGCTCGCGAAAGGATATGTCGTATGACTGTATTATGGGGTGCTATGTGGTGCATGGTTGCACTTTTATTCCTATACTTTTTCGTGGTTGTAAAAGGACCTTCCGTTTGGGACAGGTTGCTGGCAATTAATCTAATTGCCTTTAAAGTTACAATCATTATTGTTTTATTTGCATCCATTTACGATTCAGCTTTCCTATTGGATGCAGCCATTATTTACACCCTCTCCGGATTTATTGGAACGATTTTTATTGCACTCTTCTTTTCCAAAAGGGCGAAGAAGCGGAAGCAAAAGCAGCAAGAAGAGAAGAAGAAAGGAAAAAGCATATGGCGAGTATATTAGAAATTGCGGGAAATGTTTTGATCATTGCCGGTGCCCTCCTTATGGTTCTGGGCACATTTGGTCTGTTGAAATTCAGGCGCTTTTATCCCAGAATTCTCATAGCGTCAAAGATTGACACCGTAGGAATGCTCACACTGCTGTTGGGTCTTGCATTTCGCCACGGCGTCAGCTTCTTCTCTGCGAAGATTTTATTAATAGTTGTCCTTTTGCTCATACTCAACCCGTTGGTTGCCCACATTCTCTCCCGCTCTGCCTACATGAGCGGTGAATAGTTAGTAAGATAAAGCCGGAAACGGCATTAAAGATTTAATGAGATGGAGATAAGCGTATGATATACGCAGTACTTGTACTTTGGATATTCCTTGCAGTTATTATCATTCCCGAACGCAAAGGAATCAGAATCATAATTTATTTTGCCATTTTCTCTTTGGTCACGGCGCTGAGCTTTTTCCTGTTAGGCTCTCCCGACGTGGCTATGGCGGAAGCTGCAATTAGTACCTTTTCTACGATTTTCTTTATTATCTGCTTTGAAAAGCACTTTAGGCTAAAGGCAGACAACAAAGGCGAACCGGAAAAGAAAGAACGCTCTAAGGCTGCAACAGCAAAGAAATATTTGTTGCCTTTGCTTCTTGTCGTGCCTATATTTGCAGGATTTATCATCTTCCGTCCCGGTCCTGAGGTTAGCACATACCTGAGAGATTTATACATCACCCGTTTTGCTCAGGAAGTGGGCGGTATGAATGCGGTTACATCTATTTACCTGGCATATCGTGTTTATGACACTCTATTTGAAGCTCTTATTCTGGTTATTGCCATTGTAGCAGTTTCCCATATGTCCGCATTTAAAGAAATGACCGTACCTGACGGCGAGCACAGCGATATCGAACGAGATGGCTTAGCTGTTTTTACCATACGTATCATTGCGCCGATTCTCCTCGTATTTGGCGTATATCTGGTCATGAACGGCCACATATCACCCGGAGGTGGATTCCAAGGCGGTGTCGCCGTGGCAGCCTTCTTCATCTGCAGATACATGATTTTTAATATCTACGACATTAATGTGAAAAAGATCATACGCGTAGAAGAAGTTCTCTTTATGACCGCTGTCGCCATTGCCGTAGTTGGCGTCTTTTTGGGCGCAGGCACCTTTATCCCACTGGATTATTTACGACTATATCAGGAGTTATATCTAATTTTGATGAATATCCTTATTGGTCTAAAAGTCGCCTGTGCATGTATCGTATTGTTTTATCGTTTTGTCGCCATTGAGAGGAGGTAGCTTATGAATACAGATATGATAGAAATTATTTGCATCCTCGTATTTTTTCTCGGTTTTTACGGTCTTATCACCACAAGAAACGTGATCAAGTCCATAGTGTTCCTCTGGATCATGGAGATGGCTGTTATCATGTTCTTTTTGAGCATTGGCTACACTATCGGAATTCTAGCCCCTATAGGGACAGATCTAGTTCCGGGACAAGTGGCAGATCCCCTGCCCCAAGCGCTCATGATTACTACCATTGTCATTGGCCTTGCTGTTACGGCGGTTAATATCACCATGCTGATTACACTGCTTCGAAAGCACAAATCAGCAAATTGGGATGTTCTCCGACAAAAGAGTTCGGAGTCTGAGTCGTAGACTGGAGTTGCAATTATGCTTACTTACTTCATTCTGATCCCCATAGTAATCGCTGTATTCTTGTATATGCTCGCCTGCGGAAAAAAGGGACGAGCTATTGCGATTATTTTCCAAGCCGGTTTCGTAGGTGCTGTTTACTATGTATTCACACTAACCCGCCAAGAAGAAATTATCACCAATATCGGCGGTTACGACAGCATTTTAGGCATTTACTTGCGTGAGGACACTATGGCGGCGTCCTTTGTTCTCCTCACAGCTATCTTTTTCTTGGTGGCAGCAGTATATAGTTTCCGTGAAAGTGACGGTCGCTTATTCTGGTTCCTCATGTTCCTTTGGCAGGGTGCATTGGTCGGCATTTTCCTCACGCGAGATCTCTTTAATGCATTTGTTCTAATTGAGGTCATCACCGTTGTTGTTGCGATTTTGATTATGTTCGATCGAGAAAAGCGCTCCATGTACGACGGCATGTTCTACTTAATGCTAAATGTATTTGTCATTAAATTCTATCTTCTTGGCTTAGGATATCTCTATCGAATGGTCGGGACTTTGGATATTGTTATCGCAACAGAAGCCCTTGCCGGCTTGGATCGCTCTGAACTGGTATTACCCTATGCGCTTATGATGACGGCTATAGCCTTAAAGTGCGCTCTTCTTCCCATGTTCAGTTGGCTACCCAAAGCTCACGGCTCCGCTGCAGCCCCTTCTGCCGTTTCGGCAATTTTGTCGGGGTTACATATCAAATGTACAATTTATCTGTTTCTGCGAATGCAGGAGATGTTCTCTACCCTAGTGTCCGCTTATGAGTTCTTCCTCGTCATTGGGATTATCACAGGGATTATCGGATTTCTCATGGCTATGGCCCAATCGGACATTAAGCTCATACTCGCCTATCACACTGTCTCTCAGGTTGGCCTGATTTTTGCAGCTCTCAGTATGGGCTCCTATTATTCCCACATTGGTGGTATGTACCATATAGTGAACCATGCCCTGTTCAAGGGTGCACTGTTCCTAACTGCCGGCTCGATTATAAAGGCCTATGGAACACGAAATGTCTATGAAATTCGAGGTCTGTTACGCCGATATCCCGTGATTGGCGCTACAACCCTTATGGCTATTTTGGGCATTACCGGTGCCCCACTTTTTAACGGTAGTATCTCAAAATACTTTATGTCCGTCGGTGCAGGCTCTCATATTAACTGGATTTTAATCTTTATGAGCTTGGGGACCATTATCTCTTTCATCAAATACGGCACTATGCTCTTTGGTAAGCCCGATACCACCGAACCGAAAGAGTATGTAAAGATTCCCATTGAGCAGCAGGCAGCTGCCTTCGTTCTGGGAGCATTGTGTTTTGTCACAGGAGTTTTCGGTACCCAGACCGTCCAATTCCTCTTCAATACCCCTGTCACTGTTGATCCACTAGGTTACCTTGAAAAGGCCGGAATCTTCTTTGTTAGTGCAATTGCCGGATTCTTTATCTTTAAGTATTACATAAAAAACAGCAAGCTACTCAAGCGATTAGGTCACTTTGAACTAGGGTTTCGGGGCGCATGTGCCTGTGTCGGGTTGTTCTTCGGAGCACTGCTACTCACCGTTGGAGTTGTGCAGTATTATCTTTAAATAGAAAATCTTGGAGTCGTAAACTATGCTTACCTACTTTATCATTGTCCCCATTTTAGTCGCCGTACTTTTATTTATGCTCTCCCACGAAAAAGTGGGCAGAGCAATTGCTATTATCTTCCAAGTCGGCTTTGTAGGCGCTGCCTACTATTTGTTTACATTGAGCCAACAGGGAGAAATCCTTACTACAATTGGCGGTTATGAAAGTGTTTTGGGCATTGTCTTACGTGCGGACAATGTATCGACTGTTTTTGTTCTAATTGTTGCCGTATTCTTCTTGATTGCATCAATTTATAGTTTCCGCGAAAAGAATAGTCGCCTGTTCTGGTTCCTCATGTTTCTCTGGCAAGGGGCGCTGGTCGGCATTTTCCTCACACGGGATCTCTTTAATGTATTCGTTCTGATCGAAGTTGTCACTATCGTCGTGGCGATTTTAATCATGTTTAAGCGTAAAAAGCGCTACATGTATGACGGCATGTTCTATCTGATGGTAAACGTCCTCGTCATTAAGTTTTATCTCTTTGGCTTAGGTTATCTCTATCGAATGACCGGTACTCTGGACATGCACGTAGCGACCCAAGCCCTCGCCAATATAGACCCCTCTTCCCAGATGTTGCCCTATGTTCTTATGATGACCTCCATTGCATTTAAGAGCGCTCTCTTCCCGCTGTTTAGCTGGCTTCCAAAGGCTCACGGTTCACCCGGAGCTCCCTCTGCTGTTTCGGCGGTGCTGTCAGGACTGCATATTAAGTGTACTATCTATCTCTTCCTAAGAGTACAAGATATGTTCTCCGCTGTGGCTTCTAATGAGTTCTTCCTTGTCATAGGTATTATCACAGCAGTAGTCGGATTTACAATGGCTATGGCTCAGTCTGATATTAAGTTGATTCTTGCCTATTCTACTGTTTCTCAGATTGGACTTATTTTCACTGCTTTGAGCATAGGCTCTTACTACTCTCATATCGGTGGCATGTATCACATTGTTAATCACGCCCTGTTTAAAGGCGGTCTTTTCCTTAGTGCAGGCGCAATTGCAAAATCTTATGGAACACGGAACGTCAATGAAATACGAGGCGTTTTGCGGCGCTATCCCATTGTAGGTATTGCAACCCTCATTGCCATATTAGGCATGATCGGTGCGCCGTTTTTCAATGGCAGTATCTCAAAATACTTCATGGTATCAGATACCACCACACATATGAACTGGATTCTTACGTTCCTGAGTTTAGGAACCATCATCACATTTATTAAATACTCTACCATGCTCTTTGGGAAGCCCACTGAGCCGAATGTAAATAAAGGTGCAGATACGGACGTAAGCGTTGCAGATACAACGATTCCAATGGAACAACAAATTTCTACTTTCATTTTGGGAGCGCTTTGCTTCGTCACAGGAATCTTCGGCCTTCAATCCATCCGATTCCTGTTTGGCGCCACTGTATACATTGATGTGCTGGGATATTTAGAAAAGGCCGGGATTTTCTTTGTGAGCTTAGTCGCAGGGTTCTTTATCTTCAAGTACTTTGTTAACACCAATGACTTGCTTAAGCGTGTAGGCCGTTATGAGCTTGGTTTCCGTGGCGTATGCGTATGTATCGGCGTATTCTTCGCAGCGCTATTGCTCGCAGTCGGTGTGCTGTAGCAGACTCTTCGTCGCGCTCCATGTTCACCATAATTTGTAATTAAAAAAGACTTGTAGCATTTCGATTGTGCTACAAGTCTTTTTTAATTTCTTTGGTTGTATTTTACTTTAAGCTACTATTTCTTTGCGCCTCTTTTTGTTGGGCAGAAGAAGAATGGAATCACACAAATAACTATGAAACCAACAACTCTTGCAATATTGCTTTGTACAATGATTGTATCACCACGATCATAACCAAGCCCTAGTGTACGATAAAAACGGCTGGGTTCGATACTGTCGCGATAGTATCCTAAGCCAATGTATACGCCACCATCTAAGAAGTAGTCTACTCTGGCTAGTGAAGCATATAGGAACGAACCTAGTGCGAATAGGAGTAAGCAGATAAAGAAAATCCAGAATGTCTTAAGTTCAAATCTTGATTTTTCTTTGTCTTTTTCTGCTGCAGCTTTGGCAAGGTGCAAGCCGAAGAAGCGTGCATTACCTGTTGCCATTGCGTTGTTTATTTCCATGTGGTACATTTTACGGAAAAACTCAAGTGCTGCACCTGAAGCAAATCCTAAAACAGCGAATGAAAGCCATGGTGGAGCTACATACTGCAGTACTAGTGGGTAAAGCAGTATCGGCACGATAAATACTGTCCAATTGTAGAAGAACTGATTTATTTTGTTTTTGAAGATATTTTGCGTAAGCATTGCGAAAGCACAACCTATTGCAAATCCTAAGAACAATCCCATGTTTTCAAGGAAGTATCCCCAATAACCTGATGCGGCATTGATTCCCAACCAAATGATGTTACCTGATTGCGCTGAAATCATGGCACCTAAGTCTGATGTGTTAAGGGAATATCCATTCAGATAACCCATTACAAATATGGCTGCGCCTGTTAGAAAAGCAACCTTAAAGGTGGCCTTCTTATCTGCACTGTCTGCTACTAACATTAATTCACCTACTTAATATTTTTTTTGTAAAAATCGACCGCAAGGCCATTTAAGTTTCCTTGCGGCCGATAATGCCTAAGTTAAATTATTTGCTTTTTAGAACTATTGCTATCTTATAGCCATGTAACAACGCCGGTTGCTACGTCATAGTCTGCGCCGTATACCGGTACGCCTGTTGACTTGATTGCTGGATCGTTTCTTAGTTTTTCAACTTGAGCTCTTGTGTTTACACAAACTGCATCTTCTTTAGTTGCTGCATCTTTAACAATACCGTTGATGTCATCGAGCATGCCTTGAAGTTCTGCCGGTAGGCCTGTTGCGCCTGCATGTGCATTAAATACTGCACCACACTCAGTGTGACCAACAACTACAATGATTTGTGACTTAAGTACAGCAGCTGCAAATTGGAAAGAACCAATTGCTTCTCTATCAGCTGTGTTTCCTGCGTTTCTTACTACGAAGATGTTGCCGATGCCTTGGTCGAAGAAAATTTCTGGTGCAAGACGGCTATCTGCACATGTAAGGATAGATGCGAAAGGACTTTGTTGTGTTCCAGTCTTGTCTAGCATTTCCTTGTAGTTTGGAGCTACGAGATTGCCAGATAGAAATCTTTCATTACCTTCTTTTAGAAGTTTTAGTGCCTCGTCTGGACAAGTTACCTTTACGGCTGGATCTTGATACTTACTCATTGATTTTTCTCCTCTTAAAATTTATTTTATTTTGCATTCGAGCTATAGTGTAGCTCTGTAATTGAAGTTAGTGTATCAGTTGCATAGGTACTTGTCAACCGAATCGCTTCAATTTTATATGAACAAATTATGAACATTTTAGTCAGCATTTTCACACTATATCTAGATTGGGATTTTTTGCTGTAAATTCAACGATTTAGAGCCACATTGTCGAGTCTGGATAATGTTAGTTGTGCTATAAAACCTGTTAGTACCCCTGTGAAAATCCCTGCGATAATTAATATTGGCAGGTACATAATTATTGCGGGTGTTCCTGTTATTACCATTGCCGTTGCAATTTGACCAACATTATGAAATATCGCACCAACTGCGCCACATACCCATATTTGCTTTGGTGATACAAACCGCTTCATCAACACTTGTGCCACAAAAGCAAGCACACCGCCCACCAGGCTATAAACAACGACAATGGGTCTTCCGGTGAATATCGCCCCAAGAATTATGCGACACAAGAGTATAGCAAAGACATTTATTATAGTAAGAGATGGTTGTAAAACATAGGAACTGTCCACATGCTCTCTGTCATCCCGGGCTTTACTCGGGATCTCCTGAATCGATGCCATACTATGAGATTGCGGATCGGAGTCCGCAGTGACGGTTGGAAGAACCGCTCCCCCGTCATTGCGGGCTTGACCCGCAATCTCCGAGCTGCAGCGTCGATTATAAAATAGTGCAAATAGCGTCACTGCATTTGCAAGGCCCAGCTTTACGCCCGGTACAGGAATTGGCATAGGGATTTGCGCTTCGATAATGAATATTATTAAAGCTATGGTTGTTAATACTGCCATTAATGTGAGTTTTCGTATTTTCACTTGTATCGCCCGCCTATCTTACCACTGCATCGATATCATTATCGACTGTGTCAAATACAATTACCACACGGTTCGGCAGGCAAACAATTGGCATTAAACCGCCACTAACCCATCCTTGACGAACGCATGTTTGATCATGACAGTTTGCATTATACATGCGAACGCGACCATACTCAACTTCAACTATATTCGCCGAGTTACCACGCTTAACCAATACTCTTTGTGGTTCTGTATTTGATAAATCAACAACCTCAACCAGGCTATTCTCAAAATAAATACTGGCATGGCTTACAGGCACACGCCAAATCAGCACAGCTGCGATTGCCGATACAATCACTACTGTGCCAAGCGCTATGATCCAAAATTTATTTGATATAAATTTTGTGCCTGCCATCAAGCTTTCCTCCGCTCACAATTTGTGCCTAAACGTGAAAAACCTCAAAATGAGGTTTTTCACCCAACACTATCCTAAGTATGGGCGAAGGCACATAATACTGTCAAGCTTTTTCTGAATTACAATAAGTTCAGTCGCCTTTTAAGCATAAATCGTGTAATTAAGTAGTATATTATGCAAGCTCCAATGAGCCAAATATTAGTGGTTAACGATGCCCAAAATGGTGTGATAACAACTCTTTCGTATATACCTGAATAAAACACGATGGCGGCGACCCCAAATATTAGTATTTGCATCAGTGTAGTGATTACAACGAATGCTCCGAAAGAAAACAGTCCGCGCTTATTGTTGACAAGCAAACTCAGAGCCATGCAGGAATATAGCAGTAATATTGTTGAAAGAATTATAAGCAACATCAATACAGTCAAATTGAGTATTGACATGTTACCGAACCAATCGTGCAACAAATCTAAGATTAGTCTCTCAAAATTTACTAATAAGCCCATTACACTCGCTGCGCCTATATGAAGTGCCAACATAACTACAACAAAACTTGCAATGCTGAAAATTGTCGCAACAAACATTTTACTAAGAATTAAGTGATCTGTCTTTAAAGGTAGAGTCATCATCAGATAACCTTCTTCGGATAAGAGGTTCTTTCTGAAGCTCTGTATTACTAAAATTAAGCCAACTATAGGAACTGAAAACATTAGTAAAAATGTCACGACCGTTGATATTATTTCAGGAACCTCATGGTGAAGTAGCCTAAACAGACTGTTCACCAAAGCAATAGCCAGTAACGCACCATACATTGGTAGAAAAATGCGCCCCATAGACATAAACTCGTATTTTATCAATTTCCCTAACATTTGAACACCTCCCTAAAATACGCATCGACAGACATTCCATGATCTTCACGAAGATCGTCTACAGAAGATGAAAGGGCGATTTGTCCATCTTTTATAAACACTACATCATCCAAAATCTGTTCAATGTCTGAAATCAAATGCGTTGAAATGACTACAGTTGCTTCGGGGTTATAGTTTTTGATAATTGTATTGAGGATGTAATCGCGTGATGCAGGATCAACACCGCCAATGGGTTCATCAAGTAAATATAATTTTGCGTTACGCGCCATAACGAGTATCAATTGTACTTTTTCTTTTGTACCCTTAGACAAGGATTTGAGGGGTTCTTTATCACCTATGTTAAGGTTACGAAGCATCTCGTTTGCCTTTTCTCTACTAAAATCAGCGTAGAAATCATCGAAAAAGTTTACTAACTGCGAAACTTTCATCCAGTCATTGAGGTATGTGGCTTCGGGCAAATATGAGACTATTGACTTAGTTTCTACACCGGGTGACATACCGTCAATAAGAACAGTTCCGGATGTTGCTGTAAGTAGTCCAGTTGCAAGCTTTATCAATGTAGTTTTTCCGCTACCGTTGGGACCGAGTAAGCCGACAATTCGACCCGGTGCGACAGTAAGGCTGATGCCTTGTAACCCTGTTTTTTTCCCATAAGATTTTATAAGGTCTTTACATTCAAGAATCGACATGTGTATTCTCTACCCCCTTTGAATTATGAAGAATGTCTACAGCTTCGCTTTTACTGTAGCCAATCTCGTTCATTTTACTTAGAAACGAATTAACCTGCTCCATAGCGAGGTCGCTTTTCATTTTGTTTATTACCTCAGTGTCACCTGTTACAAATCGTCCGCTCGTCCTCTCTGTGTAAACCAATCCGTCACGTTCAAGCTCTGCCAGCGCTCGTTGCATTGTGTTTGGATTGACAGATGCCTCAATGGAAAGATCTCGAACTGATTCCAGTTTATCTCCCGGCAAGTATTTTCCCGAGACTATCCTTAACTTCACTTGTTCTTGAAGTTGCAGATAAATTGGCTTGTCACTTGTAAAATCCCAACTCACGTAGTTTCCTCCTTTGCGATTGTATTAAGCGATTAGTACAGTAGTATAATAATACAGTTCGTTTTTCATGTCAAGTGCTTTTTTGAAAGGTTTACAAGTGCTTTATTAGTTACTATATAATTCGCCTTCACCAAGCAATATGTCCTGAATTTTTCGCTAGAACGGGTCTTATCGCCCTACATACGCGAAAAATCCATGACATACCGCTTGATTGCGGCTAACTTGTGACTAGTTACATTTATTGTAATGTGGAAGCTTTTTAAAAGGGGTAGACAAAATAAGCTATTGCAAAATAATGCAATAGCTCCAAGTCTGAGATGACGGATTTTGCTCGTTAAGACAAAGGAACTTCGCCAAATGTTAGTACTTCTCCACTGTCGAGTATGATAACAGCGCCAATGAAGCCTTGAACCTGGTCAAACAGAGTCGGCGCTCTTTCACTGCCTACAAGCACGGCGATTGTGGAAAGTCCTTCACCAATTAATGCATTTTCTGAAATAATTATAGCACTTACAACATCCGTTATAACAGGCATGCCTGTTGTTGGGTCCAGTATATGATGATATATAATTCCATCTTCTTCAAATTGGCGCTCATATATGCCCGACGCAACAACTGCTACGTCGGAAGCTCCAACAACTCCAATCCACTCGCTTGAATCGTCAAAGGGGCTTTGTAACGCAATCTGCCACGGGCTACCGTCTTGCCTATTTCCTACAGCAACAATATCTCCACCTAGATTAATAACAGCACCTGAAACACCTTGTTCAACCAAAAATTCAGCCACAGTATCAGCTATGAATCCCTTTGCAATAGCACCTAAGTCTATCCAAGCGTCAGGATTTGTCAGCTGTATTGTGTTACTTGTACTTATAGTTATGCCCGGCACTACATCTTCACTTGTGTTTGCGTTCGTGTAACCTTGTGTGATGGTCCTTAGAGCCTCTTCGAGTTCCTCCACGTTGGGAACACGTGATTGCAAGGGTTGCGTGTCATCATCAACTGCACCAAAATCCCAAAGCTGGGTCAATCTCCCTATCGTAATATCAAACATTCCATCAGATAGCTCTGCAAACTCAAGCCCTGCTTTTATGACTTCAATCGTTCTTTCATCAACTTCTACAGGCTCTCCCCCTGCATTATTGATTCGCCAGACATCACTGCCCTCAATGGTAATACTGAATAGACCCTCAAGCTCCTCGACTAATGCAAAAGCATCATCAAGTAACTGAGAGTCAACATCACCATGTATGGTGATTGAGGCATACGTGTCCATCAGCAGTCGCGTATCGCTCACTTGCACACTTTGCGGAGCACATCCACTAAGTAGGGTTAAAATGGCAATCAAAACCAAAATGCAAGAAATAATTCGTTTCATTTACGCTCCATTTATCACAGTATGCACTTAACAATGCATACATCTACGCATTCTTTGCACCCATAACATAAAGTATGATCAATAACTGCCAAAGAGTCAACAACCTGAATTGTCTTTGCAGGGCATATGTTTTCGCACTTTTTGCAACCAATACAACCACGCGAACACTTTTGTCTTACTGCGCCACCTTTTTCTTTGTTTTTACATCTCACTGCAACATGTAGAGGTTCAGCTTCAATAGCAATAACATCTGTCGGACAAACTTTGGCACAAACTCCACAACCGCTGCATCTGTCAGGATGTATACGTGCAAGTCGACCTTTGACACATATCGCATCATTAGGGCACACATCAACACAATCACCTAACCCCAAGCAACCAAAGGTACAAGACTCCTGCCCCCCAAAAAGTTGCTTAGCTGCAAAACATGTGTTTATACCAATATATTTCATCTTATCTTTAACAGTATTTGTATCACCCAAGCACTGAACCACTGCAGTCATTTTTGCAAGTCCCTCAGTTGCATTAACACCAAGTATTGTATTTATTGCTTCAAAACCTGCTTCACCGGCAGGAAGGCAAAGATTTGTTGCAACATCTCCCCCTACAAGTGCTTCGGCATATGCATCACAGCTACTGTATCCGCATGCACCGCAATTAGCGCCCGGCATACAATTACGAAGTTTTTCCACACGAAAGTCAACCTTAACAAACATCAACTTTGATGCAACTGTTATGACTGCTGCACATATTAAACCAATTGCCGAAAGAGAAATTATAGCTATCAATATTGTATTCATGTCTTTGTTCCTAAATCCCGTATCTATCTAAATATATTCTCTATTACGCCGTCGAATCCGAAGAATGCCAGTGAGAGAAGTGCTGCTGAAATCAACGTTATCGGAATACCCTTAAAAGCTTCCGGTGGATCAGCAGATTCAGTCTGCATTCTTACTCCTGTAAATAGAATCATTGCAACAAGGAAACCAAGTCCTGCACCAAATGCATGTACAAGCGCTTCAACATATGTATACCCTTGATTAATATTCGAAATGGTAACCGCAAGTACTGCACAGTTCGTTGTCATCAGTGGCAAATATACGCCTAATGACGCAAATAATGCCGGAAAATATCTTTTCAACACAACCTCAACCAGTTGAACAAGGGTAGCAATAACTAAAATGAATACAACTGTCTGCATAAACTCAAGCCCACTTACATTGAGCAAGAATATTTGTATCGGCCAAGTCACAGTCGTTGCTAACATCATGACGAATATAACAGCAAACCCCATGCCCGCCGAGCTCTTAAAGTCTTTTGAAACACCTAAGAACGGACACACACCAAGAAACTGACGCAATACATAGTTATTAACAAGTACTGCACTCATCATTATTACAATCAAAGCTCTAAAGTCCATTAGTCACACCCCTCTCCTATTCTTCCGCAAGCTTTAGCTGCCGGGCAAGTTTGACAGTTAAATTCTATGGCCACTTTTCGTTCTTTCGAAATCTTATTTACAACAGCAAGCAGGCATGCCAGAACAATAAAGCCACCTGGAGCAAGTGTGAATATCATCGCATTATTATGCTCTAGCCAAGGTATGGGTAATCCAAACCATGTGCCATTACCAAAAATCTCACGCACAGACGCTATTGCCAGTAGTGCTAATGTGAATCCCGCACCTGTACCAAGTGCATCCATAATTGAATCTGTTACTTTATTCTTACTTGCAAACATTTCTGCACGAGCAAAGATAATACAGTTTACAGCAATCAGTGGCAAGAAAATACCAAGTGCTTGATACAACTGGTGCGCATACGCTTCAATAGCCATTTTCGCAAGTACGGTAAAGCTGGCGATGAGCACTATGTAACATGGTATTCGTGTTCTTCCGGGTATGATATTTCTCAAAAATGAGATTACAACGTTTGAGCCAAGAAGAACAAATGTCGTTGCAAGTCCCAATCCTATAGCGTTTTCTGCCATAGTAGACACCGCAAGGGCAGGACACAACCCTAGCATTAACACAAGGACAGGATTTTCCTTAATTATCCCTCTGGTAAAAATATCCTTTTTACTCAAATTCACTCTCTCGCACCTCCCTACCCACGTACTCGCGCTATAATCTCGCTATACCCATAGCGTTCTAAATCAATTTCATCAAAAGGTATAAACTCGGTTATCTCCAACGCTTCCTGTAACACACGCCCTAAATCTGTTCCTCTGCTAACGTCATGCCGCCAGTCCACACCAAAGCTGTCCAACAGCATACCGTATAATGCACCGCCATAATAACCGTAGCCTATAGCCGCAAACATTACATTCCTAATACTCATAAAATCCTCCGACCACTGTCGAATTACATCCATAATTTCATCTCTACTAAGAATCAACTGTAGCTCTGTGTATACTGCCATACCCTCAGATAGTTTAATTAGGTTTTCATCTGCATCTGAACGATAAGCATATCTGCGAGCATGGCGAATAGATAAGGCGTCATGAGCCGCTATCAATCTCTCTTCATCGCTATCGCTTTTAAGAGCAAACACCAGAGCGTTGATTTCCAATTGAAGGCTAATCCAGGCATTTTCACTTGTTAAGTTTGGAAGACTGGCTCCTCTCACACCCATTATACTTGTTTGACGCGTGTGAAATGAAGAATGAGCTACAGACGCTAAATTCCTTGAAGTTTGATCATTTATTGCGTTACGGTGGTCGCCAAATTGAATATCATGATATTCATCCAACAGAAATTGCCATGACCAAAAAACTCCCTGTTGACCATCCCAAAGACCATAGCCATAGATAGAGAAGTCTGTTGGTAACCTTCCTAGTGGCTCTACACCCACATATACAACGGAATCATCTATATACTTCCTCACGAATTCACCAGCATATATTTCAGTACCCCAGCTATCTACGTTCGAGCGGTTTGTTGCAAACGCAGAAGTTTCTTCACAAAGGATAACAACAGGTACATGCAGTAACTCTCCCCACATTTCACCGTCATCTTCATCCCATGCGGCTTGCAATCTTCCAAAATAATAGGCGGCAAACTCCGCAATATAATCTATTACTTCGGATATGTCTCGCTCCTCTTCATGCTCGTATATTACTTCTGTATCATCATAGTCATAATATACTTCTTCGTATATGGTGTTGTCATAATCTTCTGTAGGCTCTTCTGTTTCCGCTTTATGATCGTATATATCTCTCCCACGTACTATTTCAAACGCAACAAGTATGTCTACTGTTGCATCTACGAATGCATCTCTTGTTATTGTCGCTCCCGCGATTGTATCTATATCATCAAAATTATTTCCCAGACCAACGAATTGACCAAGAAACCACTCTTCCTCAATAAAGTTACCGATACCTCTTGTTTCTGAATGGGAGAGGGTTGATGTGCTGATTATTCTGCCATCATTGTCAACTCCGGCTATAATGGTTATATCTCCGCCAAATCCTCTGGATGCTGCAATGAACAAATACCCCACATTGTTTGTCGTCCTGTACATTGCTCTTATTGTTGAGGGAATCCCTTCATAGTCGTCAGGCGAAATCGCTTCAAATCCTGTTGCATCAGGCAATGTTTCCAGCATTGCTGCTTCTGCACGCTGCTGCGCAGCCTCTTCAATTATGGGAGATGTAATCGTATGCATAATAGCCAGCGCAGCTGATACGACAATGCATATCAACGTCAAAACAAGCAATGGCATTACATATGTTCTCTTCATTATTTGACACCCCCTAAGGGCTTAGTTTCCGTGAATTTGTTGATATACGGAGTTAAAATATTCATAAACAATATGGCAAATGAAACTCCCTCAGGATAGCTGCCATAAACACGTATCACCACAGTTAAAAGTCCCGCTCCAACACCAAATATAAATCTACCCAAATTGGTTTGCGGAACAGTCACATAATCTGTTGCCATGAATATTGCACCTAAGAATAGTCCACCTGCAAATAGATGATACACAGGATTTTGACCCAAAAGCGCCGACATGACAAATACAACAGCTATGAATGTCAATGGAGTATGCCAAGTTATAACCCTGCGAATCATTAGATATAATCCACCGATAAGCAAGGCAAGATTGCTTGTTTCACCCAAGCTTCCACCTCTTACGCCAATGAACATATTCCATACACTCGGCAATCCTTCAATGCTAACATTTTGTAAAAACGCAAAAGGCACTGCTTCAGTTGCCATACCACTCATAAGTGCAAGCGGTGTCGCACCTGCAACGCCATCAATTGGATATACCCACCATGAGGCGCCCTCATTTGGTGAGTACCAATTTGTCATAGATGTTGCAAATGCAAGAAACATAACAACACGAGCTGTAATAGCAGGATTTGCAAAGTTTTTACCTAATCCACCAAACAGTTGCTTCACGAGTATTATTGCGATTGCACTACCAAATACTGCTTGCCATAAGGGAATTGTGACCGGCAAGTTAAATGCTAATAGTACGCCTGTAAGAGAAGCAGACAGGTCGCCGATTGTATTTGGTCTTTTTGTGATTTTTTCAAATAGCCACTCAAAGAAAACACATGATGTAACACAAACGCAAACAACCAAAGCCGCACGCCATCCAAAGATAAGTATTGATGCCACAAATGCCGGAGCAAGTGCAATCAACACATCAAACATAATGCGTCTGGTCGAAGAATTATCATGTATATGAGGTGAAACCGATACAGTTAATTTGTCCATACTTGGTCCTTCCATTACTAAACCCTATGCCCTAAGCCCTAGCCCTTAGATTGCAGCCATAGAGTTTCTTTTGATAATTGCATTACCTGCACCAGTGGTCTTTTCGCAGGACACACATATGCGCAACTACCACATTCAACACACATATCCACTTTAAAGTGTTTGAGTGCATCATATTTTTTGATTGAATATGCTGCTTCAATGTTTGGTGGCATTAAACGCATTGGACATGCCTTTAGACATCTTCCGCATTTGATACAAGCAGTTAGCATGAGTGCAGCATCATCTGTTTCAAAACATGCCAGCACGCAGTTTGTTGTTTTTACAATCGGAGCGTCCAGGCTAGGCTGTGCATAACCCATCATTGGGCCGCCGACGATTATTCTCTTTGGCTCACCATCAGGAAATCCACCACAGAACTCAAACAGTTCACGAATCGGAGCGCCGATTGGCACTAGAAGGTTTTGCGGATTTCTCACTGCAGAACCATCTACGGTAACAACCTTATTTATGAGCGGAACTCCTGTGGCAATATATCTTGCAAATGCAGACACTGTCACAACATTCGTTACAATAACTCCCACATCAGCAAGACGTGCACCCTCAGGTACAATTCTTCCCGTTACGTTATATACCAGAACCTTTCGCTCACCTTGGGGGTATGATGTAGGCAGAACAAACACCTCAACATGATCTTCGCCTGCAAACGCTTCTCTCATGACACGAATTGCTTCCGGCTTATTGTCCTCAATGCAAATGTATATTTTCTTATTAGGCCTCATATATTTTAGTAGAAGCATTACACCGCCATATACATTTTTGTGATCCGCAACCATAGCTCGTGTATCTGATGTGACATATGGCTCACACTCAGCTCCATTTATGAGAATATAGTCAAGCTCGTCCAGATTTTTAATCGCAAGTTTTGGAGCAGCAGGAAAGCCTGCACCACCAAGTCCGACAGTACCTGAATCTCTGACAGCGTCATAAAATTCTTGTAATGTCGTAACCTTTGGAGGTTCTATGTTTGGACACATTGTTTGTAATCCGTCGGAAGCAATTGTTATGGACATTGCTCTTTGACCTGTGATAGCGTCGCGTTCATTTATACTCTGCACACAGCCTGAAACGCTGGAATGTATGGGCGAAGAAACATAACCACCCATTTCACCAATGAGCTGTCCAACCTTTACATCTTCCCCTACTTTTACAATTGGAATCGCAGGTTTGCCCGAATGCATTTTCATCGGGATGTTCACAACAGCCGTAAGGGGAAGCTTCTTCACTGCACTAAACTCAGTGTTCTTATTATGAGGCGGCGAAATACCCACAATTTTTCTGGCTTTCGCAGGTAGAAATATATCTTTGAGTTTACTCATTCAATAGTCATCCTCTATCAAAGCTTTGATTTAATGATGCGCTCGGCACGGGAACAAAAATTTATTGTTTTAAGTATAGCAGGAATATTTTAAAAATGGAATAGCAAAATATTGCCGTAATTTTTGTGCAATATGTTGTAAATTCATACTTATCAAAGCTTTTTCACATTAACACCCTTGGTGTGGCTGACATTTCCTAAAGATAATTAGGAGCGAATGGATAAAGGCGCGATTGATAGTTCAAACGCGCCCTTTCGCATTATTATTCTGTCAAGAATAATTCCGTGCGGCATAATATTACATTGTATCGAAATCTTGGCGAAGTTACAGTCTTGCTGCGATTGCGTCAATGAACTCCCATGAGTCAACAACTGTTGTTTCGAAGCCCGGTTCCACTAATCCTGCTAGGTCAGCAGTCAGTTGCCCGGAGCGCATTGTTTCCATACATGCAGCTTCCAGCCTTGTTGCAAAATCCATTAGTTCCGGCAGATCGTCCAGTTCGCCACGCTTATACAGTGCGCCTGTCCATGCAAAAATCGTTGCAATGGGATTTGTTGATGTGCGCTGTCCCTTTAAGTATCTGTAGTAGTGTCTGGTTACTGTGCCATGTGCTGCTTCGTATTCATATTTGCCATCAGGAGATACCAGCACACTTGTCATCATTGCAAGAGAGCCGAATGCTGAACTTACCATGTCGCTCATTACATCACCATCATAGTTCTTGCACGCCCAGATGAATCCGCCTTTTGAGCGAACAACTCGTGCTACAGCATCATCTATAAGGGTATAGAAATACTCTATGCCTAGTTTTTCAAAGTCGTCCTTGAACGCTTCAAATTCACTTTCAAAAACTGCTTTAAAATGCCCATCATATTCTTTTGAAATGGTGTCTTTTGTAGAAAACCACACATCTTGCTTCGTATCAACAGCATAACGGAAGCATGCGCGTGCAAAACTTTTGATACTTTCATCTGTGTTATGTTGTGCAAGAAGCACCATTGAACCATCAGACTTGTGTACCTTAATGCTCTTCTCTATGCCACTCTCTCCTTTGAAAACGAGAGTGCATTCACCGGGTTCATCTGTAACTAGTTCGGCTGCTTTATATACATCACCATATGCATGACGTGCGATTGTTATAGGCTTCTCCCATGTACGCACTGTCGGCTGAATGCGCTCCAGAATAATTGGAGCTCTAAAAACAGTACCATCAAGAATCGAACGAATCGTAGCATTTGGAGATTTCCACATTTCTGTGAGCTCAGGATATTCTTCCATGCGCTGATGATTCGGTGTTATTGTCGCACACTTTACAGCAACGCCGTACTTCTTTGTCGCTTCAGCAGAGTCGACCGTAACTCTGTCACGTGTTTTATTTCTGTGCTGTAACCCAAGATCATAATACTCGGTATTCAGCTCGACAAATGGCAATATCAATTTCTCTTTTATAAGTTGCCAAAGCACACGCGTCATCTCATCTCCATCCATCTCAACAAGTGGAGTTTTCATTTTTATCTTTTCCATATTTCCTCCTACAATAAACTTTCGTTTAGCTACAATCTCTTAGAATTTTATTCTAAAGCTCTCTCACTAATTTAAACGCTAACCGTTCACCGTCATACTCAACGCCGGCTCTATCGCAAGACATACCAACCAACATCAGTTCACAGAAATCCTCTGACTCACCAATGAGCTCCCAAAAATCATTCTCAACATCCCGTTGACGTGGTGCATGCAACTTTTTACTTACATCCTCAAATTGCTCATCAGAAATCTTGACGGGATAGGCTTCAATCATGAAGGAAATTTCATCTTCACTCTCACTCATCTTTGTGGAGAACTTGACTGCCCCATGTTTGTGGCAATATGTCATTAAGTCGCTTGTAATTTTAAGGGCTAATTCAAATTTATTCTTCATGACTTTTCCTCATCCTTTCTGACACAGTAATGACAGGAATTAAGAACATTGCAATAAATCCTGCTGCAAAACCGTTATTATATAGATTTAATCCGCCGTTTAGCTGTCCAACAAACGTTGCTACGCCCACATGTAAGAATCCGGCAACTATGCCCCATATCCACCCAAACTTCCCTGCAATGGGTGCAAGGGCAGATCCAAACAATATTGCTGCAATATTCCCGGAGTCAGTTATGGGATATGGTGTGTTAAGAAACGCTGATAAACTTGCTCCAAGCATTATGGGTATTACATTCATAATATGCTTACCAAAGCATCCAAATCCCACAATTGTGAATATCGCTGCCAGAACTATACCTTCAAATTGAGCTCCAAGCAACAACACAATGGTCGTTGCAAATGCACAAAGGACGCCCATATTTATATAAATGCTGTTTTTGTACAAGAAAAAGAAATCAGTAATTAATCGTCCGGAGTGTTTGTGGAACTTTATATAGTCTTTTAAACTTGTCTTAATATTTTCACCAAGACTATCTTCATCACCTGCAGTTAATCCAACAATGATCATTGCTGCAGCAAATATATATAGCATTATTGATAGTGGAAGATTATAACCGTAGCTTGTTTCCGTTGCAGGCACAATCACATGCCCCATGCTACGTGCTGTCGTTGCAAAAATCGTTGCTATAAGTCCTCCTGCAAAACCCATACTATACAGATCATATCCACTATGAGCACGTACCATATGAGAAGATATTGGCGGAAATATAAATCCAACAACAAAGCCGATTATAATGCCAAAGAAGATTTCTACCGGCATACTGAATATTCCAAGAAAGCTTATTTCACTAACAACAGGAGAAAGGGTTGCAACTAGAAGTGATGCAAGTGTATAGTTGGAAAATGGCTCTTTTCTATACTTTGAATACAACCAGACACCGATTGTTAGCGGTATCATGTTGAAAACATTTTTGCCAAAAAACGCAAAACCAGCCGTTAACCAAAGCGCCATAATAACAGCGCCACTGGGCTTTATTTTAGAGCTAATCAACATGCCTAAGCTGGCAAGACCTGCTATTGCAACATTCACAAAAGCAGCGCCAATACCACCAATTGCGATATAGTCTGTTATGAGCACTGAACGTGATGTTAGTATGTGTATAAATCCATTATAAATTGTAATGGGGTCGTCAAAAGAAAACGCAAGAATTATGAATGCAAGGTTCGCGCATAACATTACCGCATATGGTAGCGGCAATAATTCTCGCAAGTTTCTTCTTTTCTCCACAGGTAATCCTCCTGAAAAAATTTTCATCCCTCCTATCATACCAAAAAATGGACTGTTTCACAACAATCCATTTTTTTTACTATTTTTCTTGAGCTAACTAGCCCTCGGGTAAACACCTATCAGCCAAATGCAACAATCGACTCAAAGAGAACAATTAGTTCGTTAGCTGTTGCCATTTCAGGGATACTTCTTGTTGACATTCCATAGATTACTACAATACGTCGTCCTGCGAACTCGTTGAGAGTAAACTCTTGACCGTCTGCGAGAATGATTTCTGTGTCATCATCTATTGTAAATGCGAACATTCCATCTTGTGAAAGGAAGTAGTCACCATCATGATCTTCCCATACATCAAAGCGATCCACTTTGATATTTGTGCCATCAGGCATATCTGCAGAGAGCACTGCAATTGTATATTGTGGTGGGTAGATTGCCATCATTGGTGCCATTGATAGATACCAACCTGTTACGGTATCGCCAACATCAAGCTCATCTGAAAATGGGAATACAGTTGCTTCACATAGGTTTAAAATTGCTGTGCCACCTTCCGGAGTTTCGATTGTTAAGCTTGTGTTTTCGCCCTCATTATTGATGAATGTGATTTCACCTGTAATGAAAAGATATTCAGCCATTGTTGGGGTAAAATCATAATCTTCACCCTCGCCCGGCAATATGATGTGTACATCATCAAATGTTTCATCTGAACCTAAATCTTCCGGCTCATCAATCTCTTCTTCAGGCTCGTAAACCACATCCGGCTCTTCTGCTCCACCCGTGCCTGCTGCGCCTCCTGTCAATTCAGGACCTGCACAACCAACCACTATTACCAACATAAAACACACTAATAGTAATAATAAAACGGCTTTTTTCATTGTCTTTTCCTCCTTAATATAGCCTTATCTAAATTATCGTTGATTTATTACAAATATTTAGACGTAAAAGCCACAAAAATGTTCCACAAAAGTGATTAAATTGTATCAATATTTCACCAATCAGTCAAAGAGTCGCTGTGCGCTTGCATTCAGAGCCTTTCCTATCAATACTCGCTTCCTGTTTTGGGGTCTTTGAACTCACGTAACCTTGCTTCGTACGACGCTATTGCTTCTTGTTCGTATGGTAACTCACGTTCTTTAATACCCAACAGGCTTAGAATATAGTGGGCGAAGAGTGGATTTAATGGTAATATCGGCCCAAGAACGTTGGTTGCAAGGAAATTATTTAATCTTACACCTTCTTCTTTTTGCTTTGGCTTGCGTCCTGCTCCACGTAATGTTTCAAAGAGGGCAGGTATACTTCCCTCTCCAACATCATAGTTGTGTGCAAACTGGCTCTTAAATCCCACAATTTCAATATCTCCAAATGTGCCAAGATATAGTGAGTTGTAACGGCGCATCATTTGGCGTTTTGCGTATAAATCAAAAATCCCCAATGTCTCTACTCTGGTGCCGTCTTCATTTTCAATATATTTACCAAATATCTCCAACGCATTACCTGTTATTAAGAACACGGTTCCACTGTTTATTAGCTCTAGTATTCGTGCACGATATGGCAATAATGCTTGCGCTACAAGGCCTTGTCCTGTTTCAGTCATTGAGCCCATGTATATAATGTCGACCTTCTCATCAACAAATCTCGGACGTTCCTTTAACGAAGTAGTTATGTACTCAGCTTCCGACAGCGCGCGGCGCAGATATTCTGCATTCATTGCATCACCGAACAAGTTACATATTTTTGGATATAGCACTTCAATTTTCATAATCATTCTCCTCGTGCCTTTGCGTTAGATTCCTTCACTCTGTCTTTCACTGCGTCGCGCACCTTGTATGCAAGGTCAATTGAGTCCGTACCATACATAATGAAAACACTTGAATTTGGCTCCAGCAATAACCTCTTCGGTGCATCAATCTCTCGCTCTTCAAAGTAAATCTTATCACTAGACACTCCTGCAAATCGCAAACGCAAGCTATAATCCAGCCCACGTGGACCCGTCGTTATAATACGTGATATCCCCTCGCTATTTAAGAACTCAAAGTCACAGTCATATAACCAACAGGTGTTTTCTGACCAAAACTTAGCATCTTCGGGACTATTCATCATTAAAATCAGCTCTTTTTGTTCAGGCATTGAAGCGATATAGTCAAAAGCCCTTGAGCAAGCCAGTGCGTTACGATCTTTGCTCATCTGCATTACTATGCGTACATTATCGACCTGGATTTCATTATATCTAGAAGCAGGAATCACAGCTTCATCTAGTGCAGTTGCGCTTTCATCAGGGGTAAGCCCTATTTCACGCAGCGTTGCATATGCGGTTAATGCATTATAGATATTGAACACGCTTTCACTTGGCAACTTAATATCTTGTACGCCTGATTTATCTGTAATAGTTAGTGTATTGTGCTCTAGGTCCACATGTCCTGAATAACCATACTCAGGCGACTTGTAATCACAGTTTGGACAATATGCTTTTCCAATATGATGATATCTACGGTATTCATATTCAATGTTACTTTGACACTTGGGACATATTTGAAAATCATTTATTAAATTAACACATTCAACTACATCACTGTCCATACGCTCGAGTCCAAAATAACTGCGAGGATTATTTGGAGCAATGCTACAGGTTATCGGGTCATCCGCATTTAGCAACATCTTTGCACTCGCAGGAATATTATCGCAAAGTATTTTAGCAATATACTCAGGGTGAGCATTTCTCATAATTGAATCACGGAACAGGTTCGTCACCACGACTAACTCAAACCCAATATGCGGAAATATATGCATAGCAGAGCGCTCGTCTACTTCCAGCACTGCAATATCTTTTTTTGCCTTGCCAAATAGTGACGCATCCTTTAAAAGTGCACTGGCCAGACCTGTTGCGGTATTTGAGCCATATGCGTTATCCAGGACACTCATTCCATGCTTTCTCATTGCTGTAATTATAAGGTTTGCGGTTGTGGTCTTTCCATTGGTTCCTGTAACAGCTATACAACGTGCAGGCTTTCCAATTTGAGTAAGAAATGTTGGACATATTTTTAATGCCACTCTTCCCGGAAAGTACGTTGCATTACGCCCCAAAATCCGCATGACTACACGTATTGCTTTACAACCCCAAAGTGCTATTAAGAATCTTATTTTACCCATAAAAAACATTCCCCTTTACAAAACATCATTGTACAACGTATAATACGGAAAGTAAATAGTAAAGAAAATAGGGAGTTGTATATCTGTAATGCAAACTATGAACACTTATAACTTTGACCCAAGTAAACCGATTGTAGCTCTGACATTTGATGATGGCCCAAGCGAATACACTTCACGCATACTGGACACTCTCCAGAAGCATGGTGGACGTGTATCGTTTTTCGTTGATGGCATTAGGATTGCAGAACACAAAAGCAAAGTCATTCGAGCGCACCTTATGGATTGTGAAGTGCTTTGCCATGCGTGGGATCACCCTGATCTCACAACTTTATCACCTGATGAGATCAAAACACAGCTAACCGACACAATTAACGCAATTGAAGCTGTTACCGGAAAGGTTACGAAAATGTTTCGCCCGCCCTACGGTTATATTAACGAAACGGTAACTAAGGTTGCGAAAGAAATGGGGCTTGCCCTTATTAATTGGTCAGTCGATCCAAATGATTGGGACACCTCAGATGTGGATAAAATTCTAGATTATATAATGAGCAATGTTAAAGACGGCGATATCGTTCTCTGTCATGATGTATATGATTCAACAGCCAAAGCAATGGATATACTAATACCTGAGCTAATTGAGCAAGGATGCCAGTTGGTGACTGTATCTGAGCTACTACAATACAAATATGGCGACCTTGAAGCAGGAGTATTGTATCCACACTAAGGGTTTTGAACTGATGGGATTGCGGCTCGTGGGCCGCAATGACGTGTATTTTGCAACAGCCTATAATAAAAAAGGAGCCGGGTGGCTCCTTTTTGTGTTCTTATTTAATTTACGCTAAGGCTTTTTTTGATGTATCACATAGTTGTGAGAAAACTTCAGGCTCATGGATTGCAATTTCTGAAAGCATTTTACGATTTAAGTTAATGCCTGCCAACTTTAGTCCATGCATGAAACGTGAATAGTTCATTCCGTTTAGCTTACATGCAGCATTTATTCTCATAATCCAAAGTCTGCGGAAATCTCTTTTCTTATGTTTACGTCCAACGTACGCATAGGTGAGTGACTTCATAACAGCTTGATTCGCCATTTTGAAATGTTTCGACTTTGAGCCCCAATAGCCCTTTGCTAGTTTTAATATTTTTTTTCTTCTCTTACGTGTTGTTATAGCACCTTTAATTCTGGCCATGTTGCTTACCTCCTATTTGTACGGAATCATTTGTTTGATTGCGGCTTCATTTGTGACATCGGCGTATCCGCCCTTACGTAGATTCCTCTTACGCTTTGTCGTCTTTTTGTTGAGAATATGGTTTTTATATGCATGTGCACGTTTAACCTTCCCGGATTTTGTAAGGCTGAATCTTTTCTTTGCCCCACTATGTGTCTTGATTTTCGGCATAGTTACTTTCTCCCCTTTGTTATATTACGCTACAATTTTGCGCTACCGTTTTTTAGGCTACATAACACTACCCAAAACAACGCGCTTTGGGTAACGCTGTTTTTATTTCAGAATATTCTAGCTTTTTGTTTGTTTAGGCGTTAAAAACAATGACATATGTCTACCGTCGAGCTTTGGATTTTTATCAACATTACCCAGCTCGGAACATTCCTCAGCAAATTTCAAAAGCAACTTTTCGCCGATATCGGTGTGAGCCATCTCTCTCCCTCTGAAGCGAACGGTAACCTTTAGGCGGTCACCCTCTCTGAGAAACTTCATACCGTTGGTTAGCTTTGTTTTGAAATCATTCATGCCGATACTTGGTGACATACGGATTTCCTTCACCTCAACAACATGTTGATGTTTGCGCAACTCTTTCTCACGCTTTGATTGCTCATAGCGATACTTGCCATAGTCCATGATCTTGCAGACAGGTGGCTTCGAGTTGCCTGCGATTTTTACGAGGTCAACTTCTTTCTCGATAGCAATTTGCATTGCATCTTCAGATGACATTATCCCTAATTGAGTTCCATCTTCGTCTATAAGACGAACTTCGTCATCAGTAATATCCTCATTAATTTGATAATTTATGTTGCTTATTAGAAAACACCTCCACTTAACTCGCTACTAGAACATTTCTTACTATTTTCTACAAAAGTAAAAGACGGACACAATTGTACCCGTCTTGTTAACACTACACTTGATAATCAAGGATTCGTGCCACCTAAATGTTACTTTAGGCTCTTGACCACAACTCGCTCACAAGGCGGTTGGGTGAGGACGGGGTTGCCGTTCTGCTTACTATTGCTTGACAATACTACACTGTATCGCTACATATGTCAAGACTTTTTTAGAAATTGACGCCAATCACAGCCAAGTGTCGATTTTTCTCACATCCATGTTGACTATAAGCTCACTCCACGGACAACCCGGATAAGAACCATCTGAGGTCGCTCCGATAAAGTCCTCGCCAAACATATCATTTATATTCGAGCTCATTGCCAATTGTGGGAGTCTGCCGAGGAATCTCTCGCCATCATATAGATATGCCGATTGAATCGGAGAAGCATATTCACCCTGGGGTGTAAAGTCGCCACCTGCAGCCATTATTACATATATCGCTTTTCTTCCACCAAGCAGCTCCTTTAACGTCTTGTCACTGCGAGCAACCTCAATGCCGTCTGGTGTCACAGATGGAGTTGCATCATAACCCAGTGCTGCTGAGCCTGTTAGACCAAAACCATATTGATTAGCAATTCTCTTTGTTGTAAATGGTGATTTCAGCACACCATTTTGAATGAGGTCGAAGCGATCATTCTGCAACACTGTGCCCTCACCATCAAAGAAACCTCTAAAAGTATTCTCTGTGTCACGATTAACTATTAGGGAGAAATCATCATTAAATAACTTCTCACCGACTTTACCTGAGAACAGTGATGCGCCACTTCCAAATGTATCACCTTCAAGATCAGATAAGAACTTACTAATAAAGGCAGAGTGACCACCGTACAGAATAACAGGGATCTTCTCATTTTCTGTGCCAAAGTCTACCTTTTCCTCATATGCTTCACATGTCTTTGAAACTTCATTTACAACAGTATCCAAATCAAATTCACGACCAATAACCGCACCAAACCCATCAGCCATGCTTTTTGACTCTTTATGCTTTAACATTAGTACAAACTCTGCATATCTATCTGTCTGCGCAAGAGAAGTACCCATATCATTTTCCAGAGAAACACTTTCTTCTATCAAGTTGAACTTGTGATTGAATAGAAACTGAGGATAGTTCTTGCCTAAAGTATCCAGCATCTTTTCTGAAAACTCCACAAACTCCTCACTTGTAATAGTAAGTTTTTTCGAGAAATCGGCTTCACGCTTTAAATTCTCAGTTGGCTTACCACTATATGGAAGCTTGAACTTTAGCATTTGCTTGGCGTTGTTCGTCAAATCATTCTCATCATATGCGCCGATAGCACCGGCGATTCCCAAGCAATCATTATCATATAGCCTAATACCTGTCTTTTGTACATTTGACTTAAGCACTGCGCTTATCTTGCCATTTGTGATGGACAGACCTGTTTTTTTCTCATTTATACTAACTTTTTCTTTAATCATAACTCTTTACTCCTCCCTATTGAACTTGCATGTTCTTAACTCTGATATATGGACCGCCGAAGCCAACGGATAATGGCCATTGTTCCATCTTGCCACAACCGCCGCCAACAAATGAGAACATCTCCAGCTTGTCAGTGATTCCATCAATATCATTTAGAGCTTCAAAAACATTACCACTCACTACAGATACGCGAACAGGCTTATCAATCTTTCCGTTTTTCACATAGTACGCATATGTTGGCGCAATTGTGAATGTTGACATACCTGAGCCATGTGCCAAATCAGTCAAGAGAATGCCGTTTTCTGTTTCTGCAATCAGCTCTTCATATGATTTTGAGCCTTTATCTATATATGTAGTTGTCATGCGCACTATTGGCTCGTACTCAAAGGACATAGCTCTTGCATTTCCTGTTACATCTTCATCTAAGTCCGTGGCACTGACAGAGTCATGCAAACGCCCTGTGAGAATACCGTTCTTAATAAGGTGGGTCATTGTTGCCTTGTTGCCCTCGTCGTCATATGGGGTGTAGCCGTTTCCGATAATATTACCTGATTCAGATATTGTTAGATCATCACCGCCGACACGCTTTCCAAGGCTCCACTCATTTCTGGTTGTTTCATCTCCAACCATGAAGTCAGATTCACTCTTGTGACCGAAACATTCATGGACGAAAACACCTGTGACCTTCGGTGCAAAAATGACAGAGTATTTACCCGGCTCAACAGGCTCTGATTCTAATAAAAATCTCTGGCACTCAGCTATTTCAGCTTTTAGCTCATCTACATATGAATGTAGATCATCAAAAGTAAGCCCCGGCTTACTATACATAGACTCCATTTTGTTCTCGCCATCTATCATGGTGAAACCAGACCTGAAGCCCGCTTGCTGAAAATCAAACCTCAGCTCAGCACCTTTACTGTTATAGAACTCTTTAACAGTGTTTGTGTCTAGATATCTAACACCCCAGTTCTTAATGTAAGCATTCTCTTCAACATAAGGCATAACACCTTGTAAGAGGCTGATTTTGTCGTCAAGAGGCACGCTAAACACCTCACGACCAACAAATGCCATCACCTCGTCCTTGTGAGTGCTTAAATTGCCGTATATTTTCGTATTTTCGATATCCGGGTTGGTTTTTGCTATTGTTGCTAAAGAGTCAATTTCGGCCTGTATTTCGCCTAAATCCGTTGTGCTGGCATAATACCACATTTCACCGTCATAAACGCGCACAAAAGCCGCACTATACTTTTGCTCTTTGCACTCTTGCAATTCGCGCTTTATATAGCTTATGACAGTTTTAAAGACATGTTCAATTCGAACATCTGTATAAAGCCCCTTTGGAAAATTGTACTTCATATGAACCCTCCTATAAATTGCTGTAAATTTTATCACTCTTTTGAATATACAGTTCAAAAGCTGCACTGTCAAGGATTGATTAGATTTAATGTGCAAAATAACAAGCAGGTGAGTCCGATTAAGGATCCACCCGCTTGTGTCTAACTTACTAATCTAGTACAATTGTTTTATATTTAGTTTTTTTGCCACACTTTTTAAATCAACTTTGGTAATCATTATTACAGAACTTGTTATTCCCATAGCTGCAAGTGCTAATAACACTGACCATAGAACTATGTTTCCACCTTCAACACCTGTCGCCGGAAGTGCGCCCGCTTGTTGACCTGCAGCTGGTGGAGGTGCTGGAGGTGTCGGTGTCGGAGCTTGAGCTCCTGCTTCTTTAATTCCCCACAACGCGACTAGACTAATTGTTAAGTCCATATTTTCATTAACTTCATCCAACGCAGCAATACGCTCCGCTAATGAAAGAATTGTAAATGCCCCATTCAAGTCCATGTCGTTCTTTCCAACCAAGAGGTCTCCAATATACCATCCAGTGTCAGGATCAAAGTCAACAAGTGCTAATTGTAACAACTCCGTTGATGCAATAGCCATCCAACCAAGGAACTCGTATGTATTTTGACTTTCTGGAAACGCAACATTCTTATCACGATTACCTGTTACTAGATAGTTAAACGGCAAGTCTTGATATGCTGAAAACGGACCATAGTGACGCGCAGGACCCCACCAATCAGTAGCATTCGGACTTAACGTCCATGCAGCATCCCACTCTGCATATGGATCTTCAGGTGCTAGAAGATATGATACAAACACATTGATATAAAGAGGTATTAACTCTTCAACTTCCTCAATTGGAACCCAAAGTGCTGTAACATGTACATTTGTGTTAGGCCATTCAATTAGTCCCACAATATTTACATCACCAGGGTGTTGAGTACCGCCTGGGTCAGAATAACCTTCGACAAACCAAGCATAAAACTCATAACCGTAAGGAGCTGTGAAGCCGTTTTCAGGCAATGTAAACGCTGTTCCTGCAGGCCATGTTACAGTAGCCATATCGCCTGTTCCGTTAATACCAGGGAAAAAGTATATATTTATGTCATGCACAGCAGGTTCATATACATAGCAGTCGCACACTAAATCAAACGGGAAGAATGGATTAGTTCCATCAAGGTAAAAATCTATTCTTATATTACTTAGACAGCAGAAATCAAATAACAACCATGCCGCTGTTTCATTTCTTAATAGTGTTATGACATCAACATGACTGGGCTGTTGTCCCTCGGTTGTCCAAATAGATTGCCATACGGTATTGTCTACCCAGTTTGCGTTAGCAATCCTTACATTCGTAACACCTGCAGGTATTTCGATGTTATAGAAAAGAGTCGCAACGTTTATATGGTTACCAGCAAACACATTTCCAATAATGACATTATGGAATCCGGTTCTACCGATAACAACATTATATGCCTGGTCGTTATCAAAAACATTAAACTCATTTGGAACACCTACATTTGCTGGGGTTTGTGTATATACCCAAGTGCCTTGCGATATTCCAACATTTGCTGCAGAACTTATTCCCGAAACAATTATCGTACTGATAGGTACATTGAGAACCATTCCAGAATACCAAACAACTGAATCAAATGTATAACTCATTGCCGCTACAGTGCCATGCATTTTTGTTGCTCTAACTGTCACTTGCGTATCTTCAGGAATATAGATCTCAGCAGAGTCTGTGTTGTCATCAACGTTTATCCAAACTCCGTTAACGAATACACTTACTCTAACTTCAGAAACACCTGGGAAGTTCACAGTAGTATTCGGTGTGTTTAATGATACAACTGACTCTACTGGTTCAAATCCCAAAAGCTCCGCAGCTACATCGTTGTTTAGTTCGGGTTCTTCCGATTCATTACTTGCTTCCACAGCCTCATCAGTATCGTCCCCATAAAATACGATTTCACGTGCTTGTGATTCGTATTCAATTAGTGATTCTTCGCTGTACTCATGCAGATATGTGGCGGCTAAACCTACTAGAGAAAATAGCATTACTAACGCAGTAAGCAAAGCTATAGCTTTCCTCCGGCTCCCTCGAGCTCTCATTCTTTGCGGCAGACTCTTCATCATAAATCCTCCATATTCAATATTACATCAATGGTTGCACTGTCACTAATATGCTGATTAATTCGCTAACCGGAGAATTAATGGCTTTGTATGACCATTAATCCTCCGATTAAATCTTTAATTATTCAGAATGTATTAAACAAAACTACTCACTACGAGCGATAATGTCTTACTCCGAGGTGGACATTGATTCTGAGATAGGCGCATATACATGGATATCTTCTGCAATCTTCACAACAAAAACATGGATCATGATTACAGACTTCACAAAGCTCCGGACATTCGCATACGCATGGTTCGCCACAATTGCCATAACCTTTACAACCTTCTTCACAATCGGTGTCACATGGCTCGAAGCACTCTATGCATACATCGTCACAACATGGACATTCGCATACGCATGGTTCGTCACAATTGCCATAACCTTTACAACCTTCTTCACAATCGGTGTCACATGGCTCGAAGCACTCTATGCATACATCGTCACAACATGGTGGCTCTACAATTAGAACCCATACTGCTGTTACATTGACATTTGTGTTTGGCCATGCAGCCAATCCTGCAGTAATCACATCACTGGGTTGCAGAGCACCTAGTGGATCAGAATAACCTGCGACAAACCAACCATAGAACTCATAACCGGCAGGTGCTGTGAAACCATTTGCAGGTAATGTAAACTCTGTTCCTGCTGGCCATGGTACAGTAGCCATTGTGCCTGTTCCATTTTCACCAGGGAAAAAGTATATATTGATTACATTCACGACTGGGCATTCACATACACATGGTTCGCCACATTCACCGTAGCCTTGGCAACCTAATTCGCATTCTGTGTCACATGGCTCGAAGCACACTTCACACACATCTTCACAGCATGGTGGAATTGCTTCCCATTGTGCTACTAGCATTATTCCTGATACATCACGGTTTGCTGCCAAGTCTCTGAATGCACAGTCTGCTGTTACCATTGGACCATCTGCTAGCATTGGAAGCGTTCCGTTAAATACTAACTGCCAACCTTGGAAGATATAACCGGGGCGTATTGGATCTTGTGTCGGTAATAGGTTTACTCCATCCCATGCAGTACGCATGCTTGTTTCTTGTCCATCCGGCCATACTGCATCCGAAGATCCGGCGTTCCAGCCTACAATGTAGTCAGCACATGGATATAGATGTATAGTTAGTTGAACTGTAATGCCACCACGAGTTACATTTACAACTTCAGTTCTTTCTTCTGTAACTGCATGTAGACCATGAATTCCTACTACAAGACCATCCACCATACCTTCTGGTGTCCAAAGCGTGCCCATTCTTATTGTAATGCCAAAGTCAGGATCGCTTACGAAATCAGTTGTAATATCGCCTGTGGCTGTGCCACGAGCAAAAACACTAACATGACGACTTGTGTTACAAATCCATACTTCGTCTTCAACTATATAGAATGTTGGTTCAATTATCTCAAGCGTAAAACCATAACTGCAGATTATAGGTGTTTGTCCCCATTGACCTTCCTCACGAGCGGTTACAGAAATTCCGTGTGATCCGAGTGGCGCAGTGTTATCTGTTGTTATTGTAATTACAACTTGGTTGTCAACGACTTGGAATCTTGATCCACCCTCGTATCCAACACCAGTAAGCCAATCAACGTGTAGATAAATCCACGCACCGTCAGGCATATTTTCTGTTGTTACTACGATATCAACTGTGTTGCCTCGCTCCACAACCGCCGGGTTTGGTAATACAGAAACAATTTTAGCAACTTCTTCAACAAAGTTTGCGTTCCATAGTACTGCCTCATACTCATTACCGCAAATTGTTATAGTTAGGGTAATGTATTGCCAGTTAGCATTTTTATCTACATCAACGAAGTTCATATACGCTTCTGTTTGCCACGGTGTTCTGTTTATAGTAACAAACGCCATTGCACAATTGCCATCTTGGTCAACTGCAGTTATTGTATCGCCAATTGCTTGTGGTATAGGCTGGTTTGTTCCGGGAGATCTGTCTCCGAATCCGGTCCACATGCGAATTGTGCCACTATTTGCAAGACCCGGATTGCCTCTTGACGGGTATGCATCAGGATCTGTTCCTTCGCCATTGTTAAACACGTCCCAACGGAACACTAGACATTCGCTACAATCTTGGCATTCGCCACAATCCGGGCAAACATCATCACAAGGGCAGAAAAGAGCATTATGTAATAATATCTCTAGAGTTTGACCAAATGCTGTTATTTCAAAATTGATGAACTCCCAATCTGCATTTTTGTTTACATCTATTGATACTATCGTGTTTGCATTACCCGCTGCCGCGTGGAATGTAAACAAGTGCAATGCACATTCACCGGAATCTTGGAATGTTGCTTCAATAGTTGGTAGTACTACTGCACGGGAAACCGGTGCTCCCACTCCATTTACTTGTGTCCACATGCGTATTAGCCCAGCTTCCGCTAAACTTTCATTCGCTGTACCCAATGGGTCACCTAAAGGACCATTATTGAAGATGTCAAGGCTAAAAGTACTGTTTACCAGGCGTACTGTTAATTCTTGATCTAAAACAGTTACTGTTAGATAAATAACTTGCCATGGAGCATGTTTGTTTGCGTCAATTAAGTTGACATTGCCCGGATTTGCAAACATGTTGTTTACATTAATAAATTCCATTGCGTCCACGCCGTCTTGATCCACAGCGGATACACTCATCCAATCATATGGAATTAGAGCATTCGCTCCATCCAATTGTGTCCACATGCGGATTGTTCCACCTAGTGCAAGTGATGCGTTCGGACGTGGGTATTGATCACCACTCGGACCATTATTAAATATGTGAAGTCCAAATACTTGTGGGTTTCCATTGACTAACACTACATCAACTGTTTGTCCAAATAATGTTGCTGTTAGATAAATGCGCTGCCACGGAGCATTTGTATTTGCGTCAATAAAGTTGACATAATCCAAATTATTCCATATGCGGTTAATGGTTATAAACTCCATTGCACAGTTGCCATTAGGCAGTTGTGCTGTAACTGTCAACTGAGCATATGGCACAAGAGCATTAGCTCTCATAAGTTGTGTCCACATACGAATAGTTCCACCGGCTGCGAGGTTTGCATTCGGACGTGGGTACTGAGTACCTCCCGGACCATTGTTAAATATCTCAAGACTAAAGAATCTGCTATTGACAAGTTCTAACTCTATAGTTTGATCCATGTGAGTTACTGTCATGTAAATTCTTTCCCACGGAGCATGTTTATTAACATCAATAGTTTGAATATAGGTTGGATTGTACCACGGTATTACGTTAACTGTAACATGTCCAATCGCATCTGCACCATCTTGGTCAACAGCAGACACAGTTATGCTGTTATTTGGAAGCTGTGCGTTAGCTCCATCAATTTGTGTCCAAATGCGAATTGTGCCTGCATTTGCAAGAGTCACATTTGCTGTGCTTGGTGTACCACCTGGACCATTATTGAACAAGTGCAGTCCAAAATCTCTATAGTTATTAAACAGTCTAAGCTCAACAGTTTCTCCATTATAAGTCACTGTAAGATTAATCCAATGCCAAGGCTCAATTGGTCCTTCGTTAGCACCTCTTTTAGAGACATCAAGCAAGTTCACGTAGTCCAGATTATTCCATATACGGTTGACATTGACAAAATGCAAAGCACAGTCACCATTTGGTAAAGTAGCTGCTACATCCAAATTAGCATACGTAACAAGTGCGTTGGCACCATTGAGTTGTGTCCATATGCGGATATTTCCGCCATTTCTCAATGATTCATTTTCACTATTTCCATTGTTAAACGCATTAAGTCCAAAAACACCGCTCATCGGAGCAATTTCTTCAAACTCTTCATCTAATAATGCTGCAACTATGTCATAGTCATTATCTAGAACTTCTTCAACTTCTGGTGTTTCAACTACTTCTGGTGTTTCAACTACTTCTGGTGTTTCTATTTCTGCTACTTCTGGAGCTTCTTCGACTTCCGGCTCCTCAACAGCTTCCTCAAATAATATTTCTCGAACTTCTTCGACTTCCGGTGCATCTTCGTATGGAACCAATAGCGTCGCTGCTAAGTTTACCATCGATAACAGCATTACAATTGCCGTCAGCAATGCAATAATTCTTCTCTTTTGCCAATAACCTCTTTTTCTTTGTGTTAATTCTTTGCTCATGTACTTTTCCTCCAACTATAAAAAGTAATCTATAATATATTATTTATTTTACTTGTCATTTTCATTTTTATGTTTTTTAAGTGAGGGTCTAGAGATTAAGACCCCCACTTTAAAATTAATATAAATATTATTTTGCAGAACTTCTTCTCTTTGCCATTTTCTTTCTTGGGTCTATAAGCTGTATAAATATACCTGTGCATACTAATGTAGTTATCGCCAATAGTACAGACCAAAGAATAATACTGCTTTCAATGCCTGTGCTTGGAAGTGCTTTACCGCCGACACCTGCTCCTGCACCCGGAGGCGGTGGAGGCGGAGGTGGAGGTGGAGGTGTTACTATTGGTCCTTCAGCTTCATATATTGACCATACTGCAAGTAGACTTATGAGTTGACTGTCAGCATTTGCAGCTGCAGGTACATTAAATGAATTTCCATTTAATTGAGTTGCAACTAATCCAGGTAGATATGTTGGGTTAGGTTGTCCGGCTACATATATTTCCCATCCTTCAAACACATATGTGTTAGCACTACCAATTGTATTTCTGTCCTGTACACCAATTAATAAGAATGGACTGCTAACCACTCCAGTATATTCGCGACCCGGAGTATTAGTAATTGTATTGTTAACTATTAGACCATAGCCTTCTAGATAATAATATACTCTAATTGGACGAGTATCATCCACAGGAGGTTGCTCAATAGGCTCCCACTGTGCAACGAATGTTACAGGTTCTTCTACCACGTAATCTCCAACTGCAACACTTGTCAATATTGGTGCTACTCCTTCGCGAGCCCATCCGAGGAAAATGTATCCGGCACGAACCGGCACAGGAACATTATTAATGCCCACTGTATTTCCAGGTAATACTACAACTTCTACATTATCTGTATTGCCAGCAACATTACCAGTATTTAAATCAAACACAACAAGTGTATAAATAGATCTGTAGTTAATATTGTAGTTATTTAATAGCAGACCGTCAAATGCTGTAATAATATAATAGTTATCAGGTTCTACATATATTCCATTGCCTGCTGTATTTCCAGAGAAGTTTACTGCAGCTGCAATAGTCAAGTTTGGATACGAACCTGCAGGAAGTGGATTTGAATATGTATGCTCATCAGTAAATATTCCGCCACCATCGTTCACTGCTGTATTGTTTGTAACAGCGCCGCCGTGCATTGTTAGTGTGCCACCAAAAGTAACATATATTCCGCCACCATATATTGCAGCATTGTTAGTTATTGAACCACTGTGTACAATAAACTCACCGTAGGCTACGTCAACTCCACCACCATTTGATGCAGAGTTATTGCTTATTGTACCATTTTGCATTGTAAATATTCCATCGTATATTAGCACGCCTCCACCCATAGCAACTCCGGTATTTGCGGTAATCGTACCATTGACCATAAGCAAATCGTTGCCATCTAGTAATATACCGGCACCAATTTCGGCATCGTTATTACTAATTGTACCACCATTAATGGTGAAGTTGGCATTACCAATTGCATTAACTCCACCACCGAGCAGGGCTTGATTATTGTGGATTGTAGCAGTACCCATTGCGAATGTGCTACTATTGCCAGCTACACACACGCCACCACCAACTTCGCCAGCTGCATTATTTTGAATCGTTCCGCCATTCATGTTGAATGTTGCAACTTGTGGTGTTGAGTTAACAGAAACACCGCCACCACGACCACTGGCTATGTTATTTTCGATTGTTCCACCATTCATGGTGAATGTGCCATGATTAATCAGAACACCACCACCGTGACTTGCATTTGACTGACTATTTCTGATTACACTGGGGGCGTTCATAATTAGAGTGTTACCGTTCAAAATCGTTATTCCGCCACCAACATTTGCAGAATCAACACCACAGAGAATAACATCTTGAAGAGTTAGTTGACTACCACCCGATTCAAACAAAAAGTGGCGAACTCCTCCGGTTTGTCTTAACTCTTGTCCGCCTGTAATGACGACATTCATACCTGTTGGAATTACAAGAACTGCACTTGTCTCAATATATCCTGTAGGTGAAGCGAGTATGATCTCATTTTGTACGGCAGGAAGCAAGTTTCCTAAAGCTGCTTGTAATTCTGCAAGATCTGTAACCGTAACTGTTTGTAGTGCTACGATTTCTTGGTAAGCTTCCATGCTTTCTAAACCATAGTACAATTCTTCATCGTAATACAGCTCTTCGCATGCATTCTCTTCTTCGACTGCATCAGCATCGTCCGCAACGCATGCATCTGGGTCGTAAGCCGATTCATCCTCAGCTTCCTCATCAGCATCTTCATCATCAAATATGATTTCACGTGATGGCGCTTCGTAATCAGCCGGCGCTTCTTCAGTGTAATCATACAGATATGTGGCGGCTAAGCCTACCATAGAAAACAGCATTATTAACGCAGTTAAAAATGCAATAACCTTTCTCTGGCTTCCTCTGGATCTCGCTCTTTGTGGCAAACTTCTCATCATAAATCCTCCATTTTTCTTGTACTGCTGTATATATATTTAAAATTATTTGCATACATTATGTAAACTGGGATATGGTCGACACATGAAGTCGTGAATTTTGTGCTAACAAACTATGGACATAATATGAACACATGTTACTACATAATATATTTTATTGATGCTTTAATGTCAAGCATTATTTGATATATTTTGTCTAGATTAGCATGTTATTTTTCCTCAAAAGAGCAGTGCTTTTCTACGAATTTTGTTCTATTTCACCAGTTGTGCATAACACGCTTTGAATATTCAACTCTTCGCTTAGCGTCGAACCGTATTTATTTTAATATTATTTATTTTGGAAATGTTTTACTCAATAAAAACATCGAGCTATTTCAGTACGTTTAAGGTCTTTGTTAACAATTTTTTCACATATCATGTTGCTTTTATTACAATTCCATTACGAATTATAATATTCACTTTATTATATATGCTTCATTCTCTTAGAATAAAGCATATATAATAAAGTGGGCTAAACATTTATCGCTTAACCCACTTACATTTATATATTATTTTCTTGCTTACTGCTGCTTAGTTGCTGGATTCTGCGACTACGCGCAGAATGACGCAGGTGGGGTGCGTCGATTTGTGGGATTCCGAGTCAAGCTCGGGATGACGTTTTTACCTTAGCTTGAATCTTCTTGGTGCTAAGAGCTTGAGCAGTAGTATTCCAACTATGAGGTATATTACAATGGCTGCTGCGATTCCTGTTGTGAATGGGATCAATCCTACTCTGAAGTTGAACAGAAACTGATACATTAGTATACCTAAGCCAAAGTTTATAGCCTTATGCAGGAAGCTCTTGTCTTTCCCGCCTGAGTCATATGGTTGAATGACATAGTATAGGAACAGATCACTAAATGAGAAGAACACACTCATGATTGACAATGCAAGGAAGAATACTCCTGCGTTAACAAAGTCAATATATCCGTATATCAGAGCTATTATGCCTAGCATTGATATAACAATTGTGGTTGTTAGTACCAGATTGTATCGTAGTATCATCACAAAGCGTGATCCAAAGGATGTTAGTATTGTCTTTGACGTCCTATAGTAGGGATAGTGAAGCATATGTATATCACAGTTTGAGAATATGGACAATGTGACAATCCTGCCCACTGATACCATTGATATGAGGAAGAAGAACACCGGCGCAAGGTCATATAGCGCTACTTGGTAGCCGGGCAGTGTGAATAGGTCAATGCCTTGCAGTATCCTATATAGTGGCTCCCCCATTACAAGACTGTATAGAGCTAGGAGTACTACTGCTGCCAGTGGCGCCAGGAATATTAGGCAGCGTGTGACTATCTTCTTTCTAAAGAAGTTAGAGTGCCTGCTGAAGAATATTGCATTTAGATAGGCAAATCCCGACTTGTGTGAGAACTTATCAACCTCTAAATCTTCAAACGCTACATCTTTACTCCAGTTCTTCGCTACGGCAAGTGTTGCACCGCCTCCTGACGCTGCAGCATGCTTCTGATAGTATGCTTCCAGTATAAAGAGTTTGTCTTTCATCAAGTTTATATACAGTGGATAGCCTTTTATTTCCTGTATTGCAACGTAACCTAGTAGTGCACATGCAATTACTGTAATTACTAATATAATAATATTGTTAAATAGTACACAAAATGAAATTGCGCCAAAAAAGTATGGTCCCACAATAGCAAGCAGGAAAATTGGAATCATTACTATGTATGATAGTGGCATTTGTCCCAGATGCTTACCCAGCGATTGGAATAGCCACAAGTTAACCACTTCGCCGAACAGGCGAAATGATGTAAATACTGCCAGTAGTATAATAGCTCCCCATAGAGGCAGCCCTGCTATGGCGAATGCCAGTAATAACGTTGGGAAAAATAGTATTATATCCCCTAAGCGATCTAATAAAATGCGAGACTGTGCGTATTTGGTAGGATCTGCTCTCATGTAGTTAATCATTATGTTATCGTTTTTGTGGTTACGCCCGCCAACCAGTATGCTAAACAAGGGAGCACCAACGAAGCTTAGGAGGAACCACACTGTTAGCATATAAAGAACTACACTTTGAAAGTTAATGTTTGAAAACGACTCTGTTGAGCTTAGAAATGCAAATATTCCTCCCAATGCATTTGCTTGGCTTAGCACAAGTCCGATAAAGAATAGCATAACCATATACAATAGGTGTTGCCAAAATCTCATGTTGATTAAAAAGAGAATGCCAAAAATCATAACTACTATTTTCGGCGCAGACTCTCCATAAAGACTCTGAGGGAACGCCTTGCCCAAAAGTGGTAAACGCTTTAAGAAGAATACCAGACGATTGAACATTATTGTAAATCTCACTTGAAGAGATAATAGTATTAAATTAAACATTTCCATCTTCTTCTCCATCTTCACCTTCTCTTGTCAACTGCTTAAGAATTTCTTCCTCAAAGTCTTTGTCATTCATCTTTTCGGAATCCAGTGCTGACAGCTTGCCATTGTGGAGAATTACGATTTCGTCACACAGGTCTTGTGCAAGAGGAAGAATATGTGTTGAGAATATGATGATGTGGTCTTTTTTAATCGATTCTATAAGGCTCTTCATCTGTAGTGCTGCTACTACGTCAAAGGACGCAAGGGGTTCGTCCAGTAGTATCACAGGTGGACGCAAAATGAGAAACGCCAGCATTTGCAGCTTGTTTTTCATGCCGTGTGAGTAGTCACGGATGAGCTTATGTCTGTCTGAATGGTCGAAGTCAATTTGTGCAAAGGCTTGATCCAGATCAACAGGGTCTTTGATTTTTTCTTTACTGATATCAATGAAGTACTTTAAGAACTCCTGCCCTGTTAGAAACTCTGGCAGATGTGGCTCTGTGAACACAAATCCGATATCGTCATATGTGGTTGGGCGCTTTTCGTCATCAAATATCATGTTGGATTCGCCTGCGTCTGCAGGTATGTTGCCCACAAGGCAGTTGAACATTGTGGTCTTACCCGCTCCGTTTCTGCCTAGCAGTCCGTATATCTTTCCTTTGCCGAAGTCGTATGATGCGTTATCCAACACCATTTTCTTATCAAAGCTCTTTGTTAATCCTGATACATTTAATGTCATCTATTCTTCTCTTTTCTATCGTTTAATTTACTGGAACAGTATACATGATATGACTGTAATGCACAAGAAAAAGTATTGAGATTTCACACTTTGTGGTGTAATATACTTTAGATGAAAGAGTTATATATTATGGATATACACATTCCTGAAGAAGTAAAATTTATCATTGATACGCTTGAGCAAAATGGGTTTGAAGCCAATGCTGTTGGCGGTTGTGTTCGTGATGCTGTATTAGGCAAGGTTGCGGATGATTGGGACATATGCACATCTGCCCTGCCCCGGCAAACAGCAAGCTGCTTTGACGGATATCACATGATCGAAACAGGTTTAAAGCATGGAACGATTACACTGAGGCTTAATGATAAGTCATATGAGATAACTACTTATAGGATTGACGGTGAGTATAGCGACAATAGGCGCCCTGATAGTGTCGAGTTCACAGGAGATTTGAAAAACGATCTATCAAGAAGAGATTTTACGATCAATGCAATGGCATATAATCCAAGTGTTGGTATTGTTGATTACTTTGGTGGTGAGTCTGATTGTCACAATAAGATAATTCGTTGTGTGGGTGATCCCGATACTAGATTTCAAGAGGATGCTCTGCGGATAATGCGAGCTTTGCGCTTTGCGTCAACTTTAGGATTTAGTATTGAAGAGCGCACGTCAGAAGCTCTCTATAAGAATAAAGAACTTCTTAATAATATCGCAGTTGAGCGCATTGCTGTGGAGTTAAATAAGCTCCTTGTGGGCCAAAGTGCAGAGGAAATATTACACTCATATGCAACCATTATCGAAATGATACTCCCTGATATTCCACCTAATGCCAAGCATATTAAGCGGTGGCTTAGTAGAGTTGGTGAAGAGAGATTCCAACAATTGTTAGACATCAAAAGGGCTGAACTAATGGCAAAGATAGCAAAGTCTGAACTGCAGCGTGATGGGCTGTGTTATAAGAAGTGCAACGAGCAATTAAAGCAGCTTGACGAAGTGTTACTGGTTCTTGATAAAATCATAGAGCAACAGCATTGCTTCTCACTGAAGGACTTAGCTGTAAACGGTAATGACTTAATCGCTCTCGGCTTCACAGAAGGTGCAGAAATTGGCGCAAAATTAAACCAGCTCTTAGAGCTGGTTATAAGTGAGCAAGTTGAGAATGATAAGGACGCGCTGCTAAGTACAATTACATTGTGACGTTATCACTACACACCCATAAGGCGCAAGCCGTAATTGACCAGTACAAGTCCAATAATAATAACAAATGCCATTAATAGTATTGTTCTAATCGTATTGTCAGCTTCGAATAAGATTTTATACGTCCTAACGCACCATATTAATACGACTGATGTTGCGATTGTTAATACAATAAAGAGTGCAGTTAGTAGTATGAACGGGAGAGCTTCATTTCTGTGGATAAATGATGTAATACTTAGATAGAACCCTGAGTCCAAAGGTTCTGTATGTACTGTGGTTCTTGCTTCCCATGGGAACGCGTCACCATAGCATATTGCCACCCAGGCATGTTGCTGGTTACCGTGTAAGATTGCATGTAGAGGCGTAGCGAACAGCGTATAGTGCATAGCCCCATTATAAAAGATGATAGACAGATGATTTGCTCCCTGTTCCTCTGTATACAGCAGTGCAAAAATAGCCTCAATAAGATCATACGTCAGCCAAGGGATTTCATGCCACTCCCATACACTCCAAAATGTTTCATCAGTAACGGAAATCAGTATATTGGGGAGAATGGTTACTTCTCTGGCATGTAGTTCCGGCGATTGAGCAAGGAGCTCAATGTGGTGACGGTTTTCAAAGAAGAACGCTTCTGCCTGAGGTAGTCGAGCTTCCGCCAGTACTACAGAGCGTTCAATAAAATCATTCTGTCGAATATCATTACTTCGAGCACCATGTGCATTAAGACCAAAAAAGAGTGCAAGCAATGCAAATATCGCAATGGTTATTAATAATATATTTTTCAATGCATGTCTCCTTCTTTAGATTCTGCGACTACACGCAGAATGACGTTGCTTTTCATAGATTATTTAACACTTTCGTGGCAGCTAGGCTCCCCACACAAATATTACTATTAGAATTACAATTCCCAAGGTTGCTAGCATTGCCAGAAAAGCAGGCAGCATTCCTATATAACCTCCCAAAATCATTTTGAAAAGTTCTTGCTTTGTCACAACAAGACGCTCGCTTTCGGTTGCTACAACGTCACTTGCCGTGATTCCTGTTGTGATGTTTGCTTCATTTTGCTCCTGAGTAGGAGTGTTTTTTTCTTCATTCATTAGGTTTGGTTTAACTTGTGGTGGCAGGCTACAAAGTGCCCTTCATCAATTTTTTCCAACAGTGGTGTAACTTCTTTGCATATATCCGTAACGTATTGGCAACGTGTATGGAACTTACATCCTGATGGCGGGTTGACAGGGCTTGGTATGTCACCTTCCAGTATCTTCATTTCTTTCTTTGCGCCATCGGCATCTGTTGTTGGTATTGCTTCAATCAGTGCCACTGTATATGGATGTGCAGGGTTCGCATATAGCTTCTCCGTTGCAGCTATTTCTACAAAGTTACCCAGATACATAACACCAACACGGTCACTTATAAACTTTATAACTGACAGGTCATGCGAGATAAACATGTAGGACAAATTCGACTTCTCACGCAGGTCTTGAAGCAAGTTGATTATTTGTGACTGAATTGACACGTCAAGTGCACTAACTGCCTCGTCGCACACAACAAATTGGGGACGAACCGCAAGGGCACGAGCAATACCAATACGCTGTCTTTGTCCACCTGAGAACTGGTTGGGATAACGGTGTAGCATATATGGTGCAAGACCGCATTCTTCCATTACTTCAATGGTGAATTCTTGCTGACGTTTTGCGTTTTTCTTAAAGAAGTTATGGGTACGCATACCTTCGCCGATTATCTGACCAACGGTCATACGTGGGTTTAGTGAGCTATATGGGTCTTGGAAGATAAGCTGCATATCACTACGCAACCAGCGCATTTCATTATATGTCAATAATGACAGGTCTATGCCATCCGTACGGTGTTGCTCATGCTCGGCAAACTCAGGATCATTTCTATATTGCGAGCGTATATTATCAATAGCCCTTTGCTTTTCCTGAACAACCTTATCAGCTTCAGCTGCTTTGTCTTCAAAGTCAGCTTTTATTTTCTTAAGCTTCTCCAGTTTGCTCGGTCCGATTACATTGAGAGCAAATATGCCCCCGTCGATAGTTTTCTTGTTAGTTGACATTGATGTCTTTTTCCCAAGTTTTGCTACTTTACCTGCTTTTTCTTTTTCTTCATGTTCAGCCATAGCATATTCCATTTCGGAAATATCAAGTTCTATTGCTTTTATGCGACGGTTGATAGCTACTTGCTTTTTTGCAGCATTGTAAAAGTCTAAGTATGCTGTCTTAACAGTTTCTATTTCAGGCTTTACAAGCATTCCGCCAAATAGATTAACTACCGGGAAGTATGCTAGATCGTATTCACGTCTGGCGCGATTTAATGCTTCGATCTTTGCAAAGTTCTCAGGGTCTTCTTCCAGTTCTTTGGTTCTTTGCTTGTAAACTTTATCTAAATCCGCAATTTTCTTTTTGTGCTTGCCCAGTGTCTTTGCCATATCTCTCAAATAGAGTGGTGCAATATCATCAATGGATCTTCCAAAATACAATATGCTACCTTCTGTTTGCTTATATAGCTGTAAGAGCACTCGGCCTAATGTAGATTTACCACAACCTGATTCGCCGACTATTCCGAGAGTTTCGCCATCATAAATATCAATGTCAACTCCGTCGACGGCTTTGACAAACATATCGCGTTTGCCACGCACAGGAAAGTAATGCTTCAATCCACGGATTTTTATTATACTCTTTCTTTCATTTTCCATGTTTGTTGCCAAACCTTTCATAATATATGTGTATGTCGAGGGTCGATTTATTTATTAACCAGTGTCTGCCTAGATAAATTATCAGGATAGAAGCAGCGCACTTTATGATTTGGTGCAACCTCTATAAGGTCGGGGTGCTCTTTTTCGCATTTTTCCGTACGGTATTTGCAACGTGGTGCAAATTTACAGCCTTCAGGCAAGTCCAGAGGATGTGGCACTGCGCCCGGAATCGCTTCAAGGCGTTCTCCTGCAGGTGTATCCAGTCTTGGTATGGAGTGAAGCAGTCCCTCAGTATATGGGTGGCTGCTCTTAGAGCCTTGGAAAACAGCCGAGCATTCTGCCATTTCTACAACCTCACCACAGTACATGACTATTATATCATCCGCCATTTGGTTGATTACACCCAAGTCGTGGGTTATGAATAGAATGCTTGTTTCCTGCTCAACCTTTAGCTCGTTCATAAGCTTTAGAACCTGCGCTTGGATTGTAACATCAAGAGCTGTGGTTGGCTCGTCAGCGATAAGAATATCCGGCTTACATGCAAGTGCCATTGCAATCATAACACGTTGACGCATTCCCCCTGAGAGCTGGAATGGATATTGCTTTGCCACACGCTCAGGGTTAGGAATTTTAACATCATTGAGTATACGAAGCACTTCACGATTAGCTTCACTTCTTTTCATGTTCTGGTGAATCATAAATGGCTCACGAAGTTGACGTTCAACTGTAAACACAGGGTTTAGACTGGTCATAGGTTCTTGGAATATGACACTTATTGCATTGCCGCGAATGTTTTGCATTTGCTTTTGGTTAAATGTTGCCAAGTCTTTGCCACGGAAATATATCTCGCCACCGGCAATAAATCCATTTGAGTCAAGGAGTTTGAGTATGCTCATTGCACTAACAGACTTCCCTGAGCCTGACTCACCAACTATCCCAAGTGTTTTACCTGCTCTAATGGAATATGATACGCCGTTAACTGCTTTTACAAGACCTCTTCTTGTATTGAAGTATGTGTGCAATTCACGAAGTTCGAGTAATGTTACGTCATCTCCTTGCACATTTGGAGGTACTGCTACATTTTCAGTAGTTTCTGATTGTATGTTTCTCTCGTTCATATCACAGTTACCGCCCTTCTTGCATTCTTGGGTCAAGTGCGTCGCGTAGTCCATCACCCATAGTGTTAATGCTTATTGTTGAAAGACCAAGTAAGACTGCCGGGAATACCCAGCGCCACCAATGGTTAATTATGGTAGGTGCGTCACGAGCTGCATCGAGCATGTTACCCCATGTTGGTCTTGGTGCTTGAACACCAAATCCAAGGAATGACAGGGTTGACTCAATGAGTAGTGCGCCTGATAAGCTGAGTGTAATTTGTACCAGCACAACACTCAGTACATTAGGCATGATATGTCTGAATATAATTCTGTTGACGCGGACACCCATTGAACGGGCCGCAACAACGAACTCACGTTCACGTTCTGATAGAATTTGTGCACGTGTCAAGCGACAGAATGCCGGCCATGAGAGTAGTCCCAGTATTACCATTATCATCATAATACGCTGCTCCTCTGTCATCTCAGGGAAGTGCAGTGGCACAATCGCTGCCATCAACATAACAATTGGTAAAAATGGTAGTGACTCCATTATCTCTGCCAGTCGCATTATGAGCATGTCCGGGAGTTTTCCGAAATAACCTGCTACGCCACCTAAGATAAGTCCTATAAATACTGCAACAACAGTTGATACAAACCCGATTGTGAAGGTAAGTTGCCCACCATGCACTGTACGTGTAAACATATCACGTCCTAAGCCGTCACTACCGAATATGTATCCGCGATGTCCCCATGATGTTACATTACCGTTCTCGTCAACAGCGGCATTACCGAAATATCCCGCAAATAACTTGACATTACCGCTTGCATTTGAAGGATAGTTTGTTTGATTTAAATGATTAAATCCCCAGCTATAGACTGAACCGTCATCTAGTAGAGCTGAAAAATGCCAGCGTCCACTTTCGATTTGTACAACACGACCTTGAATGTGATGATCTGACGGAAGCATTGCACTTGCATCACGAGGTGTTATAAATGGTGAGTCTGCCCATGTAACAACAGTGCCGTCATCAAGTAGCGCTGCATAGACACCATCTGTCATTGCAACGTCTATAGAGCGTCCTTGAACGCGAATTGGTGCTTGTCCCGGAACCTCTGTTGCAAACTCATGAAGGCTTTCCAGCTCAGTTGCTTCTTCTCCATCTTCGTCAACGGCTGCCACAACTTGACCGCCACCTTGAACAGGTGTATATACTCGCCCGTCAGTTGTCAATACTATTGCAGAGAATGTGCCCAGATCAAATCCCATAACTTCTCCTGCAAAATTACGCGCAGGATAACGATTAGGATTCCAAAATGTGGTATCATTTCCCCAAAATGTTAAGTCGCCTTGGTCACATAATGCAAGTGTCATCCATGATCCTGCGCGGATGTCAACGATATTACGTCCTTGCAAGTGATCAGGTACGTTAAGGGTTTCAAGGTGAACACCTGTACCCCATGCTATTATTTGGTTATCTTCATTAACTGCTACAACATGTTCCAGTCCTGCTGAGATCATGCGTAGTGTCCCTAAATCACGAAATACTAAATTCGAATCAGGAGGCAATGTTCGACTCTCACGAAATCCAAAGCCAAATCGTAGTCCATCTGCCAGATCTCCCCACATGTGTAGGAATCCATCTCTGTCAACGCCAACGCCAAATCGTGATCCGAATGAAATATCAAGAGCATTCTCTTGCAGACTTGACGGCATACTTAATTGGTTAAGTCCGGGTCTGACATTCAGTTGCGTTGAATCCATATGTGCAAAATCTGTGGGCATTAATTGTGCAAAAGCAAATACAAATATGACAATGCTAAGGAATATAACCATTCCGACAATACTTAACTTTCGTCTGAAGAAGTTCTTTACTGCTGTACGTCCGGGACTTTGAACTAACTCTTCATGAAAGATGTCTTTCTTTTTTCGTCTAAAAATATTCATCTATGTACCCTCCTAATCCAAACGTACTCGCGGATCAACTAATACATAGGCAATGTCTACGATTATATATCCGATAAGTATCATCACTGTAAATATTGTTTGGATTGCAAGGGCAAGGTTGTAGTCTAGTGCAATAATAGCACCAATGAAGGCTCTGCCCATCCCCTGTATACCAAATATCTGTTCTAGTATAAGGGTACCTGAGAGGAGGCCTATAAGCCAACCAACTAAGCTTGTTACAAAAGGAATCATAGAGTTTCTAAACGCATGGCTATAGATAACTGCGCCTTCTCTGAGTCCCTTTGCTCTTGCTGTTCGAATATAGTCTTGACTCATTGCGTCAATCATTGTAGCGCGAGTAATACGTGCAAGTCCTGCTAGAGATCCAAACGATAATACGCCAACGGGCAGTATCATAAATGGCAGTCTGTCCATAAAGATTTCCCATCTTGTTGGATCAGGATTTTCTACAGGAAACATAGGATCACCAAATCCACTAACAGGTGTTAAATCCAGCCATAGGGCAAATACGAACACTGCTAATATTGCCGTTATAAATAACGGTATGGAAAACCCGAACAGGGTTATTGTCTGTGCCGTGTTGTCGTATATACTGCCTTTTTTAATGGCCGTTGTAATCCCTAACGGCACTGCCACCAGAAATACTATCACCATTACCATAAGGTTCATTTGTAATGTAACAAATATAGGCCCTCGTATTACATCAATTACAGGAGCTTGGGCTTGCATTGATATCCCAAAGTCACCTCTGACCATGTTGCCGATCCAGCGTATGTATTGGGTATATATCGGTTGATCCAATCCTAAGCGATCCCGAATTTGATCATATATTACTTGAAATGCAGCTTCGGGTAATTGCCGCTCTTCAGGATTCATGAAGCGCAGCACGGGGTCTCCCGGTACCATTTGGTAGATTGCAAAAATCAGAACACTGATAATTAGAAATACAACCACCATGAACACCAATCGTTTTGCAAAATAACGTAAGAGCATTATAACCTCCCATTATTCTTTCATAATAATTCACAATAATAAGTAACAACTGACCCTAAGTCGTAGCTTAGTGCCACTTGTTATTCATCATTTATGCATGGGGTGAAAATTCCACCCCATGCATATAATCTTTTACGCTAGAACTTAGCCGCGTGGATATTCCGCCAAGTTTGCCCATACGATAGCAAATGCCCAGCTGAATAGATCGTTACGAGAATAGTTCTCTAAGTTGTCGCGATAGAAATCGTGGAATGTGTCTGCGTTCAATGGTAGAACAGGTAGGTCTACATTGAAGCGTCCAATGAATCCAAACCAGTTTTCAAGATATTCTTCACGTGTTGCAGATTGTCTTAGACCTAGTGCATATCTGAAGAGTTCTTCGTCATCTGCACGTGTCCAGTTCCAAGGACCCCAGTAAGCAGGATCCGGGTTGTATGCAAACCAAACTGCGTTAACAGGATTGATACCTAGACCACCGTTAATCATGTGGAAGCGATTTGGATGATCTTCAACTCCGATTAGTGGATCGCCGTTTTCATCAAGACCTAGTAGTGCTGATGAGAACATTGTCATATCTACGAATACTTGGTCGAAGTGCATGCCGATGCTGTATGCAGGTTCTGTCATAAGACCACTTAGAAGTTCACCAATTGGGTTTGCATCCGGGCTTGCCCAACGCATTATTAGAGGCATAAGTTCGCCATCAACGTCTTTGTGACGAGGACCATCTTCCGGACCTGTCCATTCTTCGCCGTCTGCATTGTAAATCCAGCCGCCTGCTTCAAGTTCAGCAACAGCGTTTGCAAGATTTAGTGTGTAGTTATATGTAATGTAGTTTTGGATTACATCACGGTTTTCTTGATACATCCAAGAAGCAACAGCGATAAGAGAATCGTTTGTTGTTGCGTGACCTTGCGCCCATAGGTTGTTAAACTCATGACGGTCAAGTGTCCATGCAATTGCGCGACGTACTTCTTCAAATTGTGTTGGTCCAATATCTCTGTGGAAGAATAGACCGCCGGAGCCGTTACGTGGCATTGCAATATAGTTGAATCCGCCTTCGTCAATCAGGTCAAAACCTTCTGCGATTTGTCCGCCTGATGTTCCGACTACCATGTCAGATTCGCCTTGTTGTAGAGATGGAATTTGAAGTGCTTGGTCAACTCTACGTAGGATGATTGTTTCGATATAAGGAACTGTGCCGTCATATGTGCCGTGGAAGTATGGGTTACGTGTTAGAACCATAACTTCTGCGTCCATGTCAACGCCGGCTGCCAGTAGGTATGGACCTGCTGTGACTTGTTGGTCATAGCGGATGCCGTTTTCTACTGTTTCTGTTAGAAGATCAAGTGTTAGTCCGTCGCCGCTTACGAATACGCCGTAGCCTTCGTCTTCAACTGTGAGTCCGGGTGCAACAATGTGCATTGGAACAATAGATGCGCCAATGTATGTTAGCTCGTAGAAGTATGGGAAGTTTGGTTCGCCATCTGTGTATGCGTCGATTGTAATAGAGTATGTGAACTCGTCATATAGGCGAATGCCTGTAAGAACGTCTGCTCCGCCTTGCCAGTCAATAAGTCCACCAACTTCTCTCATGCCTGACCATGCTGAGTTGCCTAGTTCTGCTGTTAGTGCAGGTGACGCCCAGAACAGATAAGAGAATGCATAATCTGCTGCTGTGATAGGTGTGCCGTCACTCCAACGTAGACCTTCATTGATTGTGATTGTCCATGTTCTTGAACCATCTTCATTTTCAACAGGGCCTACAAGGTTATTGACTATTGTTGGGTTAACAATGAATTCTGCATTGTTTGTCCAAGCAACCGGGCTTGTCCATGCGCCTGTTAAGTCACGCATTTGTGAGTTGCCAACTGCATTTGTCCAACCGCCAAGTACGTTTGCGTCCATGAGGTTAACAATAACTGTGAATGTGCCGCCAGGACCGGTTGCTACGATTGCCGGCTCTTCGTCTTCCGGCTCTGGCTCTGGCTCTGGCTCTGGTTCAACCACTGGTGGTGGTTCCGGTGGTGCTTCCGGATCAATCGTGACCGGATCATCCGCACATGCAGCTAAGAGTGTTACCATCATAAGAGCTGCGAGAAGCAGGGCTATAATTTTTCTTACTTTCATTTTTTTCCTCCTAATTTTTCTTTAATCAAAGCGTTTTCGCTTTGGATTATTACAAAGGGTATTTTCCCTGAGTTCAGATGATAATATCAGTTTTTGTTAAATTTTTCAAGAAGAAATTTAATAATTCTTAATTTTTTCTTTATATGTGAATATTTGAGCCTTTTTTTTGCATACTCACTGTCGCTATTGACAGGGTCGCAATACTAATCTATGCATATTGCTTTTTGGGGGCAGAATTCATGGCAACAGTAGCAGTGAATGCATTCCTTCGCGTCTATAATTGCTTTTCGTTTTGCAATTGTCATACATTGTGCAGGACAGATTTTTACACAATCTCTGCAACCTGTGCAATTCTCTAAAATCTTAGGGACTGTGTTCGTTTTGTTGATTTTGGCAGGTTTGAAACTTGTGCGCAACTTGCTTGGGTCGTCGCCTAGCCAGTGGAGTTCGTCAGGTGTGCTTGGTGCAAGCCCTCGTGATGCTACATTATTAATAGTATATACACTGTCAGATCCCATTCCCATTAAATAGCTTTGCGCAAGATCAACTGCATATGGAGAGAATCCCCCTACGATTGCTCCTACATATTTAGGGGTTCCGGCTGTTGGTCCCGCTCCCTCCATGCCATACACTGCGTCGAGGATGGAAAAGCCGGGATTAATGTAGTTGCATACGTCTACAAGCATTGCTGCAAAGTCTTCATGCTTCGGATATTTCTTGTGCAGTCGTGGTTTTGCCATTCCAGGTATGCATCCGAACAGATTCTTAACACATCCCGTCATTCTCATGAAGCCATGTGTTTTTGCTTTTGCAAGTGATATTACCAGATCAGCGTCCAGCACAGGTGATAGTATGTCAAAGTTTTGTACGATTTGTCCTTCCGGATAGTTCACTGATCTTGATGATGTATTATATGATGCTTTTGCACCCGCTCTTTTGGCTGCTTTCTTTATTCCTGTCTTTCCATATAATAAACTGAGGACTAACTTTGTATGTGGTCCTCCTGTTGAGTCTATGAGTGTTACCTCTGCGCCTGCATTGATAAATTCTCTGCAGACTGCTTCCACGACTGCAGGGTGTGTCGTTGCTGCGTCTTCAGGCTTCTTAGGCATTAAAACATTGGGCTTTACAAGTACTTTTTTGCCATTTCCCAGTATCGCTTTTGCTCCACCGAACTCTTCAAGCAGTCTGTTGACCGCCTTATTTACTTTTTCTTGCTCATATTCTTTACATTCTGCTACGTATACGCGGTTTTCCATCACATTCCTCTTTTCACATAACTAAATTTCCAGACTCATCTTACATCAGTTACTGTATTTGCATTCCTTTCCGTGTCTTTGCGCATCCGTGCGCAAGGCCACGGCGCTCCGCATCCATACTTCGCTTATCGGAATTGCAAATACAGCGAACTGACTGTGAGTCTGAAAGTCTACAGTCCCCAGCCGTCTAGTGGTAGGCGCTGCATTGCTCCGAATAACTTTGTTTTTATATCCTTGTGGTCCACACCCAGTGTTTTGATAAGATTCTTTATTTCTTCGCGCTTGCTCTCTCCGTTCATTGTGCATGGGTTGTGAACGATTTGTATTTGCTGTTGTGCGGCAAAGTTCTTTATCTGCTTCTCATCTATATATAACATGGGGCGAATTTGCGTTACGTCTGTTCTGTCCAAATATGTTACTGGTTGGAAGCAGTGTATGCGTCCTTCATATAATAATGACATTAGAAATGTTTCAACAGCGTCGTCATAGTGGTGAGCAAGTGCTATCTTACTTATGCCTAGTTCTTTTATCTTTGTGCCTAGTGCCGCTCTTCTCATTGTGGCGCACATAGAACATGGGTTTTTCTCTTTGCGCTTATTAAATATTATGTCTGCTATGTTGGATTGTACCAACGTGAATGGTACGTCGAGTTTTTTGCACATTTCTTCTACAGGTGATATGTCCATGCCTTCCAGCCCCATGTCCAGTGTTATTGCGTGGAGTTTGAAGTTGCTTGGGTGATATCTCTGTAGGTTGGCAAGGACGCATAGGAGAGTCATTGAGTCTTTCCCTCCTGATACCCCGATGGCGATTGTTTCGCCTTGCTTAATCATGTTGTAGTCATCTACGCATCGGCGCACATAGCCTGCAAGTTTGTTAATCATATGTATTTTACCTCAAAAATAATTTTGTTTTTGCACGGGAGCATTTTGGAGCATTTGCGAGAATTTTGGAGTATTTGCGAGAATGTGTTTTGTAGTTTAATTTTTTCGATTTTTTCTCTTGACACGTGATTGTGCCTATGGTATATATATTAAGCTTAATTAATGGCAAATACATTATTTATTACAACAGTATTTTAAGGAAGGATCAATATAATGTCAACTACACTAGCAAGAAAGGAAACAGTTGAGCGCAACTGGTATATCCTTGATGCCGCAGGAACACCACTTGGTCGGACTGCTACAGAGGCTGCAAACATCCTGCGTGGAAAGCATAAGGTAGATTATACACCTAATGTTGATTGTGGCGATTTCGTAATTGTTATCAATTGCGGTGAAGCTGTTTTAACAGGAAAGAAACTAGAGCAAAAAATGTATCGCAAGCATAGTGGCTGGGTAGGCGGTTTGAAAGAAACCAAATACAAAATCATTATGGAAACAAAGCCTGAGTTTGCAATGATGCAAGCTGTTAAAGGTATGATGTCAAAGAACACGAGAGATCGTGGTGCGCTTAAGCGTTTGCGCGTTTTTGCAGGTGCTGATCATAAACATGAAGCTCAACAGCCCGTTGAATGGGTACAAAATAATGGAGGTACCGAGTAATGTATACAAGTAAGAAGCCTTATTTATACGGTACAGGTAGAAGAAAGTCTTCTGTAGCAAGAGTTCATCTCTTCTCAGGCGGCACAGGTGCAATTACAATCAACGGTCGTGATATCGATGAGTATTTCGGTCTTGAAACACTTAAATATATCGTGCGTCAGCCCCTCAACACTACTGAAACAGTTGGTAAAGTAGATATTTCTGCAACTGTTAAAGGTGGCGGTGTTACAGGTCAAGCTGGTGCGATTCGACATGGTATTTCTCGCGCTCTCCTGCAATTGGATGAGAATTTCAGACCTGCTCTTAAAGCAGCAGGGTTCTTAACTCGTGACTCAAGAATGAAAGAGCGTAAAAAATACGGTCTTAAAGCTGCACGTAGAGCACCTCAATTCTCAAAGCGTTAACCTTTTATTACATTATAGCATTAAAATCGAGCTCATCCCTCTGCGGATCAGCTCGGTTTTTTGTCGGAGAGAATCATGGTTGAGAATTTTAATTTCTTCTATTTTATGTATATAGCACTCGCATTGGGGCTGTTTTTTGGTCTTTACTTTATTTTGCGAAATAAGAGTAAGAGGACTGCTGAAATTGTTTTGTTCAGCTTGCTTCTCCTTTCTTTTGCACTGCACTTCTTGAAGCTCACCTTTGATTTTTATCAGGCGTGGATGCCTCGTGCGATTCGAACCATTACTCCTGAGAATATTTGCGCCGTTAGTGTGCTGGTTTTTCCTTGGTTTTTCTTATCTAAAAGCAAACTGTGCAAGGATTACATGTTCTATATTGGGATTCTAAGTGGTGTTGGTGCTACTGTGTTCCCTATTGATGCTGTCGGTCATCCTGCCTTCGATCTTGAGGTTATGCGGTTTTACTTGAGTCATATTCTTCTTTGGGTCGTTCCCCTGCTTATGGTTATGCTTAAACTGCACACTCTTGATTATAAGCGGGTGTATAAGGTGCCGTTTCTGTTTTATTTAGTTCTGTGTGTCATTCTCGCCAATGAGGTGATCTTGATTGGTGCTGGGTTTGTTAGCATGGATTTCTTGTTTTCAAATGATATTCGCAATGCTACTTTGATCTTTGGACCTTTGGCTGAGATTGAGGTTGTCGGAAGAGTGTTTTTGCTTCTGACTCCTGAGTTTTTCTTAACAGTTCCCATTGGTCCAAACGCAGGTGAGCCTTTCTACTGGCCCATTGTTTGGATGATTATTCCGACTTTTGTTTACTTTATGCTGGTCGGTCCTTTGATGGCTTTGCCCTTTGAGTATAAGAATATGAAAGCGGATATTTTACGACTGAAAGAAAGGGTTTGTAGAAAAACTGGTAGAAACTCAGCTTGAACCTCAAAATGAGGTTCATCCAAAAAATGCATAAACATTGACAATTTATAAGCATTTGTAATATATTACTATGCAACAAATATGAGAATGTAGGAAATTAGGAAAGAGAGAAATTAAAATGTCAAACGTAAAATTCATGTCAGGAGAAAATGTTCCTCTGGAAATGCATAAGGTGCGTATGGTTCAAAAGGTGAATCTGCTACCTGTAGAGGAACGACTAAAGTGTATCGAAGATGCAGGTTTTAACACTTTCTTGTTACAAAACCGTGATATTTTCATGGATATGCTTACGGACAGTGGCGTTAATGCCATGAGTCAGGAGCAGTATGCTGCAATGATGCAAGCAGACGATAGTTACGCAGGGTCTGAAACATTCTATCGACTCGAGGCTGTTCTTAAAGATATTTTTGGCATGGAATATTTCTTACCTGCTCATCAGGGGCGTGCTTGTGAGAATATTATTTCTCAAAGCTTGGTTAAGCCCGGGCAGGTTGTAGTTATGAATTATCATTTTACAACCTCTAAAGCACATATCACTGTTAATGGCGGTAAAGTTGAGGAGATCATTCGTGATGAAGGCTTCAAAATCAGCAGTAACGAGCCATTTAAGGGCGATATTGATATTGATAAGTTAAAAGAGTCTATTGCACGCAATGGCGCAGAGAACATTGCTTTTGTTCGCGTTGAAGCAGGAACAAACCTTATCGGTGGTCAGCCTGTTTCTATGGAAAACCTACGTGATGTTTCGAAAATCTGTCGTGACGAAGGCATTCTTCTTGTTTATGATGGTAGCTTGCTAGGTGATAACCTCTACTTCATTAAAATCCGTGATGAAGAGTACCGTAACGTTGATATTAAAAAAATCACACGCGAAATTGCAGCACTTACTGATGTTTTCTACTTCTCAGCTCGTAAGCTCGGTTCTGCTCGTGGTGGTGGTATTCTTACGTCAAACGAAGAGCTTTACCTAAAAATGCGCGAACTTATTACACTTTACGAAGGCTTCTTAACATACGGCGGTATGTCTGTCCGTGAGATGGAAGCACTCGCTGTTGGTCTTGAAGAAACTATGGACTTTGATGTTATTAGCCAAACTCCTATCATGGTTGAAGCACTTTGTAACGAGCTTCTTGCTAGCGGCGTTCCTGTTGTAACTCCTCCGGGTGGTCTTGGCTGTCACGTTGACGCAATGGAATTCTGCTCGCATATTCCGCAATCACAGTATCCTGCAGGTGCATTAGCTGCAGCGCTATTCATAGCTAGTGGTGTGCGCTGCATGGAACGTGGTACATTGAGTGAGCAACGCAACGAAGATGGTTCTGAGCGCTTTGCTGATATGGAGCTTGCACGTATTGCTTTCCCAAGACGCGTATTCACATTGTCACAAGTTAAGTACACTGCTGATCGCCTGACTTGGTTATACAAGAATCGTGAGCTTATCGGTGGTCTTGAGTTTGTGGACGAGCCGAAAATGCTTCGTTTCTTCTTTGGTCGCTTGAAAGCAATCGGCGATTGGCCACAACGTCTTGCAGCTAAATTCCGCGAGGACTTCGGCGATAGTTTGTAGGTTTTTGCATTGAAAGTGTGTTGACGCACATACACACATTATGATATAATGCAGACAAGGTGAGAGTAATACACGGCATTTTATCAAAATGAAAGCACCGAGAGGGCAATCTCGGTGCTTTCTTATTAAAAAGCGATCTAACCCCTTTTGCACGCCGGTGTGATGGAATGGTAGACGTGATGGATTCAAAATCCATTGAGAGCAATCTCGTGTCGGTTCAAGTCCGACCACCGGTACCATAAACTGATAATCCGAACCACGTTTCCTTCGTAGGCAACAGGTTCGGATTAAGTTTAAAAATTGGAGGAAACATATGATTTATCGTGACTTTGGAAAAACAGGGAAAAAAATCTCAGCACTTGGGTTTGGTTGTATGAGATTGCCGGAAATAAAGATTGCAGAAACAAGCCCTGAAGAGGATGAAGCAAGAAAAGAAATGTGTTGGTACGAAGCGCAAAAGGACGACTCATGGATAGTAGATGAAGAAAAAGCCATTAAACTTCTCAAAGCTGCATATGACGCAGGTGTTAACTATTTCGATACGGCACACTTTTACTGCCATTTTAAAAGTCAAGCGGCACTAGGCAAGGCTTTAAAACTCATGGATCGCAATAAAGTTATGGTCGCTACCAAAATACCCCATCATGAGATTCACGGAACTGCAGATTTCCGAAGAATGCTAAATCTGCAACTAAGCTTGCTGGATACTGAATACATTGATTTTTATCATTTTCATGGTATCAACAAAAAAGTCTTTGATGAGAAAATTATGGGCTTCGGACTAAAGAAAGAAGTAGAAAAAGCCTTAGATGAAGGCTTAATTAAGCATATTTCTTTCTCTTTTCACGGTGATGTTAATGATATCCCATACATAGTGGAAACTTTCGGGATATTTTCTTCTGCATTGCTACAGTACAATCTTCTTGACCGCTCGCATGAAGAGAGTATCAACTATCTGGCCGACAAAGGGCTTGGTGTTGTAGCTATGGGTCCTGTTGCAGGCGGGCGTCTTTCCATGCCATCAGCTCTTTCAGAAAGGCTACTTGGCAAGAATATTTCCACACCAGAGCTTGCAATGCGTTTTGTTCTCGGAAATGAGAATGTTTCTTGTTCTCTTTCCGGTATGAGTGATTTAGAAATGCTCAACAGTAACCTCAAGGTTGCCGAGATAGATGAGCCCATGACAAAAGATGAATTTAACAAAGCTATCCTCATGATGGAGGAGTTAAAAAAGCTCTCTGACTTGTACTGTACAGGGTGCAACTATTGCCTGCCATGTCCAAAAGGTATCGAAATACCCAAAGTGTTCGATGCATTTACATACCATAATGTATATGGGCTATCTGACGAAGCGAAGAATATGTGGAAAAATGTAGGTGGCGCACCAGTTTCTGATTGTACTAATTGCGGGATTTGCAGTGAAAAATGCCCACAAAACATTGATATTCCTAATAAACTCAAGGAAACATCAGAGATCTTATCAACTCTGACTTAGCGATAAAACTAATGAAACTAAAACTCGAACCTACGGCTCTCAGGCTATAGGTTCGAGTTTTTTATTTTGGTACTTTCTATCAGGGATTAGTATCGTCTACCCTTCAAAAAATCGTACGAAAAAGTCGTAGAAATTGCCTTCCATTATTCTAAATGCTGTGTACTCGTCAAATTCATTGGCAAGGATTTCATTAAACACATGCAGTGACGATACACAGTATATCCCTTGTGGCATTGTTGGTATTCCGTCAAAGTCACAACCAAGTCCAATGTAGTTGCCTGCACCAATTTGAATGAAATGATGAAAATGAGCTAGCACTTCTTCCATTGTCACTCCATCACCAGGAGCAACGATTTGTGGGAACATGTTGAATCCAATAATTCCACCACGCTCTATCATTGCCATTATCTGGTCATCCCTTAAGTTTCGATTATGTGGCATAACTGCATATGCATTGGAATGGCTTGCCATATATGGACGTGTACTGTAATTATGTGCTTCCCAAAAGCCTACTTCGTTTAGATGGGAAACATCCAAAATCATTCCCAGTTCGTCCATTCTTTTGATAACTTCTATTCCAAAGTCGGTTAGGCCCTCAGTTGACTCTGTTGCTTGTCCAAATCCAAGCTCATTTTCTCGATTCCATAATGGAGCAAATATTCTCACACCTCTATTGAAAAAGTGGTCTAGATTATCAATATCACCCATCAGAGCTTCGCCACCCTCAATAGATAATATTGCACTTATTCTTCCCTCTCCTGCAATTCTTCGTATGTCGTCCAAATCATGTGCAATCTCAACAAGATCACTATGCAAGGCAACTTGTGCTTTAAAGAAGTCAATCATGTAGTTTGTGCGCTCAAAGCCGGTTTCTACAAATCTATCTGATAACCATAGAGCAAACACTTGAACAGGGGCATCAAACTCTGATAATCGCGAGAAGTCAACGTCGATTGAAGGGTTAATATACAAACTTTGGCGTGCCGGCTCACGTAATAGTGCTCTTGATATGGTGTCTGCATGAGCGTCGATGAAGCCAAAGCTTGGTCTTGGTTCAGGGGTTAGTTCGGGTGTGGGCTCAGGCGTGGGTTCAGAGGTTGGTTCGGGTGTGGGCTCAGGCGTGGGTTCAGAGGTTGGTTCGGGTGTGGGCTCAGGCGTGGGTTCAGGGGTTGGCTCTGGAGTTGGTGTAGTATCTGATATCACAGAATCTGAAACCGAGTTTACGCAACCCATCAACAATATAATTGGGAGTATTAATATAATATAGAGTAATTTTTTCATTCTGCTAGCTCCTCTTTTGATAGTTCTGCGGGACTTGGGTCGTCTAGTTTTGGTATTTTGCGTGAATATAGCATATACCACACGAAGATCCATACTCCACGCACTCCTGCACTGATTGCTACAGCAAGCCATATACCTGTTAGGCTCATATCTGTTAAGTACACGAAGCCATATGCCAGAGCTACACGAAGTATGTTAGAAGATATACTGGCAATTGACGGTGGTAGTGTCTTTCCTTGCCCTCTGAATATGCCCGCAGCTACACCTTCCAGACATGCAGGAAGTTGAATTATTGCAAATATTCGTAGCAAATGGATTCCCATTTCTATTACTTCAGGATCGTTAGGTACAAATATGGAGAACAGTGCTCCACCAAAGAAGAACAGTACAATACTAACAAACAGCCCCCAAATCGACATTAAAAATGTCGATATTTTGAAACCTCTGTAGATTCTGCTCCACTTCCCTGCTCCAAAGTTTTGTCCCGTAAATGCTGTTAGTGCCGACGCATATCCGCCTGCAATCAACCATGTTAGGCTTTCAATTTGTGATCCAATACGAATTGTTGCCAGTGCAGCTGCTCCGTATCTTGTAATAAGCAGTGTTATCAGCATAGTGAGAAGGGTGAATAGCGCACTTTCCAGTGATATGGGTGCCACCCACTTGAATATTTGTTTTGACGCTTCCAGCTTTGGAAGAATAAATAGCTTGATTTTTTCAAATGGTCGATCTTTATGTTTTTTCAACATTATTATCGCCAATATCATTGCGCATGATTGAGCAATAACAGTTGCAATCCCTGCTCCTCGTATTCCCATATTCAATGTTAATATGAGTAGTGGGTCAAGAATCATATTAATTGTAAATCCAACACCATTAATAATTAGAGAAACGCGTGCATTACCTGCACCATTGAAAATCCCTGTTATTGCTGCTGTTGTGAACATCATTGGCATTGCTAAACTGACAAGTTCTAAATACTCACGTGCATATTGCTCTACGTGAGCTTCTTGGATTCGAAAAAAGCCGATTAGCACATCACTGAAGACCACATACATTACGCCAACAAATATACCCAGTACAACAGCTATGCCTATCGCACTTTGCCCATAAGTGCGAGCCGCTTCCTTATCTCCTCTTCCTAAGTTTTGAGATACACCTATTTCTGCACCCATTCGACCAAAAAGGAAAAAGGCCATTGACAGCCATATAAAAAGACCCGCTGTTCCGGAGGCTGCAACTGCATCACTGCTTACTCGCCCAAGCCAGAACATATCCGTCAAATTATAAGCCATCTGGAATATCTGCGCCATTATTATTGGCATGGCAACAAAAAACAATTTATTTACTATGCTTCCGTCAGCAAGATTATACTTACTTGTTTTTACCACTTACTTCATTTCTCTCTGTTAATTATTTTATTATTTCTACACGACTACAGAATGACATTTAGAGGGCAGTTAGCAAAAGTCTTTCCATGGAATGTCAACTTTTGCTTCATTTGTAATAATGTCATAGACATGTAACAAAAGCGGAAAGTCTGCTTTACTTGCTTTTCCGCGCTTTATATATGCATGGACAGCTTCGCCTACACGAGATGCAATAACACCAGACTCTAATGTTATGCCTTCAAGTTCTTGTAGCGCTGATTCAAAGCTATGCCCCATGCCTAGCAATGTGCCGATTTTACGTGTTCTGCCACCAAAAACAGTAACGTATATATCGCCAACACCGTAGTATAGGTTTGAGTCGCAGTACTCATACAGAGCAAATAGTTTCTGCATTTCACGTACGCTTTGCCCGAATAGGGCTGCTTGCGAGTTATAATGAATGATCTCTCCATCCTTAAGAGAAAGTCCTAATGCTAGTGTAACTGCCATTGCATAAGCATTCTTTATTGCGACGGAGAACTCAAAGTCCTCAACAGCCGTAGTCAAATTAATATGATAGTACGGTGTTTCCAGAAGGTTCTTTATTTTTATTAAAGTTTGCTTATTAGTTCCGCAAAATCCTACACAGGTATTATCTTTATCTGCAAGTTCATAACTGGTACAAGGACCACCTACTGCATTAAACTCAATATCTGGTGCTAAAGATGAGAAGTATTTAGGAAAAGAAATCAGTGTTCCATCAGGTTGGTTTAGCATTCCCTTTGTTATTGAAAGAACAGGTACGTCTTTATGTAGAACAGGGATGATTTCAGTCCCGAACCACTCGACTCCAAAGCTACTCACTCCACATATTATTAAATCAACGTCATTTATTGCTTCTTGTAGCTCTTCAAGCTGATAATATTCTATGCCAGCAGGTAGTGTTCTCTTCAATCCTGTGTGATATCCCGTTTCTCTTGCATGATTAATAATATCTATATCTAGCATTGTTCCTACAAGCCGCACTGTGTGCCCATTATGTCTTGCAGGAAAACTCATGGCTGAGCCCATTGCTCCTGAGCCAATAACTGTAATTATACTCATTTACTTTCACTTCTTTCATTGTATTTAGATTCTGCGACTTCGCGCAGAATGACGCTTTTTTTTTCAGAATGACTTTTAGTTTTATTAGTTTACTTGTTCCTGTCATATGATTCACACAATTATTGATAAGTATAATGCATGTTAATCTAAAAATAAAGCAATCTATTCAATATTATATGCTTTATCCATTGTAAAAAAGTATATTATTTTCTCTTTTACTATTTTCCCGGTAATTCTATTAATAGCTTCAGCATAAATGTTCAGTTGTGGCGCATATCTCTCTGCTTTCTCTCGCACTGTTTTGTCTGACACCTTATCTGACTTGAAATCCACCACAATGATTTCCTTACCTTCTTCAAAATAGCAATCTATAACACCTTGGATAAGAATTTTATCGTCGTTATTATCTGTATTTATATCTTGGTAATATTCTGTCGCTGGGCTAAGTATAGAGAATTTGAACTCTCGTTTTACATTTTCTGCATTTAATAAACGTACTCCTAGTTCGGAGCTAAAGAACCTTTCAAGTTGCACTACATTTATTTCTGATACTTGATCCTCTGTGATGATCTGCAATTTAACTAGTCTTTTCAACTCTTTTTCAATCGAACTTATTTTATCTTCTGTTGAGCCTTTTTCATGTTCTGCGTTTGTGTTTTTCCATTCCATAGACAAATTATTGAAGTCTATGTGCTGCATTATGAGATGTAGCAATATTCCCCGTTCTGCGCCGGTAATTTCTCTTTTTTCTGAAATGAAATTTGGTAGTCGGTTTGGTAAGGTTTGCCTTACTTCCTCGTTTGTCCACTCTGATTTCTCTGCTTCTGAATCTTGTTGTGCCACTATTCCTGTTACAGTCAATTTTGATGGGAGGTCAATTGAACTCCTGTACTTATATTCGTATATTGAATCGAAGACTATTTCTTCTTTCTTATTGTTTTCGCTCTCTTTGTCTTCATTTATATTTTCGTGTTGATCACTTTTTTCGTCAGATATTACGACTTTTTCTTCGTTTATGTCACTTGTTTCGTCAATTGATAGGATATTTACAGAAAATGCGTCACTTTTGCTTGCTGATATGCCTGTTAATACCCATTCTAATGTATTTCTAAGTGACATCATGGCTTGTGGTGCTATTTTATTTGTTGTTTCCTGCTTTCTTTGTGCTACTTTACTTGTTTTATCAATTATTCGATCTGCACCCTTAACAGCAGCAGTTAAAATGAGCTTTTCTCGTGCTCTAGTCATAGCTACATATAATACACGTAGTTCTTCGGAAAGCATTTCTTCTTGTAACTTAGTTTGTATTGCTGCCCTAGAGAGAGTATTATGTTTTGTGCGTTTATTCTTATCTACGAACATAGTTCCAATGCCCAATTCACTATGAAATACGACGTTTTGTCTTATATCGGTATAATTGAACTGTTTTGTAGTATTCGCTATGAACACTACAGGAAATTCTAGACCTTTAGACTTATGAATACTCATTATTTTTACAGCATTCGTTAATTCTGCGCTTGAACCTTTACATTCCAAACCTGATGATATGTCGTCACCACGTTCTTGTAGTTTATTAATATATGTAAGAAATCCATATAACCCTTTGTATTCCATTGTTTCGAATTTTCTTGCGCTTTCTGCTAATGCTATTAGATTTCTTTTTCTTATATCTCCTCCACTCATTGCACCTACATGCCCTAGTAAGCCAGTTTTATTGTATACATGCCATATAAATCTATCTGCAGGCATATCTGCTACTAATAAACGCAACTCATTTATGTTATCAAGAATTCTTCTGCATTTGCAATGCATTTCTCCAGACTCTTTTTCGTGTTCTGCCGACCTCCTTATCGCCTCGTATAAAGTGGTCTCATGGTTATGTATACGAAGCTGCGCGAGTTCATCAGATGTGAGTTTACAAATTGGTCCCGTCAAAAATGCAGCTAGTGGTATATCTTGGTGTGGATTATCAATAATTGATAATAATGAAAGAATTGAAGATATTTCTATTGTTTCAAAAAAACCTTCACCACCCGGAAGTTCTGATTCTATACCTCTTTCTCTTAATTCAGCTGCAAATTGCCATGCAACTCCTTTCATGGAACGCAGCAAAATAACGATATCTGAGGGTGTAATTGGTCGCTTTTCTCCATTTTTATCTGGAATTAGGTGCGTACCATCTGTTAATCTCTTTATTTCTGATGCAATATACTCTGCTTCAATTTTTATTGTAGTTGGACTTTCTTCTTCCAAAAATGAGCCTTTAGAAGGAATATCAAGTATATCTACCCTGACTTTTCCTTTTTTTCCTTGTTTCCCTTTCGTTTTTGTGCAGTTGTTGCTATATTGCACATCTTTTCGCTCTGGTACAAGCTTTTCTCGCTCTGTATAATCAAGCTCTCCAAACTCACTTGACATTATTTCGGTAAATATATCGTTTATAGCATTTAGAATGTGAGCTTGTGAGCGAAAATTCATTGATAAATGTATCGTTGTACCACTAACTTTAACGCTTTCTCCCATTGCAATCAGGCTGTTTCTCGTGCTTCCTACATCTGCAATACTATTTTCTCGCTCAGGATACTCATATTCTTTAAACTTTTTATACTTTCCTAAGAATATTGAGGGATCTGCAAGTCTGAATCTATATATTGCTTGTTTTACATCTCCTACCATAAATATGTTAGTTTCGTTCTTAGATATTGCTTTAAATATTAATTCTTGAACTTCATTAATATCTTGATACTCATCAATCATAATTTCTTTAAATCTATTGGACAAATTCATTGCAACTTCTGTTTTACCAGCAGACTCCTTACTTGTAAGGAGTTCGAGTGTTAGGTGTTCTAGATCAGAAAAGTCTGCAACTCCTTTTCTTTTTTTCTCTTGTGCGTATGAAGTGTCAAATGCTATGAGCAATTTGTAGAATGCTATGACTGCTTTACTTAACTTTTTCAGTTCTTTGATGTGTTCTGCAGAACCTATTTCGAGTTCTGCAGTAATTTTTTTGAGCTCTGCAATGCAGCTTTTCCTTGTCTCTTTTAGGTCATCGTATCCTTTCACAGGTTTTGGTCTGATATATTTGAAGTCACTCTTGCTTTTTGCATGGTCCCAACCCAATAATAGCGCTGATTTGAAGGCGTTCATTTGAAATATAATATCATCTACAGATTCTGAGTACTGAGCATTAAAGTCAGGCGCTAACTGTATTTTAGCTTGCAAATACTGCATTTCTTCATACCAGTACTCAGTTTTGTTATATAGTTTTCTTAGTATCAGTGAACCATATAATGTTTCTGATATGTCTTCAATACCTCTATAGTGCTGATTCTCTATCTGCTCATAGAGCCATGAGGTATAATTTACTTTACTTTTAAGCTTATTGTATACAGAGAGCATTATTTCAATAAGTTGTTTATCATCACGTCCTTGTACAATAATGTCTACTAGTGCGTTAAATCCAGGATGATGATCAACTTCATTATATATATTATTAACTACCAAATCAGCAACTTCTGTCATTAGCATTCCTGACTCACTAGCATCTGCAATACGGAAATCAGGTGGAAGTCCAACAAGATACGCATTCTCTCTTAGTATTTCACCACAAATGGTGTGAATTGTGTCAATTAAGGCTCCGCTACATAAAATAGTCTGTCTACGTAAGCGATTACTTGGTGATCTTGCTAACCTTTTATGCAGTTCATCATGTATTTTTTCACGAAGCTCAAATGCCGCAGCTCTTGTGTACGTAATAATAAGAAATTCGTCAATACTCGCGCCATCATTGTCAATCGAACTCAATAGGCGTTCGACTAATACCCTTGTTTTTCCTGAGCCTGCAGCTGCAGAAACCAGCAACGAACCGCCTCGATATGTAATCGCGGCCTCTTGTTCTCTAGTAAATTCAATTTCTTTTTCGGCCCCTGCACTATCCTTGCTTTCCTTACTTTCGATCATTAGAATTACCGCCTTCCACGTTATCCCCTAGTAACTCCCACACTTCTTCCGAGCTTCTCTTAGCTACAAACTGGTATTTGTCACCTGTAGTTTCGTCAAATTTGCATACAGACTTATATTCACAATAGATGCAAGCATTGTCACTATCACTTATATAATATGGTTTGCATTCATTATTACCACTTTTTATGTTGTTTTTAGCATTTTCCATCATACTATCAACATGTTTTGACAGTAATTTCATTTGATTTCTGCTAATAAGGCTATCTCCACTTAGAGTTCCATCTTTTTTTGTCGTCACAGGCAAGTAATTCTTACTTTCACCACTTTCCATTGCATCAAGAACGTTTATATCGTTAAGGACAAGGCCACTTCGTCGCATTTCTTTAATTCGTGCCTTCTCAACATCAGAATCAGTTGCATTTCTAGGTGTACTTAGAATTACATCTCTTGCGGGAACATATAGTACGCCCGCAGGTTCAATTATTTTGCCATATTTCTCTTGTCCGTGCTTAGTAAGTGCAAATAGATATATAAGCATTTGCATATCTCTACCGTATAGAATGTCGCTCATTTCAAACTTATATGCTGATTTGCGCGTTTTGTAGTCAATTACACGTATATACATCTTCCCATCTCTATCATAGCCATCTACACGGTCAATTAAGCCCCTCTCTGTGGCTGATAGCTGTGACATATTTAGTTCAAAGTCAAGGGGAACAAAGTCTGAATGTCTAATTTCATTTGCCATATCTCGAACAACAAACTCTACATCTGTACGATGACGCCTAAATAAGTACTCAAATCGTTGGTTTTTCCCTTCAAAGTTTAGAAGAATATCTTTTTCATATTCAGTAATATACTTCTTAGCGAGAGTTACATAGCTTTCCTCGTCTGCATTATCAAATCCAATATTTTCCTTAATTTCATTAAAAACTCCATCAAGTACATAGTGCATGAAGTTTCCTGCTGTCATAGCATCAAACTCTGCAAAGGTACGTGGCTCAAGCTTTAATCCATTTTGTAAGAAATGCTTATATGGGCATGAATAATACCTATCAACACTTGTTGCTGATAGTGCGAACTTAGTGCCATATAGCAAGGTTGCTACTTCTTCTGATAATTGTCTGTTGTTTAAAGGAGTGTCAGACTCCTTACTTAAATCAGCTCTACTTAGCATAAGCTCATTATATGGAGTTTCTGCAACTGTCATGTATTGCTCTTCTTCCAGTTCTGTCACATCTATACTAAACATTTGACATAGTCTTTTCACTATATATGACGGTCTTTGACCTTCGCTGGTTGCGTATGTCAGAATCAGCTCATTTGAGGGTAGTGTCAAGGTGGAATATAGCATGTTCATTTCACGACATAATCTTTCTTCCAGTCCGGCCGGAATATCTTTTATTATGTCGTGCAATAATGTTCTTTCATTATCAGATAAAGCTCCACTAGGCTTGCCTAGTGTTGGCAAATTGTCGTCTGTTGCACCCAATATGATTATGGCTTTTAGACTACGACGGCGATTCATAGCCATGCCACCAAGCATTGTTCTGTCTAGAGATATCGGTATTGTTCCGACATTATTCTGGGATAATGCAATAGCCAAAACTTTGTGAAATTCCGGTGCATTAATATTATCATCCCCAAGTATGGTGTACATTTGCTCCATTGCACTAATTATAATGTCCCATAATTGCAAATATTCGTCTGCAAGGCGTAATTCACCACGAGAAATAAAGTCATTTGCTTTATCATTAAGTCGCTTTTGTAAGTTTATTTCTTCCAGAAAATAGTACAACTCTTTTAGTTTTGCTTCTGTGATTGATTCGCCTTTAATGCTTTCGCGCAATTTATTTAACGGATTTATGACCTTAAGTCGCAACTTATTGAGCCTAAATAACTGTTCAGCGTCATCATCACGCTCTCTCCCATAGCCATTCGGTGGCATAATCCATTCTCGATTCCACATTGTCCCGCGAATTTGCCATTTTAAAACATAATTTTCAAGAGTTGCACACTCATCAACGGATATATCCGTTAATCCGGTTTTTAAATATCTAAAAATAGACGTGTATTCCCAGTTAGAAATTGCAATTTCCAGTGCGGCATCTATTAATGCTAATGGTGGTTTGCTGAGAATATCTACTTTTCCACTAGCGAAGTAAGGAATGCCGTACTTGTCGAAGACGTTCTCGCAAACTGAAGCATACTCCTCCCAATTTCGCACCATGACGCCTATATCGCGCCATCTGTAGCCATTTTTTACCATATTCCATATTTCATAGGCTGCATACTCACACTCTACATAGCGGTTTGGGGCTGTATAAAGCCTGATATTGTCGCATTCGCTCTCGTACTTAGGGGGATCATCATCAAAAAGGTACTGCTCAAGGAAAGTAAGGCTTCTGTGTTGAGCAGATGAATTCATATACTTACTATTTGAGCTGCTTTTCTGCACTTGCTGTGTTACTTTAACGCCATAATTATCAGCAATTCTCTCTAATTGAGAGATTGTTCTATGAGGTAGCTTAAATATTTCACCGACATTTTCCATATCACATGTGATACTAACTGTGATATTCACACCTTTTCGCATTAATTCTTCAATAACGCATAGTTCTTGTACTGTAAAGTCATTAAATCCATCAAAGTAAATATGCCCTGTTTCTCCAAATGAGCTTTCAGCGATTTTGTCAGCCAAAAGTGTTAATCTGTCTGCAGCATCTCCCCCATGCACATGTAGTGTGGCATCATATGCATCAAATATTAGAGATAGGTCATGTAACTTGTCAGAGAGTAAGCCGGATATCTTTTTTGATGCATTATTCAGTGTCAATGCTGTAATATTCAAGGTTTTAAACTCATTTACTGCCTCTAGTAACTTTTCAAGTAGCTCAATGTGCATCTTTTTCAGGTTATATACCTTTAATTTTAGTGCTACTGACTCAATCGCTTTGTACATTGCGAGAACTTGACCTGTGCTATCAAGAGTTTGTAATGATGTATCACCGGTTTCTGAAAAGACATGACTACATAGACGCGTAAAGCTTAGCACCTCAGCGTGAAGAGATAATGCATCACCACAGACAGTACAAAGCTGTCTTTCTGCATGATGAGAGTACTGCTCAGGCACAATTAAGAACATACCGGATTCTCCGGCACCCATGCGTTGCTTGATTTCCTGCATTATTTGATCTGTTTTACCTGTTCTTGCTCGACCAATGAGTAGCTTCATCAAAGTCATTCTCCCTTCAATTTTCTATGTCTAGTGTGCATTGTCAGTTGGATTCTTTAGTCAAAATATCTAATGTTTTCCCTCTACATAACCGATATTTAAAAAACGATGGTAATACATTGCTATTTATGATAATATATCTACACTTTTTCACTATATTTAAAACAAGATTAGGTGATTTCCCATGAAGTTTAAAAAGAGGTTACTTCTAACCATAAAACTTATAATATGTCTTAGTTTCATTATTGCAATTTCAGGTTGTGATAATGGCACCCGTGATGAGCCACACGTATATCCGGACGTTGAAACAATACAGCAAACTCCACCTCCCATGCCACCACCCATAAACATTGTGCCGTGGGTGGATGAAGTAGAACATATATTTTTCCATGAGGTTGTGGCATTTCCCGATATAGCATTTCCCGGCCGCACAGATCACCACGGACTTGACTATATTACAGTTACGGTTAATGAGTTCAACTTGATTTTAGAAGAATTATATCGAAACGGTTTTCTTCTCGTTAACATGCGTGATGTATGGTCAGAATACACTGATATAGATGGTCATCAAAGAATGCGCCAAAACGTGCTTATGTTGCCCGAAGGCAGAACACCACTTATAATAACATTCGATAATTTATCATTCCATATGGAGCCTGCAAATGCCTTTATGCACAGATATATTATAGGCCCCGATGGTGATGTTTGGGCAGAAGGTGTTGATCGTGATGGCAATGTTTTCATTTCTCAAAACTATACTGTACTAACTATTCTGGAAAATTTCATTAGAGAAAATCCCGGTTTTACACATAATGACGCTCGTGCCGGCATTGCACTAACAGGGCTGCACGGTATTCTAGGGTATAGAACCCAATCTAATCCATATGACGATTCTGAAGAGTTTCGTCTAAATCGCATGCAGGAAATTGCACGAGTAAGACCTGTTATCGAAAGACTAAACGAAACTGGATGGTATTGGGCTTCCAACACATGGGGACATATTCGTCTTGATAATACTAATTTAAATCAAGTAATAAGTGATGCTGAGCGCTGGAACGACGAGGTTGGCTCGTTGGTAGGTAGAACTAACATCTTAATTTATCCGCATGGTGCAAGACTTGATGGCGGAGATGTACTGGTAGATAACGTTGGTCCTGCTGCAATACATTACATACACGAACTTGGTTTTCGTATGTTTGCTTCAATGAATCATACACCATTTTCTTTACTAAGAGAAGATGTTCCTGCTGTAATGATGGATAGAATCGCTATTGACGGCCTTTCCCTCAGACGCGCTCGTGATTGGTATATCAGGTTCTTTGATTCTGCTGAACTATTTGACCCGCATCGTCCATATGGGGAAACATTTTGGGATTAGTTGACAGTTTCTGCTAAGAAGCATTCCTTATAATTCATTGCTAGCTCGTTATATGCGTTTTGCGCATGTATTATATCATCAAAAAGCCCAAATACAGTAGGTCCTGATCCTGTCATAACTGCGCCCAATGCTGAATTATCTATTAATACGTCTTTTATCTCATTAACCTTATCTCTACCACTTGGCAAAATATCTTCAAACACATTATACATGCGTCTTGCTATGCCTCCCAAGTCTTTGTTTTCAAGTGCACTTATTATTCCATCCGTGTCAGGTCTGGCACGGATTTTTTCGCATTTTACATATCCAAACAGCTCTGGTGTTGAGCACGAAAAAGGTGGCTTACATAGCACAACATGGGCACGGGGAATTGAAGGTAGGTTTGTTAATATCTCTCCCCTGCCTTCAGCGAGTTTTGTTCCTCCCACTACACTAAATGGCACGTCAGATCCAAATGTGTTGCCAAGCTCTGCAAGCTTCTTATGTCCAAACTTTGTTTCAAATATTTCATCCAAAATTCTTAAAACACATGCTCCATCTGTGCTTCCACCACCGAGTCCCGCACAAACAGGTATGTTTTTCCTTACTTTTATGTGAGTGCTGTATCCATCTATACCTGTAAACTCAAAAAACACTCTGGCTGCTTTTGCCACAATGTTGTTCTCATCACTTGGAAGATATGGTTTTCCGGAATCAATAATTATGCCTTTGCCATGATTACACTCTATGGTTATCTCATCGCAAAGGCTAATTGTTTGCATAATGGTTTTTAAATTATGATAGCCGTCTGCCATCTTTGACACAATGTCTAGTGATATATTTATCTTTGCATATGCTAATGATGTTTTTTTCATCTGCTTTCCTCAAAAAGTAAACTCATTAGATTTGTTCCTACTTCAATATGTCCGGTACTTATTGCATCTGCTTCACAATAGGTTTTATCACTTGTTTTTGCAATGTTTCTGCTGTCATATAGTATGTATGGCACAGGACCACTATCGTGCCCTCTGGTGGATAATAATGTCCTGTGGTCGGCCATGATTAGCATTCTAAAGTCTTTATTGTTTTCATTGAGCTTTTGAACAAGTGGTGCAACCACTCGTGAATCAACCCACTCTATAGCCTGTAGTTTGCCTTTCATGTCGCCATTATGTGTACATTCGTCAGGAGCTTCAATGTGCACTGTAGTAAAATCATGAGTCTGGAGCGATTTTATAGCTGCATCTACTTTTCCTTCATAATTTGTATGTAGTTCTCCTGTTGCGCCTTTAACTAGAACTCTCTCAAGTCCAATAAGTATTCCTATTCCTTGACATAGTGGTACTGCAGAAATAACAGTGCCTGTCTTTTTATATTTTTCGACAAAGCTTGGCAGTTCTAAGGCTGTTCCCTCTGCCCAAAACCATACTCCATTGGCAGGAAGTTTTCCACCTTGTCTTCTCTCGTTATTAATTGGATGTACGTTTAGAAAGTCATGAGCAATGCGCATTAGCTCTGCAAGCACTTCTGCATTTTTGCTGCCTTGGGGTAAATGTTGTCCTAATGTTTCTCCTAAGTGATCGTGAGGCGGAGTCAGCGGGTTAAATGTACGATCTGACGATTCTCCTGTTGTTTTGTGGCTTTGTACTGCTATATGCCTAAATGATGAGCCGGGATATACTGTAATTCCCGCTCTTTCCATTGCTTCTTTGAACTTTGGTGAGCTACATAGTTCGTTAATAAGGGTATCAGAAACTGAGCCTTCGATTGCACCTGCTGAGTGGGAAAGTATTTTCTTTTCTTCAAATGTCATATCGCCATCTTCAAATGACACCATATTCAAGCGGTACGCAATATCTCCTGCTGAGAGTGCTATCCCTACTGCTGCTGCTTCAAGGGGTGCTCTGCCTGAATAGAACTGACGTGGATCATAACCAAATATAGAGAGCATTGCTGTATCGCTGCCCGCTTGCATTCCATTAGGTATGGTCATTGCGCTACCTAATATGCCGGTGCTGGCAAGCTTGTCAAATGTTGGTGTTTTGGCGTATTGTAATGGGGTTTTATCTTGTAACTCCGATATTGGGTCATCTGCCATCCCGTCACCGATTACCAGAAGGTACTTCATTTGCTTTTACTTCTCCGTTCGAATTTTATCTACAAATTTTTCCATTCGTTCCAGGGCAATGTCTATTTTTTCCATTGATGATGCATAGCATATGCGTACGAATCCTTCTCCACAGCTTCCAAATGCATTACCGGGTATTACTGCAACTTCTTCTGTCAACAGTAGCTGTTCGCAAAATTCTGTTGATGATAATCCTGTACATTTAATGCTGGGGAACATGTAAAATGCGCCGCGTGGCTCAAAGCACTCAAGCCCAATATTACGCAGACCGTTGAGTAGGTGAATGCGTCGTTTGTCGTATTCTTTTCTCATATGTTGTACGTCGTCGTCACCGTCTTGCATCGCTGTTATCGCTGCATACTGGCTTGTTGTGGGTGATGACATTATCGCATATTGATGGATTTTTAGCATTTGTGTAAGTATATCTGCAGGTCCGCATGCAAATCCCATTCGCCAACCTGTCATTGCATGGCTTTTAGAAAACCCGCCAATATATACTGTCCGCTCATGCATACCATCTAATGACGCTATAGACACATGTTCTTGTCCATATGTGAGCTCTGAGTATATTTCATCAGATACAATCATAATATCTGTGCCTCGAAGTACTTCTGCAACTGCTTCTAAGTCGCTTTTAGACATTACAGCACCTGTTGGATTAGATGGATATGGCAGTATAAGTGCTTTTGTTTTCGGTGTAATTGCAGCACGAAGCTCTTCTGCAGTAAGGCGAAATTCATTTTCTGCTTTTGTTTCAATATATACAGGTGTTCCTCCGGCTAATGTGGTTATCGGTCCATAGCATACAAATGATGGAATTGGAACGATAACTTCGTCGCCGGGATTCACAAGTGCACGTAGCGCAAGGTCAATAGCTTCACTGCCACCTACAGTCACTATAACTTCGTGTTCATATCCGTACTGCAAATCAAAGCGTCGGTGCAGATATTTTGCAATCTCTTCGCGTAATGCGGATAGTCCCGCATTTCCGGTGTAATAGGTCTGGCCATTCTCTAAAGAGCGAATACCGGATTCCCTGATATGCCAAGGTGTGACAAAATCAGGCTCCCCAATTCCCAACGATATTGCATCTTTCATTTCTTCCAATACGTCGAAGAACTTTCTTATTCCGGATGGAGCAAGAGATTTTACATTGTCGGATAAAACAGAATTATAGTCAAACATAAAAATGAAGGCCTCCCTTAAAAACTATATTCGCCTATCTTAACACGTTCAGTGTTGCTTTTCAATGAAAAACATGCCAAAACTGGATTAATATTCAGTGCAGGCAGTTAGTCAAATGTATGAGTTGCCGTTAGTAAAGCGGAGCTTGCCTTTTCGACATGCCCCGCTCTGTGCGTATTATTAATTTAATTTTAGCATTCTCTTTGCTTAAGCAAGTTCGCGAATTGCTTTATCATTGTCATTATTTCTTTTTTCAGTTCTGAATGCTAGGAGGTAGCTTATGATTGCGACTACAAAGAGGATTGCATGTGCTAGGGTCCACCAGTCAATCATTATCATTGGAAGTCTCATATCTTGTGTGAGGATAAAGAGGATGATTCCGATTATTGCTAGGATTGGAATTGCTAGTACGAATAGAACTCTGCTACGTCTTTTTTCTTCATCTACATCACACTCTTCGGTGTCGTCTTTTTCATCATTTCTTTTTCTGATTAATAGGTGTACGCCAACCATTATTGCTAAGACTACACCTGCTATACTTAGAATCAAGTTCCATAGTGCCCATGCTCCTGTTTCGCCGATTAGAGCTAGTGGCACATCAGGGTCGTCGATGATGATTGAGGCAACTTCATCTTCATCAGATTCTTCTTGTGCATCGTCTGCAGGAGGCGCTGCAAGTGGTGTTTCTTCATCCGGTATTTCGATTAGGTCATCCGGTGTTTCCACGTCTGCAGGTGTCGCTGTTACAGGTGCTGACGGAGGTGTTGCTATTGTTGTTTCAAACTCCGGTGCTGTCGAGGTTGGTGGTGTCGGCACTATCGGAAGCAGTGTAGGAATTTCTGGCATCGTTGGAGGTGTTGGATCTATTGGTGTTGCTGGATCTACTGTGTAAACTCTTACTAGTACCAGACTGCCGTCACCTTCTATGTTACCAATCAAAACGTTACCATCAGCTGTTGCGTCAAAGGTGTAACCTGCAAATGTTCTTGCTAGGATTTCTACTGTGGCTCCAGTTGTGCCGGTT
>Ga0123355_10000180_pt1 | contig 77979 bp, 73 predicted proteins | sample TergutEmb28metaG_3_FD_89872 | JGI IMG/M metagenome (GOLD analysis project Ga0123355, IMG submission 89872) | Embiratermes neotenicus P1 segment gut microbial communities from Petit-Saut dam, French Guiana - Emb289 P1 | ecosystem: Host-associated > Arthropoda: Insects > Digestive system > Gut ... | reverse complement strand
CTTGAAAAACAGGCTTTGCAAGCAACACTTAAAGACGGCTTTGTTGTTGACTATGGCAGCCAAATATCATGGCGTGGGAAGATATATCCTATTGCCATGCGAAACGGAAATAAAGCCGGGTTTGACGGGGCGGAATTTTACATGCCGCAAGGGCTTGATACGGGGCAAATTAAAACTACATGTGTGCATATATACAAGCGGCTTGCACTAATATATTTTACAGAGCGTGTGGGTTATTACTCAAAAAAAATGGGCGTAGTACCATCGGCAATAAAGGTAAATAGCGCAAAAACCAGGTGGGGTAGTTGTTCGTCTAAGAAAAGCATAAATTTTTCGTGGCGGCTGGCTATGGCTGATGACGATGTTATAGACTATGTAATCGTGCATGAGTTAGCACATTTGACCGAGATGAACCATTCTTCCCGGTTTTGGGCGGTTGTTGCAGGTGTGTTGCCCGATTATAATAGCCGGCAGACTAGGTTAAAGGCCCTGTGTGAACGACTCGTAAACCAAAATTGGGACTAAAGTTTGAAATTAATGTTTGAAATATTGATGCTGGTAATATATAATGACTTTATACTTCAGGGCAGGGTGAAATTCCCGACCGGCGGTGAAAGGTAATAACCTCAAGTCCGCGAACATTTGCTATATGTATTATCGTACTGCAAATGCCGACCTGGTGAGATTCCGGGACCGACAGTAAGGCGTGTATACGCTAAGTCTGGATGGAAGAAGTTCAATATTATTGCTATTGCCGCAATAGGATTGCGCTTTTTTGTTGCCCCTGTGTATACACTGCATGGGGGTTTTTTATTGCAAAATATGAAAGGGTGACAAGAAATGAATGAACAATTTACTAAACGGGTAGACACAAGAAAGTTGTGCGTATTGGCTATGATGTGTGCGTTGGCGTTTTTGTTGGCGGCATATGTGCGGATACCTATTGTATTGTTTTTAAGGTATGACCCCAAAGACGTAATAATTGTTATTGCTGGGTTTTTATTTGGGCCGCTGGCAGCTTTTTTTGTTACGGTGGTGGTATCACTCATGCAAATGCTAACGGGTGTAAGCCGTACAGGTTACTTTGGCCTATTTATGAACATCGTAAGTAGTGCGGCGTTTTGTTGCACTGCAGCAATAATTTACAAAAAGAAACGCACGTTTAAGGGCGCGTTTATTGGCTTAGTAGTTGCCGGTATATTTGCAACTGCAGTAATGATGATGTGGAACTATATAGTCGCGCCGCTTTTTATGGAGATGCCGCGTGAGGATATTGTGCGGTTGTTGATACCGGCATTTTTGCCTTTTAATTTGGTAAGCAACGGCTTAAACATAGTTTTTACGATAGTGCTGTATAAGCGTGTTGGGCTGATATTAAATGCCATGCGCATGATGCCTCGTACAGAAGAAAGCGGTACCAGTGCGTCATATAAAGGCTTGGTGCTTTCTGCGCTGTTTATAATTGTGACATGTGTGCTGTGGGTTTTAATAATCATGGGTGTAATATAAACCGCATACTTGACTATATCACAAAGCCTCCTTATAATTACAAGTGTCAAGACACATGTAAATTACGGCGAATTAATTCGCTGCACAAGGAGGCTTTTATGTATTCACAAAACACTATGAAACTCACAATGGCAGGTTTGCTTATCGCAATTGGGATTATGATACCGATGTATTCCCCACTTAGATTGTTGCTGCCGCCAGCTTCGTTTACACTGGCGAGCCATACCGCTATATTCATTGCTATGTTTATATCACCGCCTGTGGCTGTGATTGTTGCGGCTGGTACGACTATAGGGTTCCTTTTAGGTGGGTTCCCTATAATTATTGTACTTAGGGCTGCTACACATGTGGTTTTTGCGTTTTTGGGTGCGTTGTATTTGTCTAGGGCATATAACCTTAGTGCTATAAAGTTAAGGGCGTTTTCATTTGTTATTGGGGTTATCCATGCTGTGGGTGAGGTTATTGTTGTGAGTGTCTTTTTCTTTGGCGGTAATATAAGTGCGGCCCATCTGGAGCAAGGATTCTTTGTGTCTGTATTATTGTTGATAGGTGCAGGGTCTGTAGTCCATAGTATGGTGGACTTTGAGATTGCGCAGGCCATCTTGTTGCCCTTGCGCAAGCAAAGAAAAATTGCAGCTTATTTTGTTTGAGAAGTCTATTAATATTAGCGATATAGGTACCCGCCAGTTTCTAGTGCTTTACAAACCTCGTTGAAGTGGTTTTTGTCACGGCATGCAATTGTGTGTAGGTGTATACCCATTGTTAACTCAGACAGTAGCTTTATCTCGGAAGAGTTGACTTTGCGTATAAAGGCATCTACGTCTTTACGGCTGGCAAGGTTAAGGCTGCCTGTTATTTCGCCATAAAAGCCATGTTCTACTATTACATTTATGACTTCGGCCTTTAGGTCAACAATCACATATAGCTCGTCCTGTGTTTTTTCTGGTGAGTGCTGGCAAACAATCTTGCCTAGGTACTGGTTTGTTTCGTTGAAACTGGGAATCATATATCCCCTTGCGGTAGCTATTATTTCGTGCCCTTGGGCGCGTAGTAATGCCACATCACCAACAATTACTTGCCTACTTACATTGAGTTCCCGTGCTAGTAGTGACGCGCTAACGGGTCTTGTATGATTACTTATTGCATCAAGTACATGCACCCTACGTGATATTGCATCCATATACTACACCCCTAGTCTCTTGTAAAATTTGTGTGGATATTATAACGAATTGGTACGCTATATTTCAATTGCTAAGACATTGTAGCATGGTTGACTATTACTTTTTTGTATCTTTTCGCATTATACTTGATATTTGCGTAGTTTCTTGCTAGTATCGCTTTGTTGTATACAAATGATAAGGAAGTGCGTTTGCGTGAACAAAGCTATGTTAAGGAACAAAATCATTGGTTTTATTTCCAGAATTAATCTTGACACCGTAATTGCATTGATGCTGGCATTTTTGATGTATGCTATCTCGTCCCAGTTTAGCAGCCTTGGTATTGATTTTCATCATGACGGGATAATCTTAAAGCCTGCGATAGATGTGTTAAACGGCCAGGTGCTTTTTAGGGACACATTTACACAGTACGGCGCATTTTTGACGTTTTTGCAAGCAATAACTATGGCGATATTTGGCGCGGAGTTGCTGATAATAAGGTTGCAAACGGCTTTCATGTATGCTGTTACTGTGTTTTTTATATACAAGTGCTGGAGATATTTCTTGCCTACGGGTGTAACTATTGTATCGTCTTTACTCTTTATTGGGATGGCCCATTTCTTTGTTAGGCCACAGTTCCCGTGGAGTTCTGTATACGCTATGGCGTTGGTTTCTATAGTTATTTTTCTTCTTTTTAAGTTCATAGAAAGTAAAAACCATTATTATGTGTTGTTTGCGGGTATTGTTAGTGCATTGGCTTTTTATACAAGGCAGCCTGTGGGCATTGTTTTGTTTATAGCCATCTTGTTTTTGTTGGTTAATTATGGCCTGTTCACGTTTGGCGAAATTAAGAATATCAAGAAGTATGTTTTTAATTTTTTGCTTGGGTTCTTTATTGTATATCTTATATTTTCTTTATACTTTCTTATAACTGGTGCATTTTATGATTGGTTTGCGCAGTCGCTTCGGTTTGCGTTTTTCTTTGGATTTGGCGGGCAGTTTGGTACTATCCAAAACCTTATGCTGGACTTGTTTTTTGGCGGGCACTGGACTTTTAGGGGCGCAGAAATTTCTATGATTTGGGTCATTATGCCTGTTGTGTGTATATTTTTGTTTTTTAATTTTTATGCCGGCAGGTTTGTCATAAGAAATATGCGTATAAAGATAAGAGGTTTTGCTTCGCATAAGGACATGATGTTGCTGTTTTTTGTTGTTATAGGTATTGCTTCGTGGCACCAGTATTACCCGGTTGCATGTATAAGCCACGCATACTGGGCAAACGGCATAATGATAGGTATCTTTGTTTATACGGTCTGGGATGCTTTTGGTGATGCGGCTGTGAGGCGGAAAGCGATATTATTAATCATGGTGTTGTTTGTATTCTTCTATAGCGATTTGAACTGGAAAGTAAGGACAGGCACAGCACAGCTAAGAGGCCGGGCACACTTGGCTACAATTGACTTTGGGTTCCACCTCAACGGTATGAGTGTGGACCACGGCTCATTTGGCTTCCTACTTGAATATTTTACATTTATAGAGCAGTTGAAAGAGCTGCTACCAGACAAGCAGTTTATAAACTATACCAGAGATGGGCTGCTTGGCATTACTCATGGCGATAACATGATAAATATGACTGTCAACTGGGGCAATATTGTTTACCCAGATTATCATGTGAATGTACACAACTTGATAAATACACACCAGCCTATAGTCGTAGCAACACACCATATAGGCTCGCCTGGGTATGTGCTTGTGAGGCAGATACATCATGTTTTGATTTATGTAGATGCAGATTCTGCTAGGGAGCATTTCCCTCATGAGTATTTTATGGCTAATTATGTGCCTGATTATGAAGAAGGTTATACGTATTAAACGCTGTAGCGGGAAGGGTGGAGTAGTGTGGAAGTTTGCGAAGCAAACTTTCACTGCCAGCGTTGTGCTGAAGCCTTAGAAAGGAGATTTATATGAAAACAGTAATCTTGGCTGGCGGTTTTGGGACTCGCATATCAGAAGAATCTCACTTAAAGCCTAAGCCTATGATAGAAATAGGCGACAAGCCAATATTGTGGCACATTATGAAGTCATATTCTGCCCACGGCCACAACGATTTTATTGTGTGTTGCGGATATAAGCAGTATGCAATAAAGGAGTACTTTGCGGATTATTATTTACACAACTCAGACATTACATTTGACTTTTGTAATAAAAACTCTATGGAAATCCATAATAACACTACCGAGCCATGGCGGGTCACACTTGTTGATACAGGCCTCAATACCATGACTGGTGGCAGGGTGAAGCGCATCCAAGCATATACAGGCGGCGAGGCTTTTATGTTGACATATGGCGACGGCGTATCTGATGTGGATATTAGCAGTTTGGTTGAATTTCATAAAAGCCATGGAAAGATTGCCACAATCACGACCGTAAACGTAGGCCAGCGCTTTGGGGTGCTGGAAATAGAAAAGGACGGCGCGATAAGTGCGTTCCGCGAAAAATCTGATGATGACGGCAGCTTTATTAACGGTGGCTTTATGGTGTTTAACCCCCAGATTTTTGACTACTTGGGTGGCGATGACACAGTATTAGAGCGTACACCGCTTGAACGTTTGGCCTTGGAAGGCCAGCTAATGGCATATAAACACGAAGGCTTTTGGCAATGCATGGATACCCAGCGTGACAAGCAAAAGCTGGACGAGCTTTGGGTAAGCGGGCAAGCTCCCTGGAGGAGATGGTAATGGATTTAACCTTTTGGAAAGGTAAACGTGTATTTATAACAGGGCATACCGGGTTTAAAGGGTCATGGCTTTGCCGTGTACTTACTGGCGCAGGCGCTGATATTACAGGATATGCATTAACGCCGCCTACAAACCCCAACTTGTTTAGCATCAGTGGCATAGAGGATAAAATCAACTCTTGTATAGGCGATATCCGCGATAGGGATATGTTGGCTCGTGCGTTTGATAAATCACAACCTGAGATTGTCATACATATGGCGGCGCAGCCCCTAGTGCGTGATAGCTACAAAAACCCTGCGTATACTTATGAAACCAACATGCTTGGCACTGTAAATATCCTAGAATGTGTGCGTACAATTGGCGGTGTAAAAAGCTTTTTAAATGTCACGACAGATAAGGTATATCATAACAATGAGTGGGAATGGGGATACCGTGAAACAGATGCACTGGACGGTTTTGACCCTTATTCTAATAGCAAGTCATGTGCAGAGCTTATAACGCGCTGTTATAGGGACTCATTTTTTCTTGATAAAAAAACCGCTATATCTACTGCACGTGCAGGGAATGTAATAGGCGGCGGTGACTTTGCCAATGACCGTATAATACCTGACTGTATACGTGCTGCAGCCACAAAAAAAAATATAATTATACGCAACCCAATTTCTGTACGCCCGTATCAGCATGTGCTTGAGCCTTTGTTTGCATACCTGCTAATTGCCAACAAGCAATACGAGGATACAAGCTTTATGGGAAGTTACAACGTTGGGCCAGATGATAAAGATTGTGTATCCACAGGGGTCTTGGCAGACTTATTTTGCAAGGCTTGGGGAGATGGGCAGTCGTGGGAAACCCCTGGCCAAATATCGGGCCCGCACGAGGCAAATTTCTTAAAACTTGATTGCTCGAAAATAAAATCACGGCTTGGTTTTAGACCCCGTTGGAGTGTGGACGAAGCCGTCAAAAGAACTGTAGAATGGACACGCGTGTATATGCAAAAGGGCGATGTTTGTGCAGTTATGGACGAGCAGATATTGTTATATAAATGCTTATAGTGCGGTTTTGATACTAATGATAAAGGTTTTGGTTTTGATACTATTGGTAAAGGCGGTGTACGTATGTTTGAAAACATAAGTGAAAGCGCAGCAAAAGAGCAAATATTGGATGCGGTTAAAGCATTTTATGAAACATATCACAAACCAGTTAAAGCATATGCCCCAGGTGCACGCATCCCTTATGCGGCCAGGGTGTATGACCATGAAGAAATGACTAATCTTGTAGACAGTGCGCTAGAGTTTTGGCTTACGGCAGGGCGGTATGCTGCACAGTTTGAAGCGGATTTTGCTAAATATATAGGTGCGCGTTATTGTGCATTGGTTAACTCTGGCTCGTCTGCAAACCTTTTGGCGTTTATGGCGCTTACATCGCCCCTGCTTGGGGAGCGTGCTATCATGCCAGGGGACGAGGTTATAACCGTTGCGGCGGGCTTCCCTACAACGGTGACGCCTATCTTGCAATATGGCGCGGTACCTGTTTTTGTTGATGTAACTATACCGCAGTACAACATAGATGTTTGTATGTTGGATGACGCGCTTTCGCATAAGACAAAGGCCGTGATGATTGCCCACACGCTTGGTAACCCTTTTGACTTGGATGCTGTAAAAAGTTTTTGCGACAGGCATAAACTGTGGCTGGTAGAAGATAATTGCGATGCCCTTGGTACCAAATACATTATAAATGGCGAAGAAAAATTGACCGGTACAATTGGTGATATTGGTACCTCCAGCTTCTACCCGCCCCACCATATGACAATGGGGGAGGGTGGTGCGGTTTATACAAATGACCCGCTGCTTTCTAAGGTAATTTTCTCTATGCGTGACTGGGGGCGGGATTGTGTATGTGCCTCCGGCCAAGATGACATGTGCGGGCACCGTTTTGATGGGCAATATGGTGAGCTGCCACAAGGGTATGACCATAAATATGTATACTCGCACTTGGGATATAACCTAAAAGCTACAGACATGCAAGCCGCCATTGGCGTTGCTCAGCTAAAAAAACTTACTGGCTTTACAGAGAGCCGTATCCGAAACTTCGACAGGTTAAAATCCGCTTTGGGCCCTGTATCTGATAAATTAATATTACCCGAGGCCTGCAAAAACAGTACCCCAAGCTGGTTTGGCTTCCTTATCACATGCAAGGACGGGGTGGACCGCAACAAGCTGGTTAGGCACTTGGAGAATAACGGCGTGCAAACAAGAATGCTTTTTGCCGGTAATCTGATAAAACACCCATGCTTTGATAGGTTGCGCACTTCTGGCAAGGGGTACCGTGTTGTAGGGGAGCTTACCAATACAGACCGTATTATGTATGATACATTTTGGGTTGGGGTATATCCCGGTATGACCAACGAAATGATTGATTATATGGCCAAGACCATAATAGAAGCGGTTGGGTAAAGTAGCGGATAGGGGATAGGAGGGCGTTAACATATGAAAGTATCTGACTACCTAGTATCATTTATGATAGAGAAAAAAATCACGGATGTTTTTGGTTACCCTGGTGGCATGGTGACTCACCTACTAGACTCCCTTAGCAAAGAAAAAGATAAAATAAATGCACATATATGTTATCACGAGCAGGCCGCGGCTTTTGCCGCATGCGGATACGCCCAGACATCCCTAAAGCCCGGCGTATCCTATGCCACAAGCGGCCCCGGTGTCACCAACTTGGTAACAGGTATTGCAAACGCGTATTATGATTCGACCCCGGTAATATTTATTACAGGCCAGGTAAATACCTACGAAGGCAAAGGGGACTTGCCACTTAGGCAAAAGGGCTTTCAGGAAATGGACGTTGTGTCCATGGTCGAAGGTATCACAAAGTACTGCGTACAAGTAAACCATGCAAACGAAATCAAATATCACCTAGAAAAAGCATATGCACTAGCCTTGGACGGGCGTAATGGCCCAGTTTTGTTGGACATACCAATGGATATACAAAGGACAGAAATAGATCCATCTACACTAAAGGGTTATAGCCGTCCTAGCCAGGAGTCTTGCGATGCTACACATATTGCAAAAACAATTTATGAAGCGCTAAGCAAGTCCAAGCGCCCGTGTATTATTGCCGGGGCTGGCGTTAACGCTTCCGGAATGGGACAGCAGTTTGCTATGTGGGTGAACAAGGTAAAAATCCCTGTGGTTTCGAGTATGCCTGCTGTGGATGTATTACCAGCTTCGCCATATTATTATGGTTTTATTGGTGCATATGGGCTAAGACATGCCAATTTTATTGTAGCCAAAAGCGACTTAATAATCTCTGTAGGTTCTAGACTCGGGACTCGCCAAACAGGCGCAAATACTGGCAACTTTGCTACCAATGCCAAGCTTTTGCGCGTGGATATAGATGCTAAAGAGTTTTCTCGCAAGGTTAAGGAAAGCGAAGATGATTTTCTTGTTGACCTAAAAAACCTGTTACCGAAACTTATAGATGAAGATTGCGCTACCAATTTCTCACCTTGGCTGCATGTGTGCGAAGAAATAAAAGCCAAGCTAGTAAATATGGACGAACAACAAGCTAACCTGGCAATCCGGCAACTAAGCAGTTGGATTAGCGCAGACTCTGTAGTTACAACAGATGTAGGCCAAAATCAAGTATGGGTTGCTCAGTCCTTTGTTAACAATGGCCAAAGGATGCTGTTTTCTAGTGGGCATGGTGCTATGGGCTACTCGCTTCCTGCGGCTATAGGTGCGTATTATGGCAGCGGCGGGAAGAAAGTCTTTTCTTTTTGCGGAGATGGCGGGTTTCAAATGAATATACAGGAGTTGCAGTTCCTTGCCCGTGAGGGGATTGCTGTAAAGGTAATATTGCTTAACAACCATGCTCTTGGGATGATACGCCATTTTCAGGAAATGTATTTCGACTCTAATTATATGCATACGAAGCAGCAGGGTGGTTATACAGTGCCAGACTTTGGGGCTGTATCTACAGCGTATGGCATACCTTACGCAAAAGCAGAAAGCTTGGCCCAACTAGATACCGTAAAACCCCTAATAGAAAGCAGTGGCCCGGCTGTGATAGAACTTGCATTTAAGAACGACACATATGTCTTCCCCAAACTGGCAATGGGCAAGCTCAATCACGACCAAGAGCCGGAGCTAGATAGGGCATTGTTCGACTATTTATCGAATTTATAAGCTGTATTACAGCAGGAGTACGAATGAACAACGTGATAATAACGGGCGCGACAAGTATGCTAGGGTTGGCCCTTATAAACGAATGTATAAAGAATAAGACATGCGTAACAGCTATAGTGCGCAAAAATTCATACAAGAAGCATCTTATTCCCGTTTCGGAGCTGATAACTACAATAGAATGTGATGTTTCTGACTTTGCCAGCATAGCCGCAGGGCGCTATGAGTCATATGACGCGCTATATCACTTTGCATGGGAAAGCACAAATAATACCGAACGCAATAACATAGACGCGCAAAGCCAGAACATAGGCTATACACTTGACGCGGTGCGCCTTGCGAGTAAGCTCGATTGCAAAAAGTTTGTATATGCCGGCTCGCAAGCAGAATATGGCAGAGTTGAAGGCCTAATAAGCCCAGAAATTGCAGTATCACCAGACAGTGCATATGGTGTAGCAAAATATGCCGCTGGTAAATTGTCAAATATGTTGTGCGGGCAGTTGGGGGTAGATTTTATATGGACGCGTATTTTTAGCATATATGGCATACACGATAAGCCATCTACAATGGTCATGTATTGTATAGCCAGCTTGCTAAAAGGCCAAAAACCATCTCTTACAAGATGTGAGCAACTGTGGGACTATCTTAACAGCCGCGATGCAGCAACAGCGCTGTACATGCTTGGCTCAAAAGGCAAAGCAGGTACAATTTATAACATTGGTAGCGGAAACTCACACCCGCTGGTGGACTATGTACACGCAATAAGGGATGCAATAGACCCCAGTCTGGCATTGGGGATAGGTGAGTGCACTTATGCCACGGGGCAGGTGATGCACTTATGCCCAGATATTTCGGCATTAAAAAAAGATACAGGCTTTGTGCCAACAGTGACTTTTTCAAATGGTATAAGCGAAACAATAGAGTATGTAAGAAACACTATGAACACAGCTTCTAAGTACAACAGATAAAAGGGTGTGATGAAGTGAAAACAGTTAGCATAGTTATCCCAACCTACAACGAAGAAGAAAATGTAATACCGCTAAGCCAGGAGATAATACGGGTTTTTGACGAGCTACCAGGCTACCAATACGAAATGATTTTTATAGATAATTGTTCGGACGATAAAACCCGCGAGATAATACGGCAACTATGCGCAGACAACCCTAACATTAAAGCCATATTCAACGCAAAAAACTTTGGACAGTTTAAATCACCATATTATGGGCTGTGTCAGACATCCGGCGACTGTACAATACTCATATGTGCAGATTTTCAGGACCCTGTAGATATGATACCGGTATTTATATCTGAGTGGGAAAAAGGTCATAAAATTGTGTGCGGTGTAAAAACAAAAAGCAAAGAAAATAAGTTAGTGTATTTCCTACGCTCGTGTTATTACAAGGCAATAAAAAGAATGTCTGACGTAGAACAGATAGAGCATTTTACGGGCTTTGGCTTATACGACAAGGATTTTATTAATGTACTGCGTGAGCTAGATGACCCTTCGCCATTTTTGCGTGGGATAGTAGCAGAGCTTGGCCCAGAGCGCAAAGAAATACCATACCAGCAAGAAAAACGCCGCGCCGGAAAGACAAGTAACAACTGGTACCGGCTTTATGACGCGGCTATGCTTAGCTTTACGTCTTACACAAAAATAGGGCTAAGGTTGGCGACTATCATAGGGTTTATATGTTCTACACTTAGCCTGCTTGTGGCATTTGTGTATCTTATACTCAAGCTAATGTTTTGGGATTGGTTCCCTGCTGGTATGATGCCAGTGCTTATTGGTGTTTTTGTGCTTGGCTCGCTTCAACTGTTTTTTATTGGGCTGGTTGGGGAATACATTATTAATATTAATACAAGAGTAATGAAAAGGCCGCTGGTTGTTGAGGCCAAGAGGATTAATTTTTAAGGATTTATGAGGCTATACATTTAACCTTTGCCTAACCGCCTCATACAACAGCAAGCTACCCGCAACAGAAGCGTTAAGCGACTCTACCGTGCTGGCCATAGGCAGCCGTATGCATGCGTCTGCTAAACCCGCCGCTTCGTCAGACAACCCATGGGACTCGCTGCCAACAAGCCAGCAAAAATTGCCCCGCAGGTCCAAACAGTATGGTAGGGTATCCCCGCGTGGGTGGGCGGCGTACACTGCATATCCTGCCTGCTTAAGTTGACTTATTGTGTCAGCAAGTGCCGCACCCGTGACTATGGGAATACGTAGCGCTGCGCCGGCTGCGGCCCTTAGCACCTTGGAGTTGTATATATCGCCACTGCCTTTGCTAAGTATTATACCGGTGGCACCGGCGGCGGCTGATGTGCGTATAAGTGCGCCTATATTTCCTGGGTCATTGAGCTGCTCGCCAATTAGTATAAAGCCGCTGGTTGCATGTAGTTGGCTTAACTGCCAATGCTTTTGCTTGCATACGGCAATTATGCCTTGGGGTGTTACTGTGTCTGCCAGGCTGTCGAAAAGGCTATCACGCACAATTTCAATTGGAGCTCGTTTATATGCAGTTAAGTCACGCCCATCGGCAAAGCGTTTTGCTATTACATAGCGCAGTATTTCCCAGTTGGCTGGGATTTCTGTCACAAATTTTTCGCCTTCTACTAGAAAAAGGCCGGTTTCGTCCCGGCCTTTTTTTGTTTTAAGTTGTTTTAGTTCGCGCATGGGTCACCTCTGGTTGTGTGTTTATGTGGTAGTAAAACTAGCACTAATCATCAGACTCCACAAGCAGCTCAAGAACATGTTTACATATTTCATCATAATCGCCGTCCGCGACAAGCTTGAAATACAGGCTTCTCATGAAGTTTTTACTATTAACATACCGGTTGTAGGCGGCTGGCAGCGGGCCATTCCACCACTCGTTATCTTTCATATTAAAGCTGTCAATCCAGCCGGTAATTTGTTCATGTGTAAGCATTTCCCGGTATATCACGTCCATGACTGGGACAGCCAAGCGCTCGTCTTCTTGGGCTGTGTATACGCTGTTTTCGTTGCACACCAGTTGCTTGACGGCACTCAAGATTTCTAACATGCCTTCGTGTCCAACGCTAAAATCGTCGCCAGTGTCAACTGTGTTGCTGGCCTCTGCCAAGTGTCCCAAAACGTCTGCAATATGGGCGATGGCATGTGCCCAGCCTTTGCTTTCTACGTATCCGCGGCAATCTTTTTCTTGGTTTATATAGTGCAGTACAGTTGATTTTATGTTATTTATCTCATTGGCTGTCAAGAAGGGTGTATTGTTTTGGTTTGCCCACAGGGCCAACGATATTGGTAGTGACGAAAAAGCACGGGTGAATACAGTATCTGTGTCTTTTTCGCCAATGCCATAAAAAAGATGATGTTTGTCAATGCATGTGGTTAAGATATGCTTGACCTGCGTTGTATCAAGATGGCTGTCGTCTATTATGTTGCTAAAAGTCGTGTAAATTAGTTTGTCCCGTAGCTCACCATCTGTATGCCCTATGTGTGTTAGCATATCGGATATTAGGCTATTGATGTCTATTTCACTGGGGATGATGTAGTTGTTACTTTTAATTTGAGTTAGTAATTGTTTTAGCTCGTCATGTGTTCTCATAGTTTAATTCATGCCTCCTTCGTCGGCGGAACAAATAGGTTGGTATGAAAATCCGCTTCGCGGATGTTTCACACTTGCCTCCTTGGATGTTGAATATTTATGTGCGTATGCAGCCTTGAATAATTATATCATATGCAATAGCAAATTAATTCGAAATCAGCCCAGCCTGTCGCCAAAATAGCGTTGAAGCACCCGCTATTTTGACTCGGGCTGGACTGTTTCTCATTTAATTCGCTATAATATTCACCATACAATCCAGTAAACAGGTGAAGATATGACTATAACAGCAAAAGAAGCAATTTTTAGCGACGAAACCCGCCAATATGTTGTCCCGTATGACCCACTACCGGGTGACAATGTAAACATTAGCATACGTACAGCAAAAGATAATATAAATACCGTGTACATGCATATCCAAGACCAAGCCGGGCCGCCTATAGCAATGCGCAAGACTGGTACGGACGCAATATTTGATTATTTTACGGCTGCAATAATAGCCCCGGACAGCCATATCCGTTATTACTTTACTATAGTGCATGAAGCCGAAACTCTTTACTATAATAAGAACGGCCTTAAGGCGACGCTTGACCCGGAGTATAATTTCCGCTTAGCTCCTGGTACTTTTGTACCAGAGTGGGCCAAGGGCGCGGTAATGTATCAGATATTTGTGGACCGCTTCAAAAACGGCGACCCAACCAACGATGTAGTACCGCACGAGTACACCTACCTAGGTCTTACAGCCAAGCCTGCCCCGTGGGATAGTGATGCCCAGCCGCTGGATGTATGCAATTTTCGCGGTGGTGATTTAAGGGGGATAATGCAAAAGATGGGCTATTTGCAGTCTTTGGGTATAGAAGTCATATATTTGACTCCTATCTTTGTATCCCCCAGCAACCACAAATATGATATCCAAGACTACGATAATATTGACCCGCATTTTGGTGTAATCGTAGACGACGGCGGTGAGGCCCTGCGTTTCGAGCGGGTGCATAACCGCTATGCCACAAAATATCGCCACCGCATAACCAGCAAAGCCAACCTAGAAGCAAGCAATAACTTGTTTGCGGAGTTTATAGAAACCGCACACCGCCATGGTATGCGCGTCATCATAGACGGGGTGTTTAACCACTGTGGATGTTTTCATAGATGGATGGATAAAGAGGGCTTTTATCATGCCCATGATGGTGCGTACAACAATCTTGACAGCCCTTACCGGGATTATTTTTTATGGAAAGGTGACAATGCCGATACTAATACCTACCATGGCTGGTGGGACAACGCAAATCACCCCAAATTAAACTTCGAAGGCTCGCCGCAGCTTTGCGAATATATATTAAGCATCGCCGCAAAATGGGTATCACCACCTTATAACGCCGATGGTTGGCGGCTAGATGTAGCTGCGGACCTGGGCCTGTCTGAAGATTTTAATCACCAATATTGGCGCAAATTTAGAACCGTAGTTAAAGCCGCCAACCCAGAAGCACTGATACTAGCCGAGCATTATGGCGACCCATCACCGTGGCTTAACGGCCACGAGTGGGACAGTATCATGAACTACGATGCTTTTATGGAACCCATCACTTGGTTTTTAACAGGTGTAAGCAAACATAGCGAAGAATCACGCCCATGCCTTAAAAATAATGCAGCCGCTTTCGAAAACGCCATGCGTTATCATATGGCCAAGCTCAATATCCATGCGTTGGAATCGGCCATGAATCAGCTTTCTAACCACGACCACTCGCGTTTTATGACCCGTACAAACAGCGCAACAGGGCGGCTCCACACAGTTGGGCCACGAGCGGCAGATGAAGGCATTAACCGTAGTATCATGATGGAAGCCGTTGTATTTCAAATGACATGGCCCGGCGCACCAACAGTGTACTATGGCGATGAAGCCGGGCTTACAGGATGGACAGACCCGGACAACCGGCGCCCTTTCCCATGGGGCTATGAAGACACTACACTTACAGAGCTTCATAGGGTTATGATTGGGTTGCGGCGGGCATACCCGGTGCTTAAAACTGGTTGTGTAGATTTTTTGTGGATGCATCACGGCTTTATATCTTATGGCCGGTGGGACGCGAGGCAGAAAGTGATTATTGCTATAAACAACAACGCCATGCCCAAAGAGGTCGTTTTACCTGTGTGGAAGTTTGGTATCATCGAGGGGCAGCTCATGCAGCTTATTGTTACCTGCGATGACAATTTTCATAGGGATGTTGTATGGCACCATGTGGCAGCTGGTGAGTTAAAGCTTACCGTACCGGGATATGGAGCAATTGTACTTGGGTAAAGACATATGTACGGAGGCACTTATGCGCGATGAAATTTATATGCTTTGGCTATCAACGCTTCTACCACAGCTTGGCTCTAGAAAACTCAATTTTTTGCTATCGGCCTTTGGCACGGCAAGAGATATATTTACCGCACCTGTGGATGTATTAAAATCCCAAGGTAGCCTGTCTGACTTAGCCTTTAGCAACCTCACAAAAAACCGCAATTTCGATTACATAGAAAACACCCTGCGAGATATGGAGTCTAAGCAGATGGTTTACCTGTCTCGCAATCACGAGCGCTTTCCAGCTTTGCTGGCATCTATCCCCGACCCACCGGTAGGGATTTTTTGCATTGGCGAACTGGCTGCCGATGTTACCCACAAGGTGGCAATAATCGGCTCGCGACGTTGTACAGAGTATGGCAAGATGGCTGCCGCCCTGTTGGCAAAACCACTGGCCCAGCATGGTATAGTAGTAGTAAGCGGCATGGCACGCGGCGTAGACAGTATAGCGCACCGCAGCTCAATAGAAGGCGGCGGCAAGACCATTGCCGTGCTGGGTTGTGGTGCAGATATATGTTACCCGTCAGAAAATATACATTTACGCGGTTCAATTATAGAAAACGGCTGCGTGCTTTCCGAGTACCCACCGGGTCAGCGGCCAATTGCCGCTTTTTTCCCGGCACGCAACCGTATAATAAGCGGCCTGTGTAGGGTAATAATAGTAGCGGAAGCAAGCAAGAAAAGCGGCACACTCATAACTGTAGACCAAGCAACAGAGCAAGGGCGTGATGTGCTGGCAGTACCGGGTAATATAAATAGCCCGCTAAGTGCCGGTACCAACAGCTTAATACGCGAGGGCGCAATCCCCGTAACAGATTATACAGACGTACTATATGCGCTAGGCCTGTCGGATGCTGTAGACACATCTGACCCATTAAACCAATATGCCCATGGCGGCACAACATCCAAAGCCCAAGAAAACGCTGTATTGTCTCTTGCACCTGAAGAAAAACTGGTATATGATAGCCTGACCTTTGATGCGGTAAGTTTTGACAGCCTTTGCCTGGCGACAAATTTCCCGTCGGGTAAGATACATTATTTATGCACAACATTGGAGTTAAAAGGCTTAATAAAAAAATTACCAGGCGCAAGATATACAAGATGTTAAGATAAGAACATGACTTCTTTGGAAACTCTGATTGGAAAGTTTCCAAAGAAGTCTATTAAGGAGTAAAGTACAACATGTCAAAGAACCTAGTAATCCTAGAGTCCCCGTCCAAGGCCAAAACAATAAAAAAAATCCTGGGGTCAAACTATAAAATCGAGGCCTGTGTTGGTCATATCCGCGACTTGCCCAAGAGCCAGTTTGGCATAGACATATCCAACGACTACGAGCCAAAGTACATCACCATTAGAGGCAAAGGCGACATATTGGCCACCCTAAGGAAAGAAGCAAAAGCGGCAAAAAAAATCTACCTCGCAACTGACCCCGACCGCGAAGGCGAGGCCATAAGCTGGCACCTAATCCATGCCCTAAAATTAGAAGGCAAGGAAATAGAGCGCATAACATTTAACGAAATAACAAAAAACGCCGTAAAAAAATCTCTTAAAGAAGCCCGCCCCATAGACATGAACCTGGTAGATGCCCAACAAGCCCGCCGCGTACTAGACCGTATAGTAGGCTACCGTATAAGCCCCCTACTATGGAAAAAAGTAAGAAAAGGCACCAGTGCCGGACGTGTACAGTCAGTAGTACTAAAACTGGTATGCGACAGGGAAGAAGAAATAGAGCAATTCATCCCAGAAGAATATTGGACTCTTGAGGTAAACCTAGAAAGCGATAAAGGCAAGTTTACAGCCCGCTATGTTGCCTCTGATAACAATAAACATGAGCTCAAAACACAAGCCGATACCCAAGCAGTAATAGACCAAGTAAAAAAAGCATCGTTTAAGGTGCAAGACATAAAGCAAGGTACACGCACCAAGAAGCCAGCCGCACCCTTTATCACCAGCACCTTGCAGCAAGAAGCGTCTAAGCTCTTTGGCTATGCCACCAGCCGCACGATGCGTATAGCCCAGCAATTATATGAAGGTATGGACATAGCAGGTGAGGGTACAGTGGGCCTTATCTCATACATGCGCACAGACTCAACTCGCGTGTCAGACGATGCATACGAGGAAGCCAAAGCCCTGATACAAGACAAGTATGGTGAAGACTATATCCCAAACCAAAGGCCAGAGTACAAGACAAAGGGCCGTGCCCAGGACGCTCATGAAGCTATACGCCCCACAAGCGTTGCGCGCTTGCCAGAGGCAGTAAAAGCGTCTTTGTCACCAGAGCAGTACAAGCTGTACAAGCTAATCTGGGAACGGTTTGTAGGCAGCCAAATGACACCGGCCATATACGATACCCTGGCCGTAAAAATTTCTGCCGCTACAACTATTTTTAGGGCCAGCGGCTCTGTTTTAAAATTTGACGGGTACTTAGCCGTGTATAGCAAGAACGAAGATTCCGAAAAAGACGTAAAAATCCCAGCTCTTACCTTGGGTGATGAGTTAAAAGCAAAGTCGTTTGAGCCGGGCCAACATTTTACCCAACCGCCGCCAAGATACTCCGAGGGTAGTATGGTGCGTACAATGGAGGAGTTGGGCATAGGCCGCCCCGGTACATTTGCACAGACCATCACAACCCTTATGAACCGCTACTATGTAACCAAGGAAAACAAAGTACTATACCCTACAGAGCTTGGGGAAATAGTAAACGAAATCATGAACGACTATTTCGAAGACATAGTAAACGCAGATTTCACCGCCCGTATGGAAGACGACCTAGACAGGGTAGAGCTGGGCGAGCTGGAATGGAAGCACATCGTACGCGGTTTTTACCCGCCCCTGGAAAATAAAATCCAAGAAGCCGAAGAACAAATTGGTGAAATAGAAGTCAAAGACCAAGAAACAGATGTATTGTGCGAGCATTGCGGGCGCAACATGGTTATAAAGTTTGGCCGGTTTGGGAAATTCTTGGCCTGCCCAGGCTTCCCAGATTGCCGAAATGCCAAGCCAATATTAGAGGATGCAGGTGTACCATGTCCCCTATGTTCTAACAAGGTTGTTATCAAAAAATCAAAAAAAGGCCGCAATTACTACGGCTGCGAAAAGAACCCAGAGTGCGAGTTTATTTCCTGGAACCTACCCACTGGCGAGCCATGCCCAGACTGCGGCGCATACCTGGTAGAAAAAGGCCGCAAGAAGCGCGTAATTGCGTGTTCGGCCTGTACCTATGCAACAGAGGCGGTAGAAGCGCCGGAAGAAGAATAGACTTTGGTTTTGATACTATTGGTAAAGGCGATAGTTTTGATATTATTGATAAAGGATTAATGAGGATATAAGTATGAACACATTCATAGCCCAGCTAAACCAAATGCTTGCGTCTGCCGACGAGGACGGCTGGTTGGCCGGGCTTTGTGATTTATTGCGTACCCACACAGGGGCGCATGTGTGTTTGTACGCGCCCGATGGTAAATTGCTAGTGGAAGTGTTGCCTCAAGATGGCGTGCGCCCAAGTGGTGATATGCTAAAACTGCCAATACCGGCAAGTACAAGCGTCCTTTGCCTAACCCGCGACGGCTCACCATTTAATGACGACGACAAGCTTATGGCAAATGTAGCCACTAGCATATGCACGATACTTTTTCGCAAATACGAGCAGCAAGCCAAAAAACAACGCAAAGAGCGGCAAGAAGCAGTACGCAGCGCCATCAACGCCCTTAGCTTTTCTGAGTTGGAAGCGGCTGTACATATAATACGTGCCATTGGCGGGCCAGAAGGGCGGCTGGTTGCTGGGCATACCGCGGACAAGCTTGGCTTTACCAGGTCTGTAGTTGTTAACGCACTCAAAAAATTAGAAGGTGCCGGGGTAATAGAAACCAGGTCGCTTGGGGTAAAGGGTACACATATCCGTATTAAAAACCAGTTGTTGGCGGAGGAGTTAAACAAACTATGAAAATAGTAAACATGAAGTCATTGAGCAAGCCAATGCGCGTACAAGCCGCACAAATGCTAACAAACGAGCTGCCCCGTGGCTGGCCTACATTGGAAGATGCCCTAGACGAAGTATCCGACTTACTAGACGATAACGATGAGCCGGATGCTGTATTCTTGGCCGCAATACAAGATGATGAAGTCATTGGCTGGTGCGGGATATTGCCAGAGTATGAAAGCCGGGTATTTGAACTCCACCCTCTGGTAGTGCGGCATGATATGCAAGGCCGGGGCATTGGCAAAATGCTAATGACAGCAATAGAAGAAGCCGCACAGCAAAAAGGCGGCTTGACCATGTACCTAGGTGCCGATGATGAGCTGCCCGGCGGCGAAACATCTTTCGCCAATGTAGATTTATATGACGACCTGCCAACGCGCATACGTGAGTTTGAGCCGGGTACGCACCAAGCTGCGTTTTATATGAAGCTTGGGTACAAGGTAGTAGGTGTTGTGCCCGATGCAAACGGGAGAGGTAAGCCTGATATTATGCTGGCTAAGGCTTTATAGTGGATACAACCTAAACGGAGGTACCGCGCATGACATCACGGCATAAAAATACCCACGCACACAAGGCACAGAGCTATAACATAGGCCGTCCGCATTATCCAAAGCAATTTTTCGATTACATATATGATGAGCTAGGCCTGGCAAAGGACTCAACAATTGCAGATATGGGCGCGGGTACCGGCAAGGTAACAGAAGGCTTCCTAAAGAGCGGGAGCACCGTATATGCCCTAGAACCGGACAAAGACATGATGCAGGTACTAGTAAATAACCTGGCTGGCTTCCCGAGCTGCATCCCCATAGAAAGCACAGCAGAAAACACCTGTCTCCCAGATAGCACAGTAGACCTTGTTTTTTGCGGCAACTCGTATCATTGGTTTGACAGTGGTATAGCCGTCCCTGAGTTTAAGAGGGTCTTGCGGGGAAACAGCCGCGGGTTTGATGTTGTCATATGCTCGCTTGGGGTGGGTATGCCAAGTAGCGCGTCTCCTTTTCAAGACGGCCGGTGTATATCAAAAACATTTGAATTTACGCATCACAGCAGGTTGCGTGAGTTTTTGCACGGCCATTTGTCTAGCTCCCTAGCTCCGACACCTGAAGACGACAATTACGAAGAATATTGCGAAACACTAAAGCAGACATTTGATAAACAGTGCGTTGACGGGAAAGTTGAAACTAGGTTTGTATTGCATTGTGAAGTTGGGGATGTAGGTGGTCTTGTGGTATAACAGCACCCTGATATATGTCAATGTGAAATTTGTCGAAATATATACAAAAATATCAAATTACATATTGACACAATGAATCAAGGCGTGTATTATGAACCCATAAATGGTTTTACATGGGTCAAGTGAGAAAAATAATACAAATAGCACAAATTCTTGAAGTAAGGGGGCGTTATGATATACTGCAAGACACTTACAAGAATAAGACAAAGCCTTGGCCTGTCGCTGGCCGAGTTTGCCAAGGACCTAGACTGTACAGAGGCGTATGTTTACAACCTAGAAGCCAATAAGGAGCAGGCGAGTTTTGAGTTTGTTGTCAAACTCAAGAACAAGTACAACTTGCATAGCTCTCCCATCCTCGATAGAGAGAGAGAAGATACTATGACTCGCCTCTATGATTGGAAAGTAACAATTAACTACGGTGACATAGCCAAAGCAAGTGAGCTCAAACCTGGGCTGGAAAAGTCCGCAATGTCTTCTTTTAGCCCCAGCACAATAAATATGTATGATTTGCTCGCGGCGGACTATTATTATCTTATAAATGATATGAAATCTTATGAAGAAACAATGACAGCTCTAAGCCAGCGCACCAATGAGTTTAGCGCAAGACATTGGTACCACTACAACTGCCTGTTAGGAGCTAAGGCGTTTGTGGGCAAGCACTATCAAGATGCTATTAAATCGTATAAGTCGGCCGAAAAGTTGGACAAAAATGATACATGGGCTGATGTGCGTTTTTATTTTGGCTTGGGTATGAGCTTGTCGGACAGGGGTTATGCTACCAGGGCGGTAGAGTACTTGAAAAAGGCGAAGCATATGGCTATGTGGGGTAAGGCTTATAATGGGAAGCCTAACAGGAGGTTTGATGTTTATATTGATGGATATTTGGCCAATGACCTTAGTAAAATTGGTAGAGGTGATGAAGCTCTTAAAGTTTTAGAGAGGCGCTATGTAATTGAAACGAAAAATAAGTCTAGAGAAGGATTGGGTTACACGTATTTTAGTTTAGGAAGGGTCTATAGAAGGATAAGTGATTACGATAAAGCAATAGATTATTTCGATAAAGCATTAGAATATTTGCATGTAGGTGAAAGTGGGCATATTGCCAGCATATACCTTAAAGCTTCATCACTAATAAACAACGATGAAAGTGACGAAGCTGTAGTGTATGCAGAGAAAGGCATGAGCATAACTAGAAGCGAATATTGGAAAACAAAGTTCGATGCTATAAAACATTCCATATTAATGCATAATGATTTGAATTCGGCAAAATATTTAAGTGAGATTGTCATTCCTAAACTAAAAGAGTATGGCCAGCATGAAGCGATTGTGTATTATTATGAACAACTAAGTAATTTTTACAATGAACTTGGAAATATAGATATTGCTATAAAATGTAGCAATCATGCACTGGAAATACAAAAACAGATGTATAATGAGTTACTAGAGGGGGATATGTAGACATGAGAAAACATATAATTAGTTTGCTATTGGCACTTATGATGATTTTAATCCTGCCTATAACTACTTTTGGGGGGCCCGGAGGTGGGGATGGAGACGGCCCGCCGCCCCAACCACCAACGCAACATAGCCTGGGCATTTGCATTACTTTCACGACTTATAGTGGCCCTAATGATGGCCCACCGCCATCCCTGCCACCAGAGCAATGAGGTCTTAAAGTGGATTATTGCATGCAGCTAAGTGATTTTGATTTTGGAAATATAGAAACTGCTTTAAAATGTAGCAATCACGCACTGGAGATACAAAAGCAGATGTACAATGAGTTAATAGAGGGGGATATGTAGACATGGGAAAACGTTTAATTGGTTTGCTATTGGTACTTATGATGATTTTAGTCCTGCCTATAACTGCTTTTGGGGGGCCAAAGGGCGGCCCGCCTCCATACCAGCCACCAGCACAACACGGCCTGAGTATTTGCATTACTTTCACGACTTTTAGTGGCCCCCTGGACGGCCCACCACCAACTCTGCCGCCAGCGCAATGAGGTCATGGATGTTGTATTACATCTACGATTGTTATACTAGATTAGCAATTTCATATAAAGCCAAGAAGGAGGTTTCGTGATGAATTATTCTTACTTGGCTTTTTTATTGATATTTTTGCTTGGTTTTACAGGACATATTGAGGTATATGCAGATGATAATGGACATAGGGTTCGTTCATTTGATAAGGCTGTAAACGAAATCTATTATTTATCACATACTCCTCAAAGAACAGACCTATATGATGATGAATTTTTCAACGATTTCCATCGCCAGATATTGTTACAAATGGGTTTTAGTCGCGAAGAAATAATAAATAAAGAAAGATCTCGCATGTATATGGATATCCTTAACAGCACATTATGCCTAAATGATGCCGCTACGAATTTTATATATCCAGAGCATTTGGGTGGTATTTTTATTGGTGATGATGGGTTATTGGTAGTTGCGGTAGTAGATTTGTATCTTCGAGGTTCTTATTACGAAACTGGAATAGCAAGGCTTGGTGATATAGATGGTATTATCATAGAGTCTGTTGAATTTAGTCATGTTCAACTTGAAGAAACTGCTGACCTAATATGGGATAGGATGGTAGAACTTGTTTACGCCGGGATTATTGATAATTTCTGGTTTGGCATAAGGCCAGAGCTAAATAGGGTTGTTATATATTATAATGACGAAGATGAAATTTATTTTTTTCATAAGCATTTTTTCGAATCACCTATGATTAGTTTTATGTGTTCTATACAGGACATCAATACAGGAAGGACCGTGCATTTACTTCCTGAAAGTGGAGCATATTTTGGGGCGAATATACATCAAATCCACGATTTTACAATCCCATTTACGTTGCCCCTGGGAGTTATGTCCTATTCGATACTGCCGCATTTGGTCGTCTTGAAGGGCCTGTTGGTTATAGGGTTCGTAGGCGGGCAAATGCCAGTGCTGTGGGGTTTCTTACATCTCCTCACGGTAGGGTTCAGAATAATGCTTGGGCATTAAATGTTAGTCGTGATATCATGGGACGGGTAAGTGGGTTCTCTTTTAGTGGTAGCGTAGACGCTGTTTTTGTTCAAACCGAACACAACGTTATTCTTTCAAATTCATTGCCTTTTAGTGGCCATCTGTCAACAATTCAGCCTACAATAAATAATCGTCCAGGACGAATGACTACTGTAGCAATGGTAGGGCATTTTAGTCGTGGCGAGACTTGGGGACAAGTGGTGGATGATGACCATCGAGGGACACTAAATGGAGTGTTCTTTACCAATCTAACCAGGACAAATATAAGAGCCATTGGTGGGGACAGTGGAGGACTTGTTTTTATCACAGGCTCAAATATAGTCGCAGGGCTTGTTATGGCCAATGACCCAGCGAATAATGCAATGATATTCGTTAAGTCAGATTTAGCCCATGCGGTTCTTGGGGTAGAAATGTACTAAATATTTTTGAGTTCTACCACACCTTCCCATTTCGCTACGCACTGCGTAGCGAATTAACATAGACATGTTACCGAATGTTGATGATCCAAGCCGCCGTGAATTTTATTTAACCGAATGTGCAGAGTCTGGCTGGACATCGCGTCAGTTAGATCAACAAATTAACTCATTTTATTGCGAGTGACTAGCGACTTAATGCGACACAAAAGGAACGTTAGCTAACTGTTCGCAATGCATACAAAGAATACAAGTACACAAAAAACCTTTTGAATACGATTATATTCTACACAAAAAAGTGCCTACGACTAGGGGTTTTCCCATTAGCCGCAGGCACTTTATTTATTAGGGTTTCAATGGTTTCGTACCAAAGCCTCTCATCAAATTCTGCCAACAAGCCGCTCTCAGCATTTCGTCTCAACTACTGATACACCGCATCTATTTTTACCGGGCGGCCATAAAACATCTCATATAAAATATCCCGTGACACTTTTGCCATGTTCAATGCCTTAGTTTTACTGCGGTTTTTATTGTAGAAGTTTTCTAGGGTATAGCATATTTCAAGTACATCGTATATTAGGGTCGTGTTAGAGTTTCGGAAGTGTGGGATTGTGATATTTTCTAGATAATCTTGGGATTTTGGGTCTTTTATAGTCATTAAACATCTTGCTGTTTCAAGATAGATGATGATTGTTTCGTTATTTCCCTTCTTGGCTATAGCAAGCCCATCTTCAATTATTTTTTTGCATTCATCATGCCGCTTTAACTGCATAAGGCATTTTATTTTGTTGTTGAGTATCACTGCACTAAGCAGTGCATTATGCCATCGGTGCCGCCTTCATTAATGCCATGGGGGTAACCCGCCATTTGTGCAAGACCCACCAGCAAGCGGTAATTGGTGGGTTGGTAACGTCACACAGTTTAATCTGCCCCTTACTGGCGGCAGCAGTAGGATGATGTTTTTTTGTCAGGTAATGTTATCCTAGGTATTGCTATGGTTGCGGCATCTTTGATTTTTGTGTATAAGAAGAGGTATCACTGGCAATAGTGGAGTAATTCATAGTCGGCAATATGGCGGTTTTGATGATTGGGCCAAAAGCGATTGCTATAACGTATGTATTCTGGGGTGTGTTGATGTGATTGTTAATATTGCAGGAAATCACAAATATCCAGGCATCTGGGACGGCGTCTATTACTTTAAGTTAGCTGATTACCCAAAGATTACAAATTGGGAACTAACAAAGCTGCTTTGGTTCTACAATTACGAAAAAAAACACAACAGAAATACCGAGTTTGTATGCGATAATCACGCTATTATTACTGCGGTAAAATTAGCATTGTCAGCTCCCGATTCATATATACCAGCACAAATGCCCAATGTCGTACCCGGATGTACTGCGTGTAAACAAATAGGTTGCCTAACAGAGTATCTTTGTCATGGCACGGCAATCGAAAGCGCAAAGTCCATTTTTGAATGCGGCAAAATATTGTCGGCAGTAAACGCAAGGGGCAAGCCAGCGCAAGAGTTACAAGGTGAAAAAAGACAAGCTTCCAAGGACCCGCTTGATTATTTCGATTATGTAATGATGTCTTGGGGAAGTTGTATTGCAGGTGACAGCCTTGTTATGGAGCGGATGCTAGGCAAGTTCCCCAACGAAACAGAGTTTAGCACCGGATTTAAGCCCGGTGTGCGGTTTTTCTTCAAGTATGATACCATGGTAAATCACATAGGTTTTGTTAACGACGGCTATCATCCCGGTAAAGTGAAAGATGAAATCTTATTGTCAGAATCGCTATATTGCTGCATAATTCCAGAACATCATAGACTAGACTTTACAGGGGTTATCCCCTTTAATCTTGCGGACAAAGTTATATATGTCGAAAACGACTGCAAGGATATCTATGACTGGACAAAGAAGGTTTACGGAGTTGTTTGTAGTTATAGCAATTCCCCTTTAAACGGTCCCGTCCGAGCCGAAAATAGCGAGCGTTTCAACGCTTTTTCGGCGACAGGCGGGGCCGATTTAAAGTGAATTGCTATACAATAAATCAACAACGCAAAAGTTTTAAATTTAAATTACAAGGGTAGCCTTCACAAGCATACTATAGTATAATACCCACGGTTGGCATAAGCTCTACAAATGAAGCAACCAACCAGTACATAAATTTAAAGGAGAGAATGCTTATGTTAAACGAACTAAAGCATATAACAAAATCACAAAAGTTTCGGGTCTTGATACTTCTTGTAGTGTTGGCTGTTGTGGCCACGGTGGTTGTATTTGCTATTGATGGTGCGGACGGTTATCAAGACTATGTAGTAGGCGATGGTTATCACTATGAATATACAATGCAGGAAGATGACTATAACTACTATGTAGGCTACGGTTACGTAAACAACTACATCTACGAAAACAATGATGAATACGACTACGATGGATATGACTACAACTACGCATACAACCCATATTCTTATACACCCTACAACGACCCTTATGGCTACAACAATGACGGCGAATATTTTGCAAGTTTTTATGCTGCCGCATTTGGGGAGTGCATAAGCTACGAAGATGGCGAAGCAGGGGATGCACCTATCATGGTGGACTTTGACTTGCTTGACGAGTAATTAGCAAACAAACACAACAATATAATAGCCTGTAGCGGGTTGTAACTGGCTACAGGCTATTTTTTAAAGGATAACTAATGATTAAAGATTACAACGGTTTTTTAGATACCCTACTAGCTGCGGGGTTTTCTATGAGTGGCAGCAACGACGAGGGTATTTTTGCAATCATACACCATGGCTGGAACGAGCCCGTACCTGGCGACTCGCCAATACAGTGGCATACCGGCGACCCGGAAACAGACCCATGGGAGTGGCGTATCCGTGTCCTTAACCAGCGCGATGACATTGCATATGCAAAGATATTTTTCAAAAAAGGCGGGTATATCACACGACAGTGGTACCCGTATTTCTTGGCGGCTAGGCGCGGCGGCTATGACTTCAATGATGCTTATGCCGCGGGCGAAATCAGTTATTTTGCTAAGCGCATATACGATGTTGTCGCCGAAAACGGCAACCTGCCGCTTCATACAATAAAGCAACTGGCCAGGTTTACACGAGAAGAAAAGCCTGGCTTTGACAGGGCGCTTGTAGAGCTGCAAATGGGTATGTTTTTGACCATGAGCGGGCAACAACAAAGGACGACACGAAAGAATCTTGACATAGGCCTAGATATAGCACCCGGCCAAAATGCAAGCTGGCCCTCTACCGTGTTTTGCACAACAGAGCACTTTTTTGGCGAAGATGTTTTTAGCGAAGCGGCTAATACAAGCAAAACAGAAGCTATTAATGCCATAGAAACACAAGTATTAAAGCTTAACCCATTGGCAGATAAGAAAAAAATCGCCAAGTTTATCGCGGCTTCGTAAAATTTGTTATAATACAATAAAACCAAAGAAAGGAAGTGCAACATGAAATTCCCGCAAATGCCCTACACCCGTCCCCAGTATGACGAGGTAAGCGCCAAGCTGACAGAGATTTTAGAGAAATTTAAAACTGCCGCAAGCGCAGAAGAATGCTTCGCAGCCTACAAGGAGTATGACGAGTACAACGGCTACCTATTCTCCATGTTCGCAATTGCCCGTATCCGCAACACCCTGGATACCAACGACGAATTTTATGACAAAGAAAAGACCTACATGGACGAGGTTAGCCCCAAACTGCAATCTGTATACCAAGCCTTTACTCAAGCACTCCTTGACACACCTTTCAGGAAAGACCTGGAGGCCAAATGGGGCAACCTGCTGTTTGTAAATGCAGAAATGAATCTTAAGACTTTTAGCCCCGAAATAGTGCCAGACATGCAAGAAGAAAACAAGCTAAGAAGCGAGTATAGCAAGCTAATCGCCTCTGCCCAAATCAAGTTTGATGGCAAGACCCTAACCTTGGCACAACTTAGGCCATACTACGAAAACCCAGATAAAGCCGTACGCGTAGCCGCAATAGAAGCAGCATCTGCATGGTACCTAAGCAATGCAGAAAAATTAGACGGCTTATTTGATGAGCTAGTGCAAATAAGGACCCGCATGGCCAAGAAGCTTGGGCATGATAACTTTGTCCAACTTGGTTATTATCGTATGCAGCGTAACTGTTACGACGCAAACCTGGTTGCAAAATTCCGCGAAGGCGTGATAAAGCACATAGTGCCAGTTGCTAAGCGTTTGAAAGACGAACAAGCCAAGCGCATAGGCACAACTACTCCTTTAAAAATGCATGATGATTTCTTCGAGTATCCAGAGGGTAACGCCAAGCCAATGGGTACCCCAGACGAGATATTCGCACATGGCAAAAAAATGTACCACGAGCTATCCGAAGAAACAGCAGAGTTTATAGACTTCATGCTAGAGAACGAGCTGTTCGATGTGCTTACCCGCCCAGGCAAGCAAGCCGGCGGATATTGCTCGCATATCCCCATTTACCGCTCACCGTTTATTTTTGCCAATTTTAACGGTACATCCGGGGATATAGATGTACTAACACATGAAGCCGGCCATGCCTTTGCGGGATATTTGGCAAGGGATATCTACCCCTCTGCACTAAGGCGCTACTCCATGGAAACAGCAGAAATCCACTCTATGGCAATGGAATTTTTCACATGGCCTTGGATGGAAGGTTTCTTTGGTGACCAAACCCAAAAATATTACTATAGCCACCTAGCCAGTGCTTTAACATTTATACCGTATGGCACAATGGTGGACGAGTACCAGCATCATATATATGAAAAACCCAACATGTCACCCAAAGAGCGTAACCAGCTATGGCTTGAGCTAGAAAGCAAGTACCGCCCATGGCTCAACTTAGAGGGTACAGACTTCTATGGCCAAGGCCGCCGCTGGCAATCACAAGGGCATATCTTTAGCTCACCTTTCTATTATATAGATTATTGCCTAGCACAAATTATGGCGCTTAGCTTCTGGGCTCAAAACCAGAAAAACCCGTCAGATGCATGGGCAAAGTACAGGCGCTTATTGGGTTTTGCAGGGACAAAGACATTTGTAGAGCTTATAGAAGACGCAGGGCTTCCAAGCCCGTTTGTACCCAACAACCTAAAAGATGTGGCCGATGCCGCGGTAGAGTGGTTGGATAAGCAGTAATTTAAGATATCAATATCACAGTTTATGAAAAAAGGCGTTTGTACGGTGGAATACCACACGATACAAACGCCTTTTTGCGTAAAAACAAACCCTTTGCGCTGCTACTATAGCCAATTAAATGAGAAACAGTTCAGCCCGAGACAAAATAGCGGACGCTTCAACGCTTTTTTGGCGACAGGCTGGACTGATTTCGAATTAATTGGCTATATGCTATACTATGGCGAAATAAATCAGAAGGAGGCATTAATTGAATATGAAGAAAAAAATCGCATTTATAGGCGCAGGCTCCCAGGGTTTTACCAGGGCATTGGCAAGGGATATATTGAGTTTTGAAGCTCTAAGCAATGCCGAGCTGCACCTGATGGATATCCACGAAGGGCGGCTGGAATACGCAAAACAAGCAGTCCAAAAACTTATAACAGCCGGTAACTACCCGGCAACAGTCCATGCAACAACAGACCGTAAAAAAGCACTTGAAGGCGCACACGGAGTCATTATTACAGTAATGCACGGCGGCGTTGATGTGTGGCGGCATGACCTAGAAATCCCCATGAAATACGGGGTGGACATTAATATAGGCGACACCCGCGGCCCTTCTGGTGTTTTCCGCTTTTTGCGTACCGCACCTGTGGTCTTGGACATTGTACGTGATGTAGAAGTCATGTGCCCAGACGCGATTGTGCTAAATTACACAAACCCCATGGGCATGTTGTGCAGTTATTTGCAAAAGATGAGCAAAGTAAAAGTAACAGGCCTTTGCCATAGCGTACAAGGTACAGCAGAAATGCTGGCCGGCTGGATAGGTGCAAAACCAGGCGAGTATACCTACACCTGTGCAGGTATTAACCATCAAGCGTTTTATCTGGACTTTAAAGTCAACGGCCACGATGTATACCCCTTAATCAAAGACAAAGTTATGAACGACCCAACCGTTACCAACGCCGAGCTGGTACGCAACGAGATGTTTTTACAACTTGGCTACTATCCAACAGAATCTTCCGGCCACAACTCAGAATACTTACCATGGTTTAGAAAACGGCCAGACCTAATCCAAAAATATTGCACTCACGGCACTAATTGGAACCCAGGAGAACATGCTCATATACTAAAATATGCCCTAAAAGAAGACGAAAATGCCTGGGAACGCAGGTTTAAGGATTTTATAAACAACGACAATATTGACCTAAAGCGCGGCAACGAATATACCGCCAATATATTCAACGCATTATTTGGAGATGGGGAGCCATTTGTATTTAACGGCAACCAACCCAACAATGGGATAATACCCAACCTTCCACAATCTGCATGTGTGGAAACACCTGTACTAGCATCCCCGGCGGGCTTGCAGTACCTGCATGTAGGCGAAATACCAGCCAACTTGGCAGTTATGATAAGCCATTCTGCATTAATAGAAGGGCTTGCAATCTCCGCTGCTATAGAGGGCAACCCCTGGAACGTATACCAGGCCAACTTGTTTGACCCACTAACGGCAAGTGTACTTTCTATGGCCGAAATCAAAGACATGACCCAAGAAATGCTTAACAAAAATGCCGATTTCTTAGGATATTTCAAGTCGCTTAAAGTAAATTAGACACATAGGCTCAACATAACTTGTGGCATATTGGCCCACGTGCTATACTGCCACCAACAGAAGAAAATCCCAATAATAGTAAGCACTAGCTTACATTACAGGCAGGAGGCCTACATGATTAATAATTTGATCGTAGACAGTGGCTGTGACATCAGTACAGATGTCATAGATCACGAGAAGTGTAACTTGTCTTATGTCCCTTTAAACCTTCAGTTGGATGATAAGGTGTACTTGGACGACGAAAGCCTGGATATTGAGGATTATCTTGTTCAAATGGAGCGATCTGCTGGGGTAAAAACATCGGCCCCATCGCCAAGCTTGTTTTATGAGCGCTTCAAGTCCGGCGAAAACATATTTGTAGTAACACTGTCCAGCAAGCTAAGCGCAACGTACCAAAGCGCCATGACCGCAAAGGACATGTACATCGAAGAATGTGGGAAGAAGTTTGTCCACATATTTGACAGCCTATCTGCATCTGTAGGCCAGGGTGTAATAGCCATGAAAATATCCGAGCTTATAAAAAAAGGTACAAGCAACCTAGAAATAGTAAACGAGGTAGACCACTTTATAAAAGAAATGCGTACATTTTTTATCCTGGACAAGTACGACAACCTGGTAAAAACCGGGCGCGTAAAACCCTATATCGCTAAGTTAGCCTCTTTTCTTAACGTAAAACCAATATGCAGCGCCCACGAAGGCGAAATAGCTATGAAAGATAAAGCTCGTGGGTATACTAAGGCTATGGTAAAGCTGGTAGCGCTTATAAAAGAAACCACAAGTGACCTAGAAAACCGCGTTGTGGCCATATCCCACTGCAAGTGTTACGAAAAAGCCGTTGCCCTAAAAGACGAAGTGCTAAAGCAGCTTAATGTCAAAGATGTGCTTATACAAGAATGCCGGGGTGTAGTGGCTACTTATGCAAACAGGGGCGGGGTAGTGCTGGCATTGTAGAAAGGTTGTTGTATACATGAATCATGAAGTAATTGCCAAGGCTGGCAAAGTAGTAGAAATGAACGCTGTCAAAGACGGCAAGTACACAGGCGGGATTAGTGTCCTTTCGTTGATTGATTTGGAAGGCTTCCCCACGGCATCTATATTATCGCCGTCAAAGTGTGACGGGATTAACTGGATGACATTTTGCACAAACATCAACGCAAACGGCGCAAAAAGGGTAGCAAAATGCAACCGTGCCAGTGTTTGTTTTGCCACGGTAGAATATTGCATTAACTTGGTTGGCGAGATGGAAATCATTACGTCACCAGAAGTCAAGGCCGAAATGTGGTACGATGGTCTATCACACCATTTTACAGATGCAGATGACCCCAACTACTGTGTATTTAAGTTTACCACCAAGCGCTACAAAATTCTTTTTACAGAGGTTGGGGAAGAAGTAGAGGGTAATCTATAAACAAAAGCGGTAATGTATATGTAAAAGGGACGCCTATGTGCGTCTCTTTTTTATGCCTGTAGGATGTTGTTTGCAATTCTCACTTGTATCCATAGTACTTGCATGTAGTTCATGCAACTGCTACAATGCGTCGTAATTCGAGTTGATAGGAGATATATGAGATACATGAGATTTGCGGTTTTGCTGTTTATCTTGTTTTTGGTAGGGTGCAGAAACAACGCTGTAGCGCCAGAGCATACAACAGAACTAATTGAATATGAAACTATTACCTTTGTGCCAGAAATCGTGTACGATGCCGGGCGGGATATTATTGTGCTAGAAACACAAAATTTTGCGCTGCGTTATTACGGTAATGATGACCAGGTCATAGTGGCAATTGCCGATGCTTTAGAAAGCAGCTTCGAAAGGATAACAGGCATACTGGGGGTTGTGCCGCCCGGGCCTACCCATGTGTATATCCACGCAAGTCAAGAAGACTTTCATCATGCTATTGGTATGCCAGGCCTAGGAGAAAGGGCGGTTGGCGTATCAATGGTGACAGGGGAAATCATCTTGGCTTCGCCCAACAATGCTGGGCCTGTACATGATTTTAATTCTATGATAAAAATAGCTGTTCATGAATTTGTTCATACCGCGGCCAGAGTGCTTAGTTTCAGGACTACAGCCATGCACCCGCATCTTTCTGAAGGGTTGGCAATGTATTTCGCCAACCAATATGAAACTGTAGCCGACACAATTACCCAAATGCGTAGTAACCAAGCAATACCAAGTGTAGATAGAATCATCGGCATGACTGCGGGCGAAGGGGTTTATCAAGTAGGCTTTGCCTTCATACAGTTCATAGTTGCGGAGTTTGGCTATGATGAGCTAGTGGCCTTATATAGCAACCCCAGAGAGTTTGTACAAAGCAATGCCGGGCTTAATGATATGTGGATGGATTTTTTATACGAGAATTACTAATAACTTCGCCATAAAACAAAACATGCAAAAGGGGGCATTAATATTAACAACAAACGTACAAAAATAATTGTGGATATACTAATGACGATATTTTTAGTCTTGTCATTCGTGAGGTGGGACGGTGCAGACGGGGCCATATATCATATTGTTGTTGGTAGTGCATGCACACTGTTTTTTGCCATTCATATTTTCATACACAGGAAATGGATCAAAGCCGTTACCAAATCTTGCTTTGCTGGGAAACTAATCAAGGCGCTAAGAGGTAAATATATAGTTGATATTCTGTTACTAGTGGTGTGGGGGATTTCAATTACTACTGGCTTTATTGCAATTGCACCGTTTTTTAGTGATGGAGCTTCTACAATAGGTCGGGTTCATGGGCTTACTGCCCGCATTGGTTTGGGGCTTGTTGTCATACATGTTATCCAGCATATACCAAATTAAGAGCTATATTCTCAAAGTTTAACCAAGTTGAGCTGGTGACATTTCTTCTTCTGGTGGCATGTTAACACCCGGTGGGTTTTGGGTTTTGCTTTTTTCTGCATTTGACACAGTCTCTGTTAGTGTAGAACTTTGCTTGGTGCTTTTACTTGTGTGGGTAAGACTTTTATTTGGGTACATAGTTTTGCATCCTTTCGTGTCAATGTATGTATAGTGTGCGCTATGGTTATATTTCTATACATAACGTACCACCTACATAATCCGTATAGAAAAATGCATTTCAACCAAAACCGGCTCGATGCTTTCTGTCTCGTAGGTAAAAGTGACTTTGTATACACCGGCATTCAAATGTGTTGGCCTGTTAACAAAAAAGCGGCCACCTTGTACATCCCAAACAACATCACCGTTCTCATCCTCTACCCTTACAGATGTAATAACAACGCCATCTTCACTGCTTATGGATACAAACAAGTCATACATACCGTCATATTCGATAACAAAATTGTCAAAGACACTAGGTTCTGTTTCGTGATTTACATAGTATGTCATATTAAAATTGGTAACATACATGTTTGAAGGTGTGGGTGAAGCAACAAGCACACCCAAGCCCATAACCGGCAATAGCAAAGTAAATATCAAAGCTGTATATTTGGCTTTTCTTGTAGGTTTAGAGCTGTTTAATAACCATACACCAGCATAAAAAAGTAACGGTGATAGCGCAGTTATTATCAAAATCTCGCCTATGGCTGTAGCTGATATTACAACCGACACGCCTTGCCCCACATTGTCCCCAGCGCCCGTGATATAGCCAATGGTGACCGCAATAATATTTTGAAGCGCGTGATATATAACTGGAAGGAGAAAGTTTTGGGTTTTTAACATGATATATGTCATCATAAACCCAATAATAGCCGTGGATAAAAAGCGATACGGGCTCAAATGAAAAACACCAAAAATAACAGCCATGATTAGCATAATAGCTAGTTTATTTTCGTGCTTTGCAAATGTGTGTTGTATCAGCCCCCTGTGTAGTGCTTCTTCGCAAATGCCTGTAAGGACACCCACAAGCAGTATTGCAACAATAAAGGGCACAGACGCGAAGAACTCTGCGATATACGCGTTTATTTCTGTATAAGCCGGAAACAAATATGCCGTTATGACAGACACAACATTTACCACCATATATGTTGCGACTAAAAGCACAAATAAAGCAAGAAGCTGCTTTAATGTTACTTTTTTTAATGGCATAACATCACTAATCTTCCATTTAAATAAAAATATCGGGGTAAGCGCAATAACCAATATACCTAGCTGCGTTGCAGCAAATCCCCACATGCCAAAATGCACCTGTAACGGTGTTGCACCAAAAATAAAAAATACTAGTGTTACTAAAAGTGTAATAATGCCTATGTACCATTTTGGCTGTATGTTATCAAACATTGTGCACCTCCACTCGCAACTAATATTACAAGTTCTTAATTTAAGTCACTATTACCACTGTTTTTATCTGTTAAGAATGGGGCATACATCATAATCGCATGGTTTTCTACTACATATTCATCGTCCAACAGGTTGCCATGTATGTCATATTTCCGGCGGCAAATGGTGTTATGACGGGTATACCCACCCCAATACTCGCTGCGCATGTAGTGTTCCTTCTCGTATACTTCGTACCTAAATGTGGGAGTGCTGTCGCATAGCCATGCACCTTCTAGATATTTGTCAGATATGTTTAGTTGTAGCTGAAAGTTCATGCTTGTGTTATTTTTTATCATCAAGTCGCCATAATTATAAAAGCATGTGGCACCACTACCAAAGGGCTGCGTACGGTTAGAATCTGGGAATACATCATATCCATGGCGGTGACGTTCTGTTACAGTTAGAGGTGTATGGATAGTAAGCCAATACACCAGATTTGAAAGTTGGCACAACCCCCCACCGGTGCGCACGGTTACCTTGCCGCTTTTAAGTACCATGCCAGGCTTGTAGCCTTTTAGCTTTGTGGGTCTACCTATTAACTTCCAGTAGGAGAATGTCTCGCCAGGACGGAGGACAATGTTATTGATTTTTGGGGCGGCTATCTTAAGATTGGTGATTTTATTGTGCTGTAGATACATATCAACGTCTTTTAGCTTGCGTAACAGCGGGGTCTTGTGGGAGGCATATAGGTGAGTAAAGCTACCATTTGACTTGTTGCGTGCAAAATTTATACTACCAAAAAGCCATGTAATATGACGCTTAAGTGTGAAATACATGCGCCCCAAAAATAGCCTTATGTCACTTCTGTGTATGGGTTTTTTTAGTAAGATATTTTTCATGAACGCCTCATTATTTCCAACTTCTCTACGGGATGTGTGACCGGTATGCGAAGCATCTGCTTAGGGTGTGGTGCGGTGGTTAATGGGGTGCCGTCTTGGTTATATATTTCTGTGATGGTTTGTTTTTGCCCGCTTTTTAAAAATTCAACTTCTTCGCCTACTGCAAATTTATTTCTTTGTTGTATTAGTGCTTGCTTGGTATTGGCATCATAGTCGACAGCAACACCCAGGAAGTCTTGTGTGTTGTTGTATATTGTGTTGGTCATGTTTTGTCCGTCATGCGGGCGGCCAAAGTAGAAACCTGTATAAAAATCACGGTTGCCGGTTTTATTTATTTCGTGCATATAATAATCTAGCTTGGATTTATACAGGCTTTCGCATGTGAAATAGTCATCAATTGCATGCCTATAAATGCGTGTAACGGCGGCTACATAGTAGGCAGTTTTCATGCGGCCTTCTATTTTGAGGCTGGACACGCCGGTAGCTACCAGCTCTGGGATATGTTTAACCATGCACAAATCCTTTGAGTTCATGATATATGTGCCGCGGTCATCTTCGTATATGGGGATGTGCTCGCCTGGTCTTAGTTCCTCTGTTAAGTAATAATTCCAGCGGCAGGGTTGGGCGCAGTCACCTTTGTTGGCATCACGGTTTGCCATATAATTGCTTAGTAGGCACCGGCCAGAATATGACATACACATAGCACCATGGACAAATACTTCGGTTTCGAAAGATGAAGTGCCCGGTAGCATTTTGCTTGCCGTTGACTTGGATGTTGCGGTTTTTATAGTTATTTCACGTATCTCGCCCAGCGACAACTCCCTTGCCAAGATGACCCTGCTGGCCCCAAGGTTTTTATACAACTCAGCGCTTTGATAGTTGGTTATATTGGCCTGGGTACTTATGTGTATTTCTAGGCCAGGAATTTGGCGTGCTACAGCAAGCACACCCAGGTCTGCTACTATAACTGCGTCTGCACCTATTTGTTTTAGCTGTTGTAGATATTCTTCCAGGCCGGTGAAATCATGGTTGTTGGCAAATATATTCACACTTACATATACTTTTACATCCTTACTGTGGGCGTATGCAATCGCCTTGCGTAGCTCGTCTGTATCAAAATTTTTTGCGTTTGCGCGCAGGCTAAACTGCTTGCCGCCTACATATACTGCGTCTGCGCCATAGGCAATAGCCATTTGAAGCTTTTCATAATCCCCTGCGGGGGCTAAGAGTTCAGGTTTTTTCATTTTGTCATCCTTTGTTGTTGCATTCTTTAGATTGACTTGCTATTTCTCCAAAACAACATCCCAACCAACCCCAGTATCATAAACGCCGCGATATATACAACCGCATGTACAGGGCTAGATATTACCAACGCAAAAATCATAAACCCGGCACCACCAGTCGCAAGGAAAGGTACAACAAAGCGGTTAATGACAGCTATCTCATGGTTGTTCCTGTTGCGTATAACAAATCCTATAAAAATAGGAATCAACAGTACAAAAAATATCATATTGTAAAAATCAGGCAAGTCAAACCTAAAAGGCCGGCCATCCAGCGTCCCAAACCAGTTGTTGTGGTTGCCGTAAATCACCATCATCCATATAAATGATATCGCTACACAAGTTACCATACTGCATACAGGCACACCGGTACTTGGGTCAAGTTGCACCATCCGCTTTGGGATGGGCCCCTTGCCGCGCCGCGCCAGTGAGTACATGCTACGGCTCATTCCCATACAGCACATGTTTAAAATACCAAGCCCCGATATGATAACAAACACTAAAACAACATAGCTTGCAGGCTGGCCAAATAAGTTAACAAAGGCATTTCTTGTACCTAGCTGGTTACTGCGCATAAGTTCGTAAGGGTCGCCCATCGTAACAACACCAATAAAGTACAGTACATATATGACCATAACAATAAAAAAACCCGCCAATAACGCTATAGGCAGGTTGCGCTTGCTGTCATTAATTTCACTGTTAAACGCTACCGCGGCTTGCCAGCCATTGTATGCAAATACGGTAGCAAACACTGCGCCAAGAAATGACGGCGCAGCCATACCTTCGCCAAGGTTGGGCACGACTATGGGTGTTGCTGCTTGGCCGCTGTCTATAAAAAGTCCAAGCACCACGCCTATTGTACCCATTATAACCAGCGGTATCAGCCTTGCGATGGTTGTTGCAACATTGAGCTTCATTGGTAACTTTGGTGCCAGATAATTTATTGCAAAAATCATGGCCATGTAGAAAGTAGCAATAAAAAATACAAAAGGCGTATTGGTAACATTTTCGTGCCCAGCCAATGTAGCGGTAAAGCTTGCAGAAATCCACGCAATAATAGCGTATCCTGCACTCTGATACATCACACAAAAAAACCAACCTGCCATGTAGCCGTATTTCTTGCCAACAATAGCCTCGGCATAATCTACCATACCATGGATTTTTTCGTACCTGGCGGCCATTACCGCAAACATGTACACGCAGGTAGCAATTACAGCACCGCCTACTACCCACGCCAAAACGCCAACCCACATGCGCCCGCCTGCTTCATACAACACGCGACCAGGCCGCCAAAATATCCCTGTGCCGACTATAAAGCCTACAACCACACATATTGCTACGAACAACCCGTGTTGGCGTTTTAAAACGTTTTGCTCTGTCATTTTGTGTTCATCCTTTATATAAATCTTTGGTATTAGTGATATGTATATTAACGAAAAAAACCGGTTTGTACAAACTTGTATATATGGTTTCAACTGATATAATCATGCACAGTACAAATACTGTGAAGCGATATGCGAAAATATGAATCATTGTTTGCATTCGGCTAAGAAAGGGGTAATCACGTTGGAAACCATTTTCCAAAAAATCAAAAAAACAGGCATAGTCCCAGTTGTTAAACTAGAAAATGCCAAGGACGCAGTATCCCTGGCAAAGGCACTTATTGACGGTGGGCTACCTTGTGCAGAAATTACATTTAGGACGGCAGCAGCAGAAGAATCTATCCGCAATATTGTTAGCGCCTACCCAGACATGCTAGTAGGTGCGGGCACGGTGCTGACTTTAGACCAACTAGATAGGGCAGTTGGAGCTGGTGCTAAGTTTGTGGTATCACCTGGGTTTAACGCAACCATCGTGAAGGCTTGCATTGCCAAGGGCGTTCCGGTATACCCGGGCTGCAGCTCTCCTACAGATATAGAAGCGGCTCTTGAACTTGGGCTAAAAACAGTAAAATTCTTCCCATCCGAAAATATTGGTGGCATTGCGGCTATCAAGGCTATGTCTGGCCCATATGGGGATTTGACATTTATGCCAACAGGCGGCGTTAACGCCAAAAATCTTAATGACTATCTAAGTTTTGATAAAATCATCGCATGCGGTGGTAGTTGGATGGTAGACCCAAAGCTAATAGAAAGCGGCGATTTTGCCACTATAACAAAGCTTACCCGCGAAGCAGTTAATCTTATGCTGGGCTACACCCTGGCCCATGTGGGGATAAATTGCAAAGACGAACCCCAGACTCATGCCGTGGCAAAGATTTTTTGCCAGTTGTTTGGTGTAGAATATAAGCCAGGTAACTCCTCTGTGTTTGCGGGGAGTATAGTCGAGACAATGACGCCACTACCCGGGCGCGGCGAAAACGGACATATAGCCATAGGCACAAACTCCATAGAGCGCGCTATGTACCAGCTAGAAATGCAAGGGGTAAATTTCCGCGAAGATACAATTAAGAAAGATGCAAAAGGCAATATCAAAGCCGTATACCTGGATATGGAAGTTAACGGCTTTGGGATACATCTTATACAAAAATAGCATAAATACTATCTTAAAGGAGAGTCATGATGAAAAAAGTAATCACTTTTGGTGAAATAATGCTACGCCTGGCCCCCATTGGCTATGAGCGCTTTATTCAAGCATCCCAGTTTGGCGCAACATATGGCGGCGGTGAAGCCAATGTAGCAGTTTCGCTTGCCAACTACGGCTTGGATGCGGCCTATGTTACTAAGCTTCCCAAGCATGAGATAGGCCAGGCAGCGGTCAACTCGCTTGCGCGTTTTGGTGTGGATACCTCCAAAATTGTACGCGGCGGCGACAGGGTAGGTACCTATTTCCTAGAAAAAGGTGCAAATCAACGCCCATCCAAAGTAGTATACGACAGGGCCGGTTCTGCAATAGCTACGGCTAAGCCAGAAGACTTTGACTGGAACATGATATTCGAGGGGGTAGAGTGGTTCCATTTCACAGGCATTACACCGGCATTATCTAAGTCTGCAGCTGAAATATGTAAAATTGCTGCAAAAACCGCAAAAGATAAAAACATAACCGTAAGCTGTGACCTCAATTACCGCAAAAACCTATGGACAAAGGCCGAAGCCGGTGCAACCATGGCAGAGCTTATGCCATATGTTGATGTGGTAATAGCCAATGAAGAAGATGCGTCTGATGTTTTTAGTATTACAGCAAGTGGTACAGATGTCACATCTGGGCACCTAAACCATGACGGCTATGTAGATGTTGCCAAGCAGATGGTAGACAGGTTTGGGCTTGAGTATGTAGCTATTACTTTGCGCGAATCCTTCTCCGCTAACCACAACGACTGGTCTGCCATGTTGTATGACGGTAAGGAAGCATGTTTTTCTAAAAAATATTCTATACGCAATATTGTTGACCGTGTAGGCGGCGGCGATAGCTTTGGTGCGGGACTAATTTATGGGTTCATGAACGGAAAAAGCAAACAAGATGCTCTGGAGTTTGCTGTTGCGGCAAGCTGTTTAAAGCACTCTATAGAAGGTGATTTTAACCTGGTAAGTGTTAGCGAGGTTAATGCACTTTCTGGTGGGGATGCTAGTGGGCGTGTGCAGAGGTAATTTTTACGGTTAACGCAACTGCTCATACTAATCTCAAATAAATTCTGAGAATTTGCCCAAATAGAAAATATCAGGTATCAGTGATTTTTCGTTTGGGCAAATTTACATTTTACTTGAGATTAGTATCAATTTCTACCCCGGGATAAAAATGCTTTAGCACATCCCGATAGCTATACCCCTGGTTTAGCATTATATTAGCGCCGTTTTGGCTCATACCGGCACCATGGCCATGCCCACCACCGTGAAATATCACGGATGCTAGGGCGCCATTGGTGCCGGTTTCTTTTTGTATGGTAAAAAAGCCGCTGGGCATAAGGTTTAAGCCGCTAACGGGGCTGCCGTTTTCGCGGGTGATAGTGGCGGCGTGTGGGGATAGTATGCTTCTGATATTAAACTCCGTTTGTACGCGCACTTGGCCGTTTGTACCGGTTATTAGCAGCTCCATAACATTGCCGCCAGCGCCGCGCTGTGTTACCTCTAGCGCGGTTACCTGTCCTATGTTGCCGGTAGACATGCCTGTTGTTGCGCCGGTGGCATCTAAGCTGTGTATCATGTGTGGCGAGGCCTGCTGGCGAGCGGGTAGGGTGGCATTGATGCTTTGAGTAAGCTCATCTACAGTCATACGTACCTGCCAGCGGAACCATGGTAGGTACCGTTCGTATGCCGGTATGTTGGTGGCAGTAAAAAATAGTGCGGCATTTTGCTCGCGGCTTAAATCCTTGGTTGCGCTGCGAAGTACCGGGTCTACGATATCGTTTGGGTCAAATTGTAAGCGCGAAGTCAAAAACGCTGGTGTATATGCAGGGAAGCTGCTGCCGGCAGCCCATACTTCCCCGGCGTTGGCAGTAACCCCGCCGGATGTAGAAAAATAATTGGCACGGATTATTTCGCCGTTGTATGTCATTACCAGCCCTGCTGTGGCCCGTACTGCTTCCCTGGATATATCATTTTCGGGGATATTATTGTACACCTGGCTGATTACAGAGTCGTCTACATGTGCGCCAAATGTCCTAAAGCGGTTTTCGTAAAATTGGTTAACGGCAAAAGTACGTGCAGTTATTGCCTGTACCTTAGCTGCTTGCAGCCCAAAATATGAAGGCATTTCGCTTGGGACAACGGCATATAAGTATTCTTCTAGGGGCAATTCGTTGACAATAATAAAACCATCACCATATTGGGCAATTTCTAGTGCGCCTCGGTAAAGTGGGGTAGGGTGGTTTCGTGTTAGGCCTATGATTTCAAGGCGGTCTTGTGGGTTTACTGGCCGGATATAAAGGCGGTTATGCCCCATAAGGCCGCTTGGGACAGGAAATGCTTCGCCTTGGGCAAGGGTTTTTATTATTTCGTCTTTCCCATCACACACTGTAAACTGGCCGGTGGCCGTGATAGACACATAATTGTGAATTAGCCCGGCAAAGTTGGACGTACCAATGAGCACACGAATATTAACTGGCGTGGGCTTGCTTGTAATAATTGCCGCTCCAATTGCACCCCCTGTAAGATGAAAATCAGCCATGTTTGCGCCCACAATCAAGTCCGCTGTGTTTTTTTCTGTTATATTGCCGTTTGCCACTAAATAAACAGCAAACCCAGAACGTATAGGTATAGCGCCCCATTCGCGTAATACGATGCTTTGTGGCCCTACCTGCTCTAATGTGCCGCGTAATATTGTTTCTGCTGGAGTTATGGATAGGACGGTGTTGCCATGTATAGTTATATCGGCAATTATGGTGCCTTCAGGAGGTTGTGCGACCCCTTCGTCAAATACATAGTTGCGTACAGCACCGCCAATAAAAGCAGTGATGCCAAAGGTATCTATGTTCTGGAGTAAAACATTGTGTAATGTGGGCATTGCTGTGACTTGGCCCAGTAGTGCTAATATTTCACCATCTCGGTGTAAAATTTCTACTTCCCTGTCCAGGTAAACACTCATGTTTATGCCCATGGATGAGAATGTCCCGTTATTTGTGATTATTTGCTCTGTTACTGTGCTATGCGCAACTGGTACTACTTGTGTGGTAACGATTACGCCAGCCTCGTCTATATTTGCTATGTAGTGGATAAAAAGGTCTACCCAAAGCGCATATGAAATGGGGAGGTTGCGGTTTTCATCTGTCACAAGTAGCCCCGGGCCGCCTGGGTTTAAAGACAACATAAGTAGCCCAGCCTCGTGTAAGGTAAGCATGTCTAAAGGCCTAAACATTGTACCTCCACCAGACATCTGGTTAAGGGTATATGCAGCATTTACATATTTAAAATACCAGCTTTGGAGGTTTACATCTGTAAAAATAATGGATGGGTAACGTGCCCAAGAATCTATTGTTTGTTGACAGGTATGAGCTAGGGACAACATCTTGGCAACCATGGCGCGTGGTACCGGGAAGTCATCGCCGATACGGGCAATATCAACCTCTGTAGGTGTATAACTGTTGTTGTCGGTATAATTGTTTTGTATAAACCAGCCAAGAACGTCACCATCTGTATCGCTGGCCCACTCGGTCACTACCATAGGAAGGCGGCCGCCAATGTTATCATCATTGTGGCCACAGGCTGATACAAAAATAAGCAAAATTAAAAATAGAAAGATACTTTTCATGGTTTACACCTCTTTTGATTAACTGCGGTATTAATTATATGTATGTGAAGTGAATGTTAGTCCGAAAGGGGGTTGTTGCCTAACAAGGCCTTGACAACACTAATACCGTATTCTAGACTAAGTGTGAGATTTATAGTAAACACCAACAGGGGGCCAAGTGTGAAACATCCGCGAAGCGGATTTTCATACCAACCTATTTGTTCCGCCGACGAAGGAGGCATGAATTAATTTATGGGTTCATACAACAAGCTAGACCGCGACTTTCTTCAAAGGGAGTCTAATTTTTTGCGTAACATGGGAATCGGTTTCCATATAAATAAAAACAATACCGTCAGTGGTCTAGAAGAAAAGGTTTTGCAGTTTGGCGAGGGCAATTTTTTGCGCGCGTTTATGGACTCATTTATAGATAAGCTTAACATAAAGGGTTTTTTTAATGGCCGTATTGCCATAGTGCAGCCAATACCCCAAGGCATGGCCAATGAGCTCAACGCACAAGGTTGTTGCTATACAGTTGTGTTGCGTGGGCTAGAAGGCGGCAAACCTGTAGCTAGTAAGCAGATTGTGACGTCTATAAATCGTGTTATAAACCCATATACAGACTTTGATACATATGTAGAAACAATGAAAAACCCGCAGTTGCGCTATATAATTTCAAACACAACAGAAGCAGGTATTGCGTACCTGGAAACCGATAAACTATGCGACCGGCCACCGGCAAGCTTCCCTGGGAAGGTAACGGCGCTTTTGTATGAACGTTATAAACACTTTGGTGGTGACATGGCCAAAGGGTTTATTTTCTTGCCGTGCGAACTTATAGACAACAGCGGCGATACCCTCAAAGAAGTTGTGCTGTGCTATGCATCAAAATGGAAGCTGCCTGATGATTTTATAACATGGGTAGACAAGGCCAACTATTTTGCTAACACGCTAGTTGACCGTATCGTAACCGGCTACCCACGTGATGAAGCGGGGGTTTTTGAAGCAGAGCTTGGCTATAAAGATGACATGCTAGTTACAGGCGAAATATTCCACTTTTTTGCAATAGAGGCTCCAGTAAATGTGCTACAAGAAATTGAAAGTGACATGCCATTCAAAAATGCAGGGCTCAACGTGGTTTTGACCAGTGATGTCACATCTTACAAGATGCGCAAAGTGCGTATACTTAACGGTAGCCACACCATGTCAGTACTTGCTGCGCGTTTGGCTGGCATAGAGACAGTAGGCGAGATGATGGGTGACCCACTGTTTATCGAATATTTGAAAAAAGGCATTTATGAAGAAATTATCCCAACGCTTGACCTTGATGAAGAAGATCTAATGTCCTTTGCTGCATCTGTGTTTGACCGTTTTTCTAATCCCCATATAAAACATTATTTGCTTAGTATTGCCCTTAACTCGGTATCAAAGTTTAAGGCCAGGGTGCTACCCACAATTTATGATTATTACAAGAAGAAAGACCGCTTGCCAGATGTCCTGACATTTAGTTTTGCGGCGCTTATAGCCTTTTACAAAACCAATGAAGCCAACGATAGCCCAGAAGTTTTAGAATTTTTTAACGCCCAATGGCAGCAAGCTACAAGCGAAACATGTGATTTTAGTGCCATAGTAAGTGCAACATGTGCACATGCTGCTTTTTGGGATACGGACTTAAACAAGCTTCCCGGTTTTGCGCACAAGGCAGCAGGGTATTTGCAAAGCATACAAACAGTTGGTGTAGCTGAGTCATTAAAGCGTTTATTATTGAGGTGAGGCATGACCAAAACACATAATGCAGTAGTGATAGGAGCCAACGACAATGTAGCTGTGGCCTTATGTGATATAAAAGCGGGTGAAAGCGTATCATGTACAACCGCTATGGCCCCAATCCCGGCGGGCCACAAGATAGCAATAAAGCCCATTGCCAAAGGCGAAAACATAATAAAATATGACAACCCAATAGGCTATTCAACAGCATTTATCAAGCCTGGTGAACATGTCCATACCCACAATATAAAAACCAACCTTAGCGGCATACTAGAATACACCTACAGTCAAATTATGCCATCCAAAAGCAAAGCCCCAGCCCCAGCAACTTTCCAGGGCTACCTGCGCAAAAACGGCCAAGTAGGCATACGTAACGAAATATGGATTATTAACACAGTAGGCTGTGTAAACAAAATTGCCGAAAAAATAGCCAGTGATGCCAACCGCCGCCACAAAGGCCGGGTAGACGGCATATATACCTTTGTGCACCCGTTTGGTTGTTCGCAGTTGGGTGATGACCATGTATACACCCAAAGCACCCTCAAAAATTTAGCCAACCACCCCAATGCAGCAGCGGTACTTGTGCTTGGGCTTGGTTGTGAAAACAATCACATAGATGAATTTAAAAAAGTATTGGGTACATGGGACGATACACGCGTTAAGTTTCTTAACACTCAAGATGTATCTGACGATATAGCCGCAGGGCTTTCGATAATAGACGAACTTGTGACTTATGCCGAAATATTTAAGCGTGAGCCTGTGCCTGTAAGCAAGCTGGTTGTTGGCCTAAAGTGCGGTGGGTCGGATGGGTTTTCTGGCATAACTGCCAACCCACTGGTTGGGAAGCTTTCGGATGAAATTATTAGGCATGGCGGCACTTGTCTGTTAACAGAAGTACCAGAAATGTTTGGCGCGGAGACTTTGCTAATGAACCGCTGTATAAACAAAGATATATTTAGTAAAACAGTCACCCTAATCAACGATTTTAAAGGATATTTTATAAGGCATAACCAAGAAATTTACGAAAATCCCTCTCCTGGCAATAAAGACGGTGGGATAACAACCTTGGAAGAAAAATCCCTGGGATGCACCCAAAAAGGTGGCCTAAGCCCTGTAGTTGACGTGCTTAACTATGGCGAAACCGTCACAAAACCAGGCCTGACACTATTGCAGGGCCCCGGCAACGATATAGTAGCAGTAACAAACCTTACAGCCGCAGGCGCTCATATCATATTGTTTACAACAGGCCGGGGTACACCACTTGGCGGCCCTGTCCCTACTGTAAAAATATCAAGTAACACCGCATTAGCTACAAATAAACCGCACTGGGTAGATTTTGATGCAGGAGTGCTGTTACATGACAAAACAGGGATGGAAGTCCTAACGGCACAATTTTTCGACTATATAATACGCTTGGCGAGCGGCGAAGTTTTGGCTAGAAACGAAGAAAACGACTATCGTGAAATTTCTATTTTCAAAGATGGGGTAACGTTGTAATCCAAAGAAGTCTATTTGATTTCACCGGAAACTCCGAATGAGCGGCAAAAACTTATTAATGCCTAAGATTTTTGGCCGCAATGGAAGTTTCCGGAGAAGTCTATTAAGGAGAGATGAAAATGAAAATAGGGGTCCGCGCCCATGACTTTGGGCGATACAGCTCCCTTGCAGACCAAGCTGCTACACTCAAGAAAGCAGGTTTTGATTGCGTACAATACGCCCCAGCTAAGGCTATTGTGGGCATAGAGCATTTTGATGGAATTACGCCAGAAGTCTTGCATGAGATTAAAACAGTCTTTACCAAGCATGATGTAGAAATAACAGTGCTGGGTTGTTATATAGAGCCGTCGCTCGCAGACGACCAAGAAAGGCTTGATAATGTAAGAATCTTTATGGACAACCTATCTCATGCCAAGTTTTTGGGCGTGCCAATAGTAGGTACAGAAACAACCGGCCTAAGCATCTACGCCACCCCAGCCGAAAGGGAAAGCGCTTATACCCGCCTCAAAGACAGTGTACTACGCATGGCCGAAAAAGCCGAAGCAGAAAACGTGTTAATAGGCATAGAGCCCGTGGCAGAGCATACCCTCAATACCCCGGCTATAACAAAGCGGCTACTGGATGAGGTAGGCAGTGATAAGCTGCGGGTTATTTTTGACCCGGTAAACCTTGTACTACCCCACACAATACAAGAACAAGACTATATTTTCACACAAATGCTAGAGCTGCTGGGCGACAAGATAGCAGTAATGCACATAAAAGACACAGTAATAGAAAACGATACAAAAGCCTGGCGAAAAATAAGCGAAGGCGTAATAAACTACAAGCTTATCTTTGACTGGTTAAAGCAAAATAAACCAACAATGCGCTTACTGCGTGAAGACGCAAAAATGGACAGCTATCACGAAGACATCGCAAGCATGAAAAAATTATTTATATAAAGGAGGAACACAATGAAACTACAAATCCGCTACTCAAACCATCCAGAGGATGTAAAACTGTACACAACAGAAGAACTGCGCGAGCACTTTCTTATCGACCCGGTGTTTGTACCAGGTGAAGCAAACCTTACCTATTCCCACATAGACCGTATTATCGTAGGCGGCATTATGCCAACAGATATACCGCTTACGCTTACAGGTGGTAAGGAAATGGGTGTAGATTCGTTCTTCGAGCGCCGCGAAGGTGGTGTTATTAACATCGGTGGCAAAGGCAAAATCACCCTAGACGGTAAAGTGTTTGACCTTAACTTTCAAGACGGCCTGTATATAGGCAAGGGCATAAAAGATATCACTTTCGAAGCCGCCGACCCAGACAGTCCCCCGAAATTTTATTTCAACTCTGCACCAGCGCATCACCCATACCCTTCGACTCTAATCACCCTAGAAATGGCCAAAAAAGTCCACTTGGGTAGTAGCGAAACTTCAAACAAACGCACAATCAACCAATATCTCCACCCAGATGTATTAGAAACCTGCCAGTTGGTAATGGGTATGACCATCTTAGCCCCCGGCAGTGTATGGAACACTATGCCAAGCCATACCCATGAGCGTCGTATGGAGGCGTATTTCTATTTTGGCATGGCAGATGATGCACGAGTTGTACATCTAATGGGCGAGCCAAGCGAGACCCGTCACATCATCGTAGCCAACGAGCAAGCCATCCTTTCACCTAGCTGGTCCATCCACTCTGGTGCTGGTACGGGTAGTTATACCTTTATCTGGGGTATGTGCGGCGAAAATATCACCTTCACAGACATGGATGTTGTGGCAATGGAAGACCTAAAATAGTGAAGCCCAATACCGTCACAATTGGCAAAGTGTCCGAAGTTGCCGGTGTGTCTAAAACCACGGTTTCGCGTTATCTTAACGGCAAGTACGAGCATATGTCCGAAGAAACAAAAAACAGGATACGGGCGGTAATAGAGGAGTTGGATTACCGCCCCAACTCCATAGCCCGTAGCCTAAAATCCCAAAAAACAGGCCTTATAGGTGTAATAGTATCTGATGTAACAAACCCAGTAACGGTACAGCTCATCAAAGGCATCATAGACTATTGCTCACGCGAGGGTTACCAAGTAGTAACCGCCTCAAGCAACGAAAAAGCAGAAAAAGAGCGTGAATATATCTTGTCTATGGTGGACAGGCAAGTCGAAGGGTTGATAGTCGTTGTTGCAGACTATAACGAGTTTGAGTTGCTAGAAAACCTACGAGCCAGCGGGGCCAAAATTGTGCTGGCAGACAGGACAATAAATAAGCCTATTTTTGATGTTGTAACAACAGACAACTACGCCATGTCTAAGCATGCAATAAAGACACTGTATGACGTAGGGTTCGATGTTGTTGGGCTTTTTTCTTCGGAGCTGCTAAAAAGCAATGTCCGTCTTGCGCGTTATAACGCATTCATTAACCAATCCAGGGAATATATCGCTAACCCGGAAGCGTTTGCCTATGTCCTTCAAGGGGACCAAGAAGAAGGTTATCGCGTATCACTTGCAGATTTTATGAAAAAAAACGCTGGTAAAAAAGTTGCGGCTTTTGCGTCTACACCAATGGCAACACTTAACTTATTGGGTGCCGCACATGAGCTTGGCCTAAAGATTCCCGAAGATTTGGGGGTATGCGGCTACGATAACCTGCACTGGACGAGGCTAATAAGCGGCGGGATATCTGTGATAGAGCAACCTTTTTACGAAGTGGGTATAGAAAGTGCAAAAATGCTAATAAAACGTATCAGGAATGAAATTGAAAACAACCCGCAATATGTAGAGCTTAGCTCTAAACTAATTTTACGCAACTCTACATGTATATATAGCAACCCGCTATAGCAAAGGAGAGAGATATGAGTTTTAATATGAACAATTTCCGCTTAGACGGTAAAATTGCCTTAGTAACCGGCGCTGCCCATGGCATTGGCCAGGCGATGGCATCGGGCTTGGCCCATGCAGGGGCTACAATAGTGTTTAATGATATCAGGCAAGAAATGGTTGATAAAGGTATGCAAGCTTATGCCGCCGAAGGCATAAACGCCCGTGGGTATGTATGCGATGTTACAGACGAAGCCGCCGTTGACCAATTTATTAAGCGCGTACGTGACGAAGTTGGCATAATAGATATTTTGGTTAACAATGCCGGGCTTATAAAGCGTATGCCTATGCTGGATATGTCACCGGATGATTTTAGGCAAGTGGTGGACATAAACCTTAACGGTCCATTTATTGTGTCCAAGGCAGTTATCCCAGGCATGATAGAAAAGGGGCACGGCAAGATTATTAATATCTGCTCTATGATGAGCGAGCTTGGCCGCGAAACAATAGCGGGCTATGCCGCCTCCAAAGGCGGGCTCAAGATGCTGACAAAGAATGTTTGTGCGGAGTTTGGGAGTGCCAATATCCAGTGCAACGGTATAGGCCCAGGCTATATTGCTACACCACAAACCGCCCCACTGCGTGAGCCTCAAGCAGACGGTAGCCCCAACCCCATGAACACGCTTATCATGTCCAAGACCCCTGCCAACCGCTGGGGCACACCTGACGATTTAAAAGGTGCAGCAGTTTTCCTTGCGTCTGATGCCTCCAATTTTGTAAACGTGCATATCTTGTATGTAGATGGCGGGATGCTTTCATACTTTGGCCGGCCGCAATAATTTGTTAGAAAAATTTTAATTTTATTAAAGGAGTACATCTATGCCAAAACCCTTCATGGACGAAAATTTCTTATTACACAGTCAAACCGCAATGAACCTATATAATCACAGCAAAAACCTACCAATTATTGACTATCATTGCCACCTAGAGCCAAAAGAAATAGCAGAAAACAAGCGCTTCCTCAATATCACGGACCTGGCCCTAGGAGGCGACCATTATAAGTGGCGGCTAATGCGCGCAAATGGCGTACCAGAGCAATATATTACTGGCAACGCTTCAGATGAAGAAAAGTTCTATCACTGGTGCGCTACAATAGAAGACTGTATTGGCAACCCAATATATCACTGGACGCACCTAGAAATGCGGCGGTACTTTGACTACGATGGTCCCATTAACGGCGATGTTGCGGCAGATGTCTATGCACACTGCAACAAAATTATACAACAAGACGATTTTTGTGCATGGAGCATTTTTAAGAAATTCAAAGTCGAGCAAATAGGCACAACAGATGACCCAGTAGATAATCTAGAATATCACAAGCAAATGGCCGCCAACCGTATAAACGACCCATCGCTACCCCTGGTATCGCCAACCTTCCGCCCTTCTAAGGCCATGAACATAGAAGCAGCAGGCTTTAGTGAGTATGTACAAACCCTAAGCAAGATAAGCGGTATGCCACTTCAAAGCTGGGACGACTTCTTGGCCATACTGGCCCAGCGGGTTGACTACTTCCACATGGCAGGATGCCGTGCATCTGACCATGCACTTGACCCGCCGGTTTTTGCCGAATGTACTAGTAGCGAAGCTGCAGAAGTATTCCAAAAGGCATTGGCTGGCCAGCGTCTTTCGCAACTGGAAATTGACCGCTACAAGACCTACCTTATGCTGTGGCTGGGCCGCCAGTACCATGCAAAGGGCTGGGTTATGCAGCTACACATGGCCGCACAGCGCAACAATAACACCCGCATGTCACGTTTGTTGGGCCCAGACACCGGATATGACTCTATGTCTGACGAAAACTTTTCTCGCCCGCTTGCCAGGATTTTGGACGGTTTGGACATTAGTGAATCATTGCCCAAGACCATATTGTACGGCCTAAACCCCGTGTCCGACATGATGCTGGCCACTATGATAGGCAATTTCCAAGGTGGCGGTATGCGCGGCAAAATCCAATGGGGTTGCCCGTGGTGGTTTAACGATACCAAGCCTGGCATAGAAAATCACCTTGTGTACCTTGCAAGTGCCGGGGTGCTTTCAAGGTTTATTGGTATGCTCACGGACTCCAGGAGTTTTATGTCGTACCCACGGCATGAGTACTTCCGCCGCATTGTTGCTCAAACTCTTGCAACATGGGTAGACAATGGCGAATTTCCTAACCACCAGGCCAAGCTTTTCCAAATTGTAGAGGGTATTGGCTATAGGAATGCACAGGAGTATTTTGGGTTATAGTTGTTTATGGACACGCAACAAAAATAGCCTCCTTCATACAATGATACTATCCAGTACGCAAATTGAAGGAGGCACTGTATGAACAATACCGGCGTAGGCTACGTAGCGGATCAAAACAACGATATGCTAATGATTTTGCTACTACTGATGATGATGAATCCCGGCATGATGGGCGGCGATAATATGATGCTTATGATTCTTCTTCTAATGATGTTTTCCGGTGGTGGCAGGATGCTTTAAGTAAAATTTGCGTAGGGCTTCGCCGGATGCTATAGCAAACATGCGGCTAGGCGAAGCTATACGTAAGTTGTCACAAGAATGATGTGGGAAGCATCTTCTTGGCCCGAACCATCTCCCCCCATAACAAAAGAAAGCGCTGCATAAGCGCTTTGGTTTACCAGCCGTACATAAAAAACAAAAGCGCAAGTTAATGGTTAGCCTGCGCCGCATAACAAAAAGTAAGGGCCGGTAAGAAAAATGCACCGGCCCTTCTTGTGTTTATGAATGCTATACACTAACAATGCCCTCAAACACCTGCACGCAGTCACCGGTCATGTACACGGTATCATCTGTATACTCGACAATTAGCTCCCCGCCTGGCATTTCTATTTTTATGTTTGTATTCATATCGCCGTAGCCGTTGAGTACTGCAGCTACTGCCGTAGCACATGCGCCTGTACCGCTGCCCTTGGTTTCGCCGCTGCCGCGCTCCCACACACGGGTGTTTAAATGGTTGCGAGCAATTATTTGAGCGAACGCAACGTTTACACGCTCGGGGAATATGGGATTATTCTCAAACATAGGGCCTACTTTGTCCAGGTCAATAGCGTTAAGCTCTACACTGCCCAGCTCGCCCATCCCGCTAATAAATACAACCGCGTGGGGGTTTCCCATGGATACGCATGTTATCTTGTAGGCGGTGCTACCTATTGTTACAGGACGCGCTATAACAGACTCGCCAGTCAGGTCTACAGGTATCAACTCTGGCCGCAGTATTGCTGTGCCCATATCTACACGGGCAGCACTTACTTTGCCGTCTGCTGTTGTGAGGGACAGATCTTTTATGCCGCTACCTGTTTCTATTTGTATGTTGTGATTGCGTACCAGCCCGTTGTCATATAAATATTTTGCTACACAACGTATGGCATTACCGGCCATATCGCTTTCGCTTCCATCTAGGCTGTTAAACATGCGCATCTTAGCGTCTGCTACATCGGAAGGGAGTATCATAACAATGCCGTCGCCGCCAATGCCAGTAAGGCGGTGGCTTAGCTTTACAGAAAGGGCTTCAGGCTTGTCTATTTGTTGGTCGAAGCAATTAAAATATATATAATCGTTGCCGCAACTATGCATTTTTGTAAAATGCAAACTCTTGCTCATAGGCTCGCCCCTTCCCGCCTAGTTTATAAAAAGAGCTTCCAGCTCTGCTACGGCTGTAGATGCATCTTCGCCCTCTGCCATTATTTTAACTGCTTGGCCTTCTTGCATGTTTAAAGAAATAATGCCCATGATGCTTTTGGCGTTTGCGGTTTTCTCGTCTATGACCAAAGAAATGCGGCTTTTAAATTTACTTGCTGTTTGTACTAGCATTGCCACTGCCGATGGTTCAAAAAACGAGTTCACTACTACATTTTTTTCATACAATTTATTCGCCTTCTTTCCGTTTAAGATTTGGACTGCTTATATTAGAGGTTTGTTATCTAAAACGTTTTATGTCTTCAGCAATTTCGCATATTTTTCGTAAGCGGTGGTTGACACCCGATTTGCTTAGCGGTGGAGTTAGCATTTGACCAATCTCTGTAAGGCTGGCAGTGTCGTAGGTTTGCCTAAGATGTGCTACGTCACGCAGTTGCTTTGTTAGGTAGCTTAGCCCTACTTCAGTTTCTATATAGTTAATTGCGTCTATTTGGCTTTGGGCGGCGGTTACTATTTTGTTTATGTTGGCAGACTCGCAATTTACTTGCCTATTAAGATTGTTGCGGAGTTCTTTTTCTACGCGTTTGCTTTCAAATTCCAATAACGATTTACTCGCGCCTATTAGCTTTAGTACATCAGATATATCGTCTGCTTCTTTTAAATATACTACAGTTTGGTCGTTTTTGGCCAATGTTTTTGGGTTTATCCCATATCTCTCTAGGGTAAGAGTTAGTGCTTTGGCTTTTTTGGCTGGCAATGTAAATGTCAGGTGGTAGGATTTTATAGGGTCTGCAATTGTCCCCCCGTCAAGGAAGCTCTGGCGTATGCGCACGCGACGTGCAGAGCCGCTGGTAATGTTAGAAATTTCTTCGCGTACCCTAGATGAAAATGACATGCTGTATCAACCTTCTTTTAAGTACTCGTCCCGGCCTATATCCCGGTGGACAACTTCTGCAGCTTGGTCGCGCTGGGTAAGAGAACGGTGCAAGTCGCTTGCCAGCGCTACAGAGCGATGCCGCCCACCTGTGCAACCTATGGCCACTATTAGCTGATTTTTGCCTTCGGCTATATAGTGGGGGATTAGCATGTGTAGCATATTTAGCAGGCTTTCCATAAACCGTGCGGTTATATCATGGCGCATTACAAAGTCACGCACGGCAGGGTCTAACCCAGATAAAGGCCTAAGCTCATGGTCATAATAGGGGTTGGGTAGGAATCGCACATCGAAAACCAAGTCAGCCTCTGTAGGCATGCCATTTTTAAAGCCGAAGGATATAATATTCACCAAAAAACGGTTAAACACTGCGTCTTCCGAAAATATATCATGGATTTTTTCTTTTAACTGGCGGGGTAATAGGGTGCTGGTATCTACTATATATGACGCTTGCCGCTTTACATCTTCTAGTATGACACGTTCCTTGGCTATACCCACGCTTGCGGGGCCGTCTTTTGCAAGGGGGTGCAAGTGACGGGTCTCTTTATAACGGTTTATTAATATATCGTTGGACGCATCCAAAAACAGGATAGAATATGTTAATCCTAAGTTTTTAAGGCATGTAAGCCCCGTAAAAAAGTCCGCAAACATGATGCCGCCACGTATGTCTATACCCAAAGCCACCTGGTTTATACCGGTTTCTGGCTTAAGGCACAGGTCAGCAAAGTTGCCTATCAGCGCTGGGGGAAGATTGTCTACGCAGTGGAAGCCCGCGTTTTCTAGTATTTTTAGCACAGTAGTTTTACCCGCGCCGGACATACCGGTTACAATTACAATGTGCATATATTAACCTATGCCTCCTTCACCCAGCATCTGTACCTCCGGCTCCAACCATATCCCATATGCGCTGTGGACTTTTTCGCGTATGGCTTCCATTAGTGCCAGTACATCTGCGGCTGTTGCGTTGCCTTTATTGACTATAAAACCTGCGTGTTTTTCGGATACTTGCGCGCCACCAATGGTAAAGCCCTTTAAGCCACAGTCATCTATTAACTTTGCGGCATAAAAGCCTTCTTTTGCTGGGCGCTTAAAAGCACTCCCGGCACTTGGGTAACATAGGGGCTGGGAATCGCGGCGGTGGGTGTTAAGTTTTAATGTTTTGGCCTTTATTTCTTCTGGTTTGCTTGGGGTTAATATAAACGTGGCGCTGGTAATAATAGCGTTTTCGGTTTGGAAGCGGCTTGCACGGTAGCCAAAGTTTATTTGTTCACATGTGTATGACACAATGTTTCCATCCGGCAGCAAAACTTCTGCGCTTTCGCATACATCTTGTATGTTGTGTCCAAAAGCGCCTGCGTTCATAAATACGGCTCCGCCAACCGTCCCCGGTATGCCAGATACAAACTCCAACCCAGCCAAACCTGCATTGTAAGCAGCATCGGCAAGGCGAGCCAGTTTGGTACCGCATCCTGCGGTTATACAAGCATTGGCTACGCTTGTATGATTCATGCGATTTGTGGCAATTACCACGCCTTTTATCCCTTTGTCTGCTACCAGTACATTGCAACCACCCCCAAGTACCGTCATTGGGTAACCTGCTTGTAGGCAGGCTTTCCATACCTCTGACATCTGGAGATTGTTTTCGGGGGTAACATATACCTCTGCCGGGCCACCAATCTTGAAAGATGTATGGCGGGACATTGGCTCATTAGCAAATACCATACCCTCAGGGAGTAGGGGGCGTATTGTGTCATAAACCGTCATGTTTTATTGCTGCCTCCTAGTCAGTAAATTTATTTTGGCGACGCTTCAACGCCCAAATAAATTTACGGTTTTTGCCACAGGCAAAAAGACTTCCTAATACTTTATTTATTTTGGCGACGCTTCAACGCCCAAATAAATTTACGGTTTTTGCCACAGGCAAAAAGATTTCCTAATACTTTATTTATTTTGGCGACGCTTCAACGCCATTTTTAACCTACATGTGCTCATATTCGCCACCAGCAACAAGATTCATAACACGCTCAGTCAAAGCATCAGCGGCATTGTAGCCCATTTTCTTTTGCCGGTGGTTGATTGCAGCGGACTCGCAGATAATTGCCAAGCTACGGCCCGGACGGATAGGTATAGAGTGGCTGCTAACGCTGTTTCCTAGGATTTCTGTAAACTCTTCTACTTGGCCAAGGCGGTCATACGTACGGCTTTGGTCCCATAACTCTAGGTTTATAATCAAGTCTATGGACTGGGTGGGCTTTATAGACTGCACACCAAACATTTTTAATATATCAATTATACCTATGCCCCTTAGCTCCAAGAAATAACGGATATTGGGGGGGCAACTGCCTACCAATGTTGTAGAAGACACACGTCGCACCTCTACCGCATCGTCCGCTATGAAGCGATGCCCGCGTTTTATAAGTTCCAGCGCGGTTTCGCTTTTGCCTACTCCGCTGTCGCCTGTTATTAGAGTGCCAACGCCGTAGATATCCAACAAGCAGCCATGCATTGTTATGCGCGGGGCCAGCTGTGTTTTCATCCAGCCTATAAGGTCTGCTACAAAGTCCGTTGTTGTAGCCTCTGTTGTTAGGATTGGGACATCATACTCCTGGGCGTAGTCCAGCATTTCTGGGAAGACGCTTAACTTGCGACAATGTATTATTGCCGGGATGCCACGCTTAAATATACGACGCAAGTTTTCCTGCCTAGCCTCGATGCTTAATTTTTGCAAATAAGTATGCTCTACCATACCTATGATTTGTAACCTATCTGCATCGAAATAATCAAAAAATCCTGCTAGTTGCAAAGCCGGACGGTTGATGTTTACCTGGGTAAGTATCTTAGAAGATATATCTACCGTAGGGGTCATAATTTCTAGATTAAACTCTGACACTATGCTGGATAACGCTACAGAGTACCCACAGCCGGGCTTGTTAAAGGCCCCACTGGCAGCTAAACCGCTCATGCAGCGCACCTACTTTTAGCTAGGAATTGTATGGTCATGCTGCTCCTCCTTGGTATGGAAAAAGTTATATACCGCTTCTGCGCTGGCTTTGTTCATAGATGGTGCGGATGTTAGACAGTCTATATCCGCTTCCATGATTGCCTCGATACTTTTAAAATGCCGCAGTAGCGCTTTGCGGCGGGTAGGGCCAATACCGCCTATATCATCCAAAACAGAACGTACTTGGCTGTCAGCTCTAAGCTTACGGTGGTATTCTAGTGCAAAACGGTGCACTTCATCTTGTATGCGGGTTATTAGCTTAAACCCTTCGCTATGGCGGGGTAGGGCTGCCTCATTGCCTTCGAAAACTAAGCCCCTGGTACGGTGGCGGTCGTCTTTTACCATGCCAGCTACCGGCAAATCCATGCCCAAGCCAGTTAGCGCTTTTTTAGCGGCGGTGATTTGTCCTTTGCCACCATCTACAAAAATGATATCTGGGAGTTTTGCAAATGCAGTATGCTCGGCTTGGTAGCGTGCCAGCCGCCGGGTCAGGATTTCTTCCATGCCGGCATAATCGTCGGGGCCAACTACGGCCTTTAGCTTGAATTTACGGTAATCGCTTTTTTTTGCTGTACCATCTTCGAAGACGATCATCGAGCCTACAGATTCATACCCCTGTATGTTGGAGATATCATATGCTTCTATCCTGGTAAGTGGGCCCGGTAAGCCAATGGACTCTGCTATTTCGTCTAAAGCTTTGTTGTTGCGTTCAGCTTCTTTTTTTATAGCAGTTTCGGCTTGGGTGATTGTTAACTCTACATTGGTCTGGGCCAATTTTAGCAAGTCGCGCTTATGGCCGCGCTGTGGGATATTAATAGCTACCTGGCCCTGGCGGCCAGCCAAGTTGGTTAACCATTCGCTTATAAGATTTTTGTCTGTCGGGTTGGTTGCCAGCAGCAGTTCCTTGGGTATGATAGCTGCTTCGCTATAAAATTGCTTTATAAAGGCAGCTAGTATATCCCCGTCTTCTTCTGCTGATGTGGCTGCCATCATAAAACGCTCGTTACCAGACAGCTTGCCGTCGCGTACAAAGAAAATTAGCACCAGCGCTTCGTCTTTTTCCTTGTTGCGTGCCAGGGCCAATACATCTGCATCGTCTCCGCTGGATTCTACTTTCTGCTTTTCTGTTAGTATGTTTAGCGCGGTTATTGTGTTTCTTACATCTGCTGCGCGTTCATATTCCATAGCCTCGGCGGCATCAGCCATCTCTGCCTTTAGCCTTTCTAGTATCGTGCCGGTTTTGCCACGAATAAACCGCTCTGCCTCACTAACAAAAACATTGTAGTCATCTTCGTTAAGCAGCTTATTGCAGGGGGCTTTGCATTGGCCTATATGATGGTTTAGACAAGGACGGTCTTTGTTAAAGTCTTGAGGGAAGCGCTTGCTGCACCGCCTTAGTGGCCACAGGCGATGTACTAGGTCCAATATTTCCCGCATCCTGCCCTTATCTACATATGGGCCGAAGTACTTTGCTTTATCTTTGCCTCGTTTATTCGCGTACATAACCCTGGGTAGGCGTTCGTTTATTGTTATTTTTATATATGGGTAGGCTTTGTCGTCCTTTAGACGGATGTTGTACTTGGGTTGATGCTGTTTTATTAGATTATTTTCTAATACGAATGCTTCGATTTCATTGTCTGTCACTACATAGTCAATTGTATGGATGTGTGTTACCAAGAGCTTTGTTTTTATGTCTTTAGAATCGTTAAAGTAACTTCGCACGCGTTTATACAAGTCAATGGCTTTGCCTACATAAATAATGGCACCCTTTTCGTCCCGCATAATGTATATACCGGGTTTGTGTGGGATATTTGCCCATAGGGTTGTATCGGCCATTAGTAGTCAACACCCCCTTCATAACCGCCTTCATTGTAGTTGTAGCCGGGAGCTTCCTCATATGGCGGTGTGTATGGGGGTGGTTCTTCTATAATTTGTGTCATGACTAGGTTATGGGCGCTTTCACCTGGCGGTGCATATATAGTAGAAAATAAATCATTAAAGCCATGCATCTGGAGTATGATGTCGTGACTTCCCGGTGTCAGCTCTGTTAATACTGGAGATTGACCTACGGGTACATTGTTTATCCAGACATTGGCACCAATGGGGTATGTCATAATTGTGACCATAGCCGTAATTATTTCCACTTCCAGGTTTATGGTAGCTGTCGTAGTTATTTGTGACATTACTATTGTGCGTTCTTGGGTGACATAACCTTCACGCTCCACACGTATTGTTAGGCTTGCGTCAAAATCAAACTCCATAGGCTCACGGTGGTTTTGCATCAGTTCGCCATTTATGAAGACTTGGGCATTTGCGGGGGTCACGGTCAGCTCTAGCACGGCTACGCCCGGCTCAACATTGCTAAGGTCTAGGGTTGTGGTTTCGCCATGATGGATAGACAGCTCTGTTATATATGTTTCGATGTTGGTACCCTCTACTGTTACACGATATGTGCCTTCGGGCATTGTTAACCCAGTGGTGCCAATATCGTTAAGGGCCATTATACGAGGTGTACCTGTACCTATGGGGTCTAGTATTATGCGCCCATTAATAATAGAACCAGAACTAGTTACCTGTAAAAGGCCGTGGCTTGACTCTATTTGTATTAGCCATATCACGTCGCTTACAGCGATTATGGTAACAATGTCATCTTCTGTGATATCGGATATTAGAGCAGGTGCACCGCGATATAAGACCAATGTCTGGCTTGTAAATGTAAGTACATCATTGCCAAGGGTTATGGATGTGTTTTCCATATCAATGCGTATGCCAGTGCGGGAATGGAAATCCCTTGTAAAGCTTTGCCTAAGGTCCAACAGCTCGTTATTGTCTGGATTGTATGCAACCTCCATCATATTGCCTATTGCTAATGTAGAAAAAGGTATAGAGATGCCTGTACGGTTGGCCAGGGATGTCGAGTCTAAAAACGAAAAGTCCCTGCTGTGGTTTGTGGCAATGTCCTTTATGGTCATAGTGCGAAGGGTGGCCTGATCGTTTATACCGGTAATTATGCCGGTAAAATGTTGTGTGTTTAACGGGAGTGGGGTAGCGGTGGGTGTAGGGGTAGGTGTAACCGTAGTAGCACCCCGGTCCTCGGCAAAGATGCTTTGGAATGACATGGCAAATATAGTCAAGCCTATGACTGCGATTATAACAATCATAACGATATTGAACGCGGCAAACTGGGTCCTGCGGCGTGCCCGGCGGCGCGGGCTTGGGCTATGGGTATGGGAAGCAGTGTGATCTGCTGGGCTATCCGGGATCAAAAAAGCGCGGCCTTCCGGGTTGGGGTGCCTTGTGTCAGGCGCTATGCGGCGCTTTGGCCGCTCACCTGTTGTGGGGTGCATGGCTGGGCGCCTTGGGCCTGGGCCTGACGGGGGCGGAGTAACTGGTCGTCTACCAGTACTAGCACTAGAGCTAGGGACATGGCCAGCACCGGTATATGGGCGTGGGGTAGGACGTGGGGGTGCCGGTGGCTTGCTTGTGGGGTTGGGTATATGTGTTGGATTTGTATCGCCGGGTTTTTTGTCTGACATTGTGTGCTCCTTTAATAGTTAAAATAACACTTTATAATATATGCCCGTGTCATGATGTTGTAAATAAATTTCGCGTTATGAGTAATATCCAATAATAAGGGCCGCCTGGGAACTACTTTTCGTAGTGCTTAGGCGGCCATGTGTTATGGTTATACAATAGAAGTTTGACAAAGCTATCACACTGGTTGTATGTGATTATCACTCAAAAATTCCAGCGCTTGTTCCATTGCATCCTCATGGGACTCTAGGAGAACATCCGGCCATAGTACATTAGCGTCTGCGTTTGTGTCCGGTCGTAGAAACTTTTTGCGAGAGATAGGAAATCCTTGTCCGCTAAGCGGTAACATAAACCACATCATTTCACCGTATGAGTTTGGGGAGTTGATACTTGGGCTTCCGATTATTGTCCCTAGTTTGCCGTCTTGCACCCACACGCTGAACATTGTGGCTGAGCTAAATGTGTCGTGGTCATTTAATACAACAAGCTGTATGTTTTCATTTATAACGGCACATCCTGGGTTGGGTGCGTGATATCGCGTCCCGTTTTCTGGCTTTTCGCCTCCCCAGCGCCCTATAACATAGTCGCTAACGACCTCGTACATGCCATATTGGGGTGCTTTCATGCCCATAGCCGAAAGTAGCGCTTCGCCTACATTGCTGTTGCCACCGCTATTGCCACGTACATCAACGATGAATTTTTTTATGCCGTTTTTAATTGCTTTTTTTATTTCTTCGCATGTATCGTCAATACATTGATGCGGTGTAAATTCTCGCAGGTCAATTATGAATATATCATTACGTACTTCATGGCGGATTATATAGTCATTTTTGATTTTAGCGCTAGGGAGTTGATTTTGCGCGATTATAGCAGATTCTTGTGTATACTCGTCTGTACCTTGTAATGTGATAGATATAGGGTTGGTAGTTGCGCAGCCGGCATATTCTAATATTTGAACAAACCTACACATACGCTCATATTGGCGCTTTTGGGCGTGGATATTTTCGGCAAAGGTTAGCATTTTTACTGTTTCTAAAATTTTTGTTGCAGGTACGCCGCCAATTGCTATTATCTCGTCGCCGGGTTTTCCGTTGTTTGATACAAATAGCCGGTTTTTTGTATAAATTATTTCTGTATCAATCATGGAGGAGTCCGGGCCAAATAGTGAGTACCCGCTTCCCATATGCCCGTCATGCATAGCTGTGAGGTATTTCATTGTCTCGAATATGAAATGCCATTTTGCCATGGGGTGGCTTACTGCTTTTAGATATGCATCACGTTTGCCGTCGTACTCCGACGGTATTTCGTTGAAGTAGAAAATCGGGTGCATTGCTTCTACCCATTTTACTAATAATTGCGCGTCTTCTAGATAGCTGATACTCATGGGGAGCTCCTTTCTTATTCACTTATATTCCTATGAAACAACTCTGACAAATATTTCAACTGCACAGCATACTCCTCTTGCAACATATCACCTGTATACCTAAACTGCCAGCACCCGTCTGTCGTCCCGGGTGTGTTCATGCGGTCTTCTGTGCCAAGACCTAGCACATCTTGTATCGGCACAATGGCATATACGCCGGTTGTGGAAAAAGCCAGCCGTATCATATCACTAGCCACATTCTCACCTGACACGTTCAAATACCGCCGCAGGTAGTCCTTTTCGGTATCTTTGGCGCTTGTATACCAGCCTACCGTTGTATCGTTATCGTGGGTGCCGGTGTAGACTACCGTTTCGCTATCTTCATATAAGTGTGGTAAATACACACTTTCATCTTCCGGGTTAAAGGCAAATTGTAATACTTTCATCCCAGGAAGCTTAAGCCTTTTACGTAAGCGGTTTACTGCGGGGGTGATGATACCTAGGTCTTCTGCGATTATGGGCAACTGGCCTAGCTTTTTTTCTAACGCATCAAACAGTGGCTTACCAGGCCCCTTTTGCCATTTGCCTTCTGTGGCTGTCTTGGCGCTATAGGGCACGGCCCAATATGACTCAAAACCACGAAAATGGTCTATGCGTATCTCGTCTACAAAATTAAGTACAGCCTCTACCCGCTTGCACCACCATTCGAAACCGGTTTTTTTGTGTGCGTCCCAGTTATATAACGGGTTGCCCCATAGCTGGCCTGTCTTGCTAAAATAATCTGGTGGTACACCAGCTACAGCGGTTGGTTTGCCATTACTATCCAGGGCAAACAACTCAGTCGCAGCCCATATATCTGCAGAGTCCATGGACACAAAAATAGGTATATCACCTATGATTTTTATCCCGGCTGCGTTGGCATAGGCACGCAGTTTATCCCATTGGCGAAAAAATTCATATTGAAGAAACTTTGTTAGCGATATCTCATTTGAAAGCTGAGTTTTCATGTCGGCCAGGGCTTTCACGTCTCGTTTAGCCAGTGCCTTAGGCCAGTCTGTCCATGGAGCGCCACCGTGATAATCCTTTAGTGCCATAAACAGTGCATAATCATCCAACCATGCGCGATGCTGTTTGCAAAACCTAGTAAACTGGTTTAGGTCAGTAGTGGTAGCATGGCTTTTAAACTTTTCATGCGCTTTTTTTAACAGGCTGGTTTTGTATTCGATTACAGGGCCATATTCTACAGCACGAGGGTTAAAATCCACCACCTGTAAATCTGAAGTTGATAGCCAGCCCTGCTCTACTAAAATATCCGTGCTAATAAGATAATGATTACCCGCAAAACTAGAAAAACTCTGGTAAGGTGAATCCCCGTAGCCCGTAGGCCCCAGAGGAAGTACCTGCCAGAGTTTTTGATTTGCTGCTTTCATAAAATCAATAAAACTATACGCGCCAGCCCCCAAATCCCCTATACCATAGGGGCTAGGGAAGGACGTAGGGTGTACTAATATGCCGCTTCGCCGCTTTTTGCACATGAGAATCTTCCTTTATATGTGTGTCATTATGCTTGTGTGCTGGTTTGAAGGATTTCTTCCATAGTCTTAGCACCAAGTGCCGATATTATCACCGACTGTACTTGTGTAAGCTCTGAGTGGACTGTGCAATGCTTATCTGTACTATCTTTAAAATTGCATACAAAACCTGGTTTAAGACAATCTTTTATATATCTTTCGTTGTCGATAGCAGTAACAATGTCTAGTAATGTAAACTCGTTAAGAGGTTTATTTAATATGTAGCCGCCAATACGCCCACGTGCACTACGCACCATGTCGCTTTTTACCAGTTTTTTGATGATTTTATAAGCAAATTTTGATGGTATATGTTCTGTATCAGATATAGTATCTATTGTTTTTTTATTGCCACACGACAGGGCTCGTATAATCCTAATGCCGTAGTCGCACTCTTTGGTTAAAAGCATAAAAAATCCACCCCATTTTTAGTAAGAATAGTTGCGATGGTAAGTAGTGTCAAGTTTAGTATTTATATTACCCTATATGTGTAACCATTTTTCAAAAGGCAGGTTTTGTGCATAATTCACAAATTTTCGTTGAAGCATTGTAACAAGTCGTGGTATCCTCCTTGGGCTGTATTTTAGAGATAGCTTTTGCGGCTGATATGTGAGACAGATTAATGATCAACATTAATGCGTCTATTACATAGACAAAGCAGTCTCTTGTAAGCGTCTAATGTTTATGGTTTCTTGACAAGAGAAGGAGGTCACAACTATGAACGAAAAAGGTGGCACCCGCAGAGGGTCCCCCCGGGAAGGTGAAGAAGTCTCGCAAATAAAAGAGCCCGTTCCCGGTTATATGAAAACCGCCTTCCAGGCAAACGGCGTAGCGGCAGATAAACTTATCTACGCTATCCATACGGATTTAACTCTGGAGGGCGATTTTTCTGATGTATATGTAGCCGTGGACAATACGCATCTGCACATATTGTACGGGCTAGAAGAAGTAGTAAAAGTAGAAGGGGCCCGCCGCATAGTGGCCCAGTACACAACACATAAAGCAGAAGCGTACCCCTTGATAGATATTGGGGAGTTAAAAACAGAAAAACTACTGTCTACATGCCGCTTAATATCCGTCGTTGGCGAAACATCCGAAGACAACGACGATACATCCAAAGACGATAACGCCCGTAAGAAACTGCTGATGATTTTTTCGTTGGGGCTTATGGGTTATGTAGACAGGCTGATAAAGGTAGTTAAAAATATTCGCGAGGGTGTAGACCCAATGCGCGAAGTAATTGTAGAAGATACACTTTTCTGCCCAAAATGCGCTACACGCTATCCAGAGCCGGATCGCAAACTTTGCCCAAAATGTACGGACAAAATGTCTATCTTCTTCCGTCTTTTAAGCTTTTTTAGGTTCTATACAGGTAAAGTTGCGGCTGTGTTTGTGGTTGTATTGGCTATAACCGGCTTGTCTATACTTGCGCCCTATGTTGGCACACGTATGTTTGTAGACGAAGTGCTTAGCCCAGACGGCCAGTGGTACAGGATGGTAGGTACCATTGTACTTTTTTTTATGGGCATACGCCTGTTAAACACTGGTTTTGAGATGTTGCAAGGTGTAGTTGTTGGCAAAATCATGCCTTGGATTATCTATGACTTGCAAATGCGGATTTTCGAGGCTATGCAGCGTTTAAGTGTAGGCTTTTATACTTCTAAACGTACAGGCGCACTCATGAACAGAGTCAGCCGTGATGCAAGGAATATTTATTGGTTCTTTGTTGACGGCTTACCTTTCATAATTATCAATGTTGCTACGTTCATTGGTGTATTTATTGTTATGCTTCTTATGGAGTGGCGGCTTGCACTTATATGTATATCAATCATACCTGCACTATGGCTAATGTACAGGTTGATAATGCATGTATATAGGCGGTATCACCATAAATTTTGGGTTATCAATTCGCAGATGAATAATATGGTTTCTGATGCTGTAAACGGGCAGCGTGTTATAAAAGCATTTGCCCGTGAAGGCGAAGAAGCCAACCGTTTTGCCAACCTTGGCAGTAAACAAGTTGAGGTAGATGTTGCACGCAATAACCTTGGCTTTACAGCATTCCCGGCTATTGGGATGTTTAGGTTCCTTGGTCAAGTTGTTGTTACTGTTGTGGGCGGTATGATGGTTATTAACGGTGAAATATCGCTTGGTATGCTGTTGGTTTTCCTTAGCTACCTACAAATGTTGGCCGGACCTATTAACTTCTTGGCTACCGTAAGCAACTGGTGGGCACGCTGTATGGACGCGGCCCAGCGTGTATTTGAAGTAGTTGATGCCCATGCCGATATAGTCGAGCCAGAAAACCCAATACATCTGCCAGAAATGAAAGGCGAAATTGCCGTGCGTGATGTTTGGTTCCAATATGACCCGGCAACGCCTGTGCTTAAAGGCATGAGCCTTGATGTACCCGCAGGGCAGACCTTGGGTATCGTAGGTAAGACCGGTGCCGGTAAGTCTACATTGGCCAACCTTATTGCACGCCTTTACGATGTCAACGAAGGAAGTGTGCATGTAGATGGTGTTGATGTTAAGCAGCTCTCCCTTACAGAGTTAAGGACAAATATAGGTATCGTGTCCCAAGAAATATACTTGTTTATTGGGAGCATCATCGAAAATATACGCTATGCCAGGCCAGAAGCCACCCTGGAGGAAGTTATCTGGGCAGCAAAAATGGCATCGGCTCATGATTTTATTGTTACATTGCCAGATGGCTACGAGACAAGAGTGGGCGCAGGCGGGCAAGAATTGTCTGGCGGGGAAAGGCAAAGGCTAAGTATTGCCCGGACAATAATCCAAAACCCCAAAATTCTTATATTGGATGAAGCAACAGCAGCAATGGACACAGAAACAGAAAGCAAAATCCAAACTGCGCTTAACAAGCTTCAAACAGGGCGTACAACCATTGCTATTGCCCACCGCCTATCCACACTGAAAGATGCCGATATGCTGGCTGTCATAAATGAAGGTAAAGTTGTAGAAACCGGTACTCACGAGGACTTGATGCGTAAAAAAGGTGAGTATCACAAGCTATACTCCATACAAATGGAAGGCTTGAAAGTTATTAGTATGGACTAGCAAGGAGGGTTAAGTGTGAAACATCCGCGAAGCGGATTTTCATACCAACCTATTTGTTCCGCCGACGAAGGAGGCATGAATTAATTTATGGAGTCAATAAAAGACCAAATGGATTTAGGCATGATGGATTTGAACCAGGCCACATTTTATGTTGGTGAAGGTGGTTTTACTGGACTTAGATATAAGGGCGAAGATTATAAGCATATAGTACTACGCCGCATTATGCCTATCGACCAGCCTCTGCACTATATTTCAGTTGCAGACCAAGAAAACAAAGAAATATGCATCCTTAAAGCCGTAGCTGACTTGCCACAAGACCAGCGGGATATTGTAGAGCGGGAGCTAGACAGCCGCTACTATTCCCCAGAAGTGTTGGATCTTATGTCCGTAAAAGACAAACTGGGCTATGTGTATATGGAGATGCGGCTAAGGAATAAGCAAGGCAAAGAATACGACAAGAGCTGTGCGGTAAAAGACGTAAGTCGCAATATCCGTATGCTTTCCAATAACAGCGTTATCATATTTGATGTAGATGGCAACAGGTATGTTGTGTCAGATCTTGGGGCGCTTAACAAGCAAAGTTTGCGGCGGTTGGATGCTTACTTGTTCTAAGTGAGGTGAATAGCTTAATGAAAGTACACATTTTTGAGTACGACCTGGCCATGGACATGAGCGCCGGCACAGGACGGCTTATTTTTAAAGAAAACGGGCAAATTATTGCCGAAGAAGGCACTGAGGTAAAACATACTATCTCTGTCGCCAATATAGAAGAAGCGGTAGTGCGTGCAGGTGTTGGGTGCGGACTTTTGTTTGTGAAGATGAAAACATCCGGAGACAAGTCCAACCACGTGATACTATGCCGTTTTACCATGAGCGGGCTGGTACCGGCCGGTGAGTTTTGCAAAATTGTTAACCACTATATAAGGACCGGCACGGCCGCTATCCCAGAAACAACAGAAAAACGTAGCTGCGAAAAATGCGGCCGCCCACTGGTAAAAGACCTTAGTGTGTGTGTGTTCTGTTACAACCACTTGAGTGTGCTAAAACGTGCGGGCAGCTTCTTGAAGCCTTATGCCAAGACACTTGGGCTTTCCCAGGTGCTTTCTATGCTGACGTTGCTGGCGTTTTTGTCGTCTCCTTTATTCATACGTATGCTAATAGACAATTACCTGTATGTACAACAGGGTACATTTGCGCAGGTCGCACTCATTGGTGTGATTATGTTGGCTGTTAGCTATAGTGGCGAGATTATTTTTATAATAACTGCCCGTATGTTTAACAGGGCGGCGGTTTCTGTTGCCAATGACTTGCGTGTGGCTACGTACCAGAAATTACAAAGTCACTCTATGTCATTGTTTGCAAAGCGTACCCCAGGTGACTTGATACGCCGTATCATGGACGATACTGGTACGGTAGGGGATTTCATTACAGATTTGGGCCGTTGGATGTTGGAGCTTATTGTTTTGATAACCCTGTCGTTGACAATTTTATTTATCACAAACTGGCGTCTGACCTTGTTGGTATTGATTCCTGTACCTATTGTTATTATTGGGATGTATAACTTTAGACTAATAATGCGCGCCCGCTTCGAAAGGCAATGGCGCAAGGGTGCTAAAGTCAACTCTATCTTGCACGATATTATTAAAGGTATACGTACCATTAAGGCCTTTGGCAACGAAAAAAGAGAGATAGAAAAGTATGCCGCAGCCAACCATGAAAATGCCACCATAGCATCACAAAACGAAGTGCTATGGGCGCTGATGTTCCCACCTATGGGCTTTGTAACTGGTATTGGTGAGTTTTTGGTGCTGTTCTTTGGTGGCTGGATGGTACTCAATGGTACTATTTCTGTGGGCGTGTTGGTCCAGTTTACAATGTACTTGGGCTTTATCTTCTGGCCCTTGCGCGTGTTGGTTAACCTTCCAAGGTGGATTGCTAACACAACCACCAGTATGGTTAAGGTTTTCGAAATATTGGACGACGAATCCGAAATTACAGAGGCTGCAAGCCCCAAAAACGTACCAATTGCAGGTGAAGTCTCATATGACAGCGTGACTTTTGGCTATAAGTCATACGAGCCGGTGCTTAAGGGGATAGACCTAAAAATACAACCCGGTGAAATGATTGGGCTGGTAGGCAAGTCTGGTGTTGGTAAATCCACACTCATAAACCTTGCTATGCGCTTATATGACCCCAACACTGGGCGTATTGCCATAAACGACACAGATATCAGGGATATGTCACCCAACCACTTGCACGAGAATACTGGTGTTGTGTTCCAAGATTCGTTCCTGTTCGCGGGTACGTATTTCGATAACATTGCATACGGCAAGCCTGGAGCAACATACGAAGAAGTAATTGCCGCATCCAAGGCAGCAAATGCCCACGACTTTATAACGCAAACTGCCGATGGTTACGACACGCTTATTGGTGAAGGTGGAGCTACCCTGTCTGGTGGGGAGCGGCAACGGCTAAGTATTGCCCGCGCAATAATCAAAAACCCAGACCTGCTAATCCTTGACGAGGCTACCAGCTCACTTGACGTAGAAACAGAAGCGCTAATACAAGAAAGCCTTGACCGTATCACAAAGGGCCGTACAACGATAGCTATTGCCCATAGGCTCTCTACCTTGCGAAACGCCGATAGGCTGGTTGTGCTAAACGAAGGTGCTGTTGCGGAAGTAGGAACACATAGCGAGCTGCTTCGGAAGAAGGGCTTCTACTACAACCTTGTAATGGCTCAACGCCAGAATAGCCGCAAGGAAGAAGAAACTGCATAAGAGGGTTGATGACTGTAGATGACTTATGAACATTAACCTAAATTTAAACCAAAACCAACAACAAGCGGTTGAGCATAAAAACGGCCCTATGATGGTACTCGCAGGCCCCGGCAGTGGTAAAACTGCTGTTATTACCGCCCGTGCTGCGCATCTAATCCACGCTCACAATATCAGTCCCGGGCGTATTTTGGTTATAACTTACTCAAAAGCCGCCGCTACAGAAATGCAGCGGCGGTTTCTTCAATTGCCGCAGGTAGATGGCCGTAGTCAAGCATCTCCTACATTTGGTACATTTCACTCTGTATTCTATCGCATGATACGCCAGCGTTTTAATTATGATTTGGGTCAGGTGTTGGCCGAAGGCGAGCGCCGCATAGCCGTGCGTGGTTTCCTTACACAGCTTGGCTATGACTTAGAAGACGAGTTTCTTTCGTCTGTACTGGGTGAGATGTCGCTTGTCAAAAATGAGTTGTACGACTTAGCAAATTATCACTCTGCGGTAATAGGTGCAGAAGATTTTCGTAGGCTACTGGATATGTATGATTCTTATAAAGCCGAAAAAAGTAAAATAGACTTCGATGACATGCTTACAATGGCATATGACATGTTGCAAAGTGACGTAGTGCAGCTTAACCGCTGGCGGCAAACCTACCCCTATATAATGATAGACGAGTTTCAAGACATAAACCGCGTGCAGTACGAGACTGTAAAGCTGTTGGCAGCACCTCTAAACAACTTATTTATTGTTGGAGATGACGACCAAAGTATTTATAAGTTTCGCGGTTCGCGGCCAGAGTTTTTGCTCAACTTCCCCAATGACTTTCCTGCTGCCACAAGCGTGACATTGGACACAAATTACCGCTCTACTAACCAGATAATCAGTTATGCAAACAATATAATTATCGTCAATAAACTGCGCTACAAAAAGGAAATCATAGGTACAGGGCGCGATGGTATAAAACCGCGTATCCTAACAGCCGATGACCAAAATGTTGAAGCCGCAAAAATAGCCGAGCGCATCCGCAAGATGAGCCAAAACGGTGCCAACCTGGACAGCATAGCAGTAATATACCGCCTCAACCTGCAAGCCCGTGCGTTTGCAGACGCGTTTATGAACGCCAACATCCCGTACCGCAACCGTGACGAAATGCCAGTAATATACGACCACTGGATTGCGGCGGATTTTTTTGCATACCTGCGTTTAGCATCGCGGTTATATAAGAAGCAAAAAACTGGCTATGACACAGATGCAGAGCGGATAATAAACAAGCCCTACCGGTTTATTGGCAAGGCTTTCTTGCAAGGGATGAAACAAGGCAACCTGGATATGTTTGCTGTATACCACCGTGACCCAACACTGCACACTGCGTCCAAGGCCAGGATAGAAGAGCTAAAAGCGGATCTTATCACTTTAGGGAAGCGCGACCCGGCTTCTGCAATACGATACATACGCCAAGGCATAGGTTATAACGAGCATATCCTAGACCATAGCGCATACAGAAAGCTAAACCCAGCAGGGCTTTTCGAGATAGCGGACGAGCTACAAGAAGCCGCAAAAAACTTCACAACCGCAGAGGGATTTTTGGCACATGCCCGCGCTGCAATTGATGCTGCAAAAGACCCAGAAGCACAACGCGGCCCATGCGTAAACCTTACAACGCTTCATAGTGCAAAAGGGTTGGAGTTTGACAGGGTTTTTATTGCCGGTGCAGTAGAAGACGTTATCCCATATGTACGCAGCAAGACCGATACCGACATAGAAGAAGAACGGCGGCTGTTGTATGTAGGCGTGACACGAGCCAGGCACGAGTTATATATTTCTGTGATAAAAACCAGATATGACAAAAAGGTAGAGCCGTCGCGGTTTTTGGGGCTGACATAAAAATATAATTAATTTTAGCAGTCAAGCTTGAATCTTCGCGGATTTTAGGGTTAAATATGGGTAAAATAAAACAGATACCGCTCCGTACATGGACATGGTGGAGACGGATATACAGGAGGCAAAGATGAAGCGTTTTTTTAGAAGGTACAAGAGGGTGTTTGCGGTAATTGTATGTATTATTATTGTCATCGTAATGGTTTTTGGTACGTTGGCTGGGTTTATGCAGGGCTTTTGATGACATTAAAGTTTATTTTCGTTGTACTATGTCTTGTTGTGGCACTGGTGTCATATTTCACATGCCGGTCTAAGAAGGATTGGCTATGGTTGGTATTGGCGCTGGCCGCTACTGTTGGTGCGGATTATTTTTTGGTCCTACACAACATTCACTTGATGGGTGTTGCAGTGTTTTGCTTTGCACATATGGCATACATTATGCGGGCGGTATATGATACTGATACCAGTGACAGATGTAGATTGTGGCGATGTTTGCCTTTGGCTGTGGTGCCGGTGGTTGGGTTGGCTTTTGTTTTAGCCAATATTTACTTGGTTGCTGGTGTGTATGCCGCATTGTTTATCACAAATATATATGTAAGCGCCCGCTATGTCCGGCACAATCGTGTGCTGGTTATAGCGGGCCTTTTGTTATTTGCGGCATGTGATTTATGTGTGTTTTTGTTTAATTTACCGTTTTATATGGGTGCGCCGTCATGGCTTACTAGTATATTCCCGCTTATATGGGTATTTTACTTGCCATCACAAGCGCTGTTGGCGGTTAGCGCGGTGGACTATACCTCGCTGCACTCGCGCTCTTGATTGTCTTCTTTAGACTTTGCCTTTACCAACCCTGTAGTACGCCAGCGCCCTATACGATAGCAGACCCCGGACAGTATAGTTATAGTGGTCCATGATATAAGTAGCGAATATATCAAGGCCACTGGGTCATCCATGATATAAACAAGCAAATATGCAAGCGGAACACGTATAACAATAGTGTTTATTAAAGAAGCAAACATAGGCGTAATAGCGTCGCCGCTACCACGTATAGTCCCCCAAAGCACCATGCTTATAGAAAATGCTAAGTATCCAAAAGCCAAAATCCGCAAAAAACGTAGGCTCATAACCAGTACTTCTTCTGTCTGGGTAAACAATCCCGCAATCTGCCGCCCAAACAGCAAAATCCCCAAAACCATAATAGCCGCAACCCCAAGGGCCATAAAAATACATTCTTTTGTGCCCTTTGCGACTCTTTCAACCTTGCCCGCACCCATATTTTGCCCTGCGAATACAGTCATGGCATTACCAAATGAGAAATTGGGCATCATTACAAAGCCGTCTACCTTCATCACAATAATATTAGAAGCTAAAAACATATACCCAAACCTATTTGCCAACGGCTGTACAACCATCATTGCTACTGCAAACACAGCCTGTGACGCGCCGGTGGGTAAGCCCAACTTCATAACCTGCTGTACATATTTCTTTTTAGGTACCAAAAATTTGCGGCCCATGTCAAATATATCTGTCATAAGCAATAGCCGCCACAGACACAATAGCGCGCTAATAGACTGGGTCAACACCGTGCCAAAAGCGGCCCCAAACATCCCCCAGCCAAGCACACCAATAAACAAGAAATTAAGCACAATATTTAACAAAGACGCAAAAATCAAAAATAAAAGAGGTGAAAAAGCATCCCCAACACCCCTAAGTATGCCAGAAAGCATATTAAAATAACTCATGCCAAGTACGCCAATTAGTACGACATTTATATATGTAACTGCATAGTCCAATATTTCTGGTGGCGTGTTTAAAAATATCAACAATGGCCGTGTTAGCTGCGGGCCTACAACCATGATAAACCCGCCCAGCATAACCGTTAGGGTGATGCATGTGCCAATGGTGTATGATAAATCCTCCCGGCTTTTGGCACCAAAATACTGGGCAACCATGACACCGGCCCCCATAGAAATACCCATCATTAGCACCATTACCAAGAAAAATATCGACATAGTACTGCCAACCGCCGCCAATGCATGGTCGCCAACAAAATGCCCAAGCATTATTGCATCTACAGTGCTAAACAATTGTTGAAACACATTGCCCAACAATAACGGCAGCGTAAATAGAAGCAGCTTCTTCCAGGGCTTGCCGGTTGTCATGTCAATGGAAGTTATCCGCTGCTTTAGACTTAGCACCCTAGTCTTCAAATCATGTATGAAATTTTGCATACAATTAATCATGTCCCTTTAGATTAGACTTATAAGCTATAACTATAGCCAATTAACTAGAAATATCGCCTTTATCATTTGTATCAAAACCGGCAATGTATGACTGCCATCAAAGCCATCACCCAAAGCCTATGCCTTATGATGCCCCTTACATGACCCGCACTTGCACCCTCTGTCGCATTGGGGGCGTCTTTCTAAGATTGTTATCTGCTCTGCTGTATATGCGGCTGTTGTTGGGTCTTCGTTGGGTTTTTTCTTAACAGCTACCTTTGCTGTCTGGCGTAGTATGTTTACGTTTATTACTTCGCCGTCGCCATCGGGGGTGCGTACCAAGTCTCCAACACCGGGCATGTTTTTATTTAGTTCATTGTAGGTAGATTCTTCATACTTGAGGCAGCACATAAGGCGCCCGCACAGGCCAGAAATCTTGGCTGGGTTAAGGCTTAGCCCTTGGTCCTTTGCCATTTTTATAGATACCGGTTGGAACTCATCCAAAAACGTAGCGCAACATATACCGCGCCCGCATATACCAATACCACTAAGGGCTTTGGCTTCGTCTCTTACGCCAATTTGCCTAAGTTCTATCCTCATCCTAAATGTAGCTGCTAAATCCTTTACCAATTCGCGGAAGTCTACTCGGCCATCGGCTGTGAAATAAAATATAATCTTGCTAAGGTCAAAAGCCAGCTCCACATCTACAAGGTGCATATCTAGCCCATGCTCTTTTATTTTTTCGTGGCATGTTTCGCGGGCATCGTCTTCACGTTTGCGGTTTGCTTCTTCTTGGGCTTCGTCTGCTGGGGTGGCTACCCTAAGCACCTTGCGTATCGGCTGTTGTAGGCTGCTTACATTGGCTTCCCGGTTAGACAGGGCAACAATGCCATATCCTGCACCCCTAATAGTTTCTACAATTACGGCTGTATCTTGAGGGATTTCCATCCCGCATGGGTCGAAATAATAAATACGCCCTGCATTTTTAAAACGTACACCTACAATTATCATGTGTTCTCCTTTATACCGCTAAGTTTTAGTAACATTAACTCAATAGCTAATTGAAAATTCCCGTTTTGGGCCAGCACCTGCTTGGTGTGCTGTATTGCAGCTATGCTATCATACCAAATATTTTGGATTTTTTCGCCCATTAGTGCTGCTTGAGTCACACGTCTTGCATAAGATAAATATAGCATATCCAACATGTTTGCAGTAGATTCCCGCGATTCTTTATATGGCTCAAAGCGGCGGTATAATAATATTGCGTCAAGCACGTCCATGTCGGCTATTGTAGAGGCAATTTCTTCGGCTAGGGCTTGTGCTTCTAGGTCCGGGATATCTTCTGTCTCGCCCAGTTTGACCAGTACGCACCTTGAAAGCAAAGTAGGCAACAATGTATGCACATGTGCTGCAAGGAATAAAAATACCCCATATGGCGCAGGCTCCTCAATAGTCTTGAGCAAAGCGTTCTGCGCCGCAGGGGTTAAAGTTTCTGCTTTATCTATGATAAAAACCTTGTATCTATATTTAAATGGCTGGGTTGCCATAGGCGACACAATCTGATCGCGTACATCGTCGACGCCAATGCCTGTGGCTTTTGTACCCTTTACAAAAAAAATATCAGGGTGGTTTCCGCTTTCTAATACACGACAACTTAGGCATGTGTCACATGCACTTATGCTGCCGGGTAATGCATCTAGGCAGTTGAGCCTTTTGGCAAATGCGTGGCCTATATTAATCCTGTCCGGGAGTCCTCCCTCAATAATATAGGCATGGCCAACCGTTAGCTGGGCTATGTCGCCGCTTAAGGCAATAGGAAGCTCACTCATGGGGTACAAGGGGTTATACCCTCATAAATTCCTCAATATTGAGTACGAAAATATTTGCACCGCCTACAGTAACTTCTACTGGGTATGGTGCAAAACTCTCATTTGCATTCACATTCATGGCATTTACAGAGGTAATCTGCTTGCGGCTCCTGCATTTTGTTTCTATAACCTCTATCAACTCTGGCACGCGGTCTTTGCTTACGCCACATACCAGTGTTGTACTACCGGCCCGCAAGAAGCCACCAGTAGAGGCCAACTTGGTTACGCCAAAGCCTTTGGCGTTTAGTAAGTCCATAATGTGAAAAGCATCTTCGTCTTGAATGATAGCCAGTACCAATTTTTCTAGTTTCATCGCGCAGTTCCTCCTTTTAATACATGGTAAAACATTTCCAACATTATAGCCATATCGCACATTAATAGTCAAATGCTTTTATACAAATACGTCTAATTTACTTGCCGTGAGCTAATTGATAGCATATACTGTTTGGCAATAGCGAAATTGCATAAAGCTTGCCGCAATATGACAGGCCAATATTACACGAAAACGAGGCGTAATGTGTTATGAGGATTTTTTATGACATTCTCCCCCCAATAAGAAGCAATTTACTTGGTTATGACTTGGTTATTATACTTACTGCCATTGGCACGCTTGCATATTTTTTGTATGTAAAGATGCACACCACTAATATATACAATATGATACACACCAAAGGGTACCTGCCAGACGAAGTGCTAGAAAAAGGCGAAGCTACATTGCCCACAAAAGAAGAAATTAAACAAACAAAGATTAAACTCAGAAAAATGCGCGAGACATCAGATAAATATTACACGATGTACACCAACCTGGCAGGGATATTCCCGCTGCTGGGCATACTTGGTACAGTTATTTCTTTGTTGCCTATGGTACAAGATATGGGTAATATGCAGCTCAATTTTTTTGTGGCCCTTACGTCTACATTGTGGGGGTTGGTTTTTGCAATATTTTTCAAATTGTTGGACGGTGTGCTATCACCAAGGATAGAGCGCTGCAACCGCGGGATAGACGATTATATGGAAAAATTGGAGACAACAATTAAATTGGATACTGCATGCACATGCGGGTCATCTACAGCACGGCAAGAATCTTCGCACACAAGTAAAGCTGTAGAAAGCCATATGGTTGAAAACAATGAAGAAGAATAGCATATTCATTGAGTTGACACCGTTACTTGATGTCATACTCATATTACTATTTTTGATACTGGTGCAAAGCGCTGGGCGAGTAGATGCGTTTTATGAAGAAACCCGCCAGGCATTTGAAACACAGCTAGACACGTTTAAGGCCGAGCATCACCATGAGATGGAGTATCTAAGGAGAGTAGGCGCAGATTATAGCGCGCTTAGGCTGGGCTTAGAAGAAGACACAGGTATTGTATTAGTAAGCATAGTTTCTGATAGCAATGACATAGACAATCGCTGGATACTAATAGAGGCAGACTCCTATGTCACACAGGTTGACCTGTGCTGGAACGCTGTAGCCAGGGACAATTCCGCTCTTGAGCTAAATACGGCGCTTGCATACAAGATTCAAAATGCCGCAAACAGTGTGATGGTTATAGTGTTTAGGTATGACAGCTCTAGTATATTTATGTCAGACCATAGGCTTGTGGCCAACGCGATACACATACAGCGGCAGTTTAACCAGCTAGTTGTTGCAGAGTTGGATACAAATAATCAAACAGGAGGCATGAGTTAGATCATGGCAAAGAAGAAGAAAAAAGGTTATGGCAAGGTCTTAGGTTTTTGTGCAATTGTGGGATGCGTAGCAGCACTGTTTTGGGGTGCGGGCTATTTTGGCTTTGGCGGCGGCATCCTGCCCTGGGCATATGGTGACGGCACAAACGGGACCAGTAATGGTAATGGGAACAATAACGGCGCGTACACCGCACAAGACAATCAATATCAAGATACGTCCCAAGTCGACCCAGATGAAACAGCCAACATACCAGGCGAGGACGAAGTACTCCCCCCTGTACTAATAATAAGGGTAACGCGTGGCGAAATTTATCATGGCGACCGGCAAATAAGCATCTACGAGCTAGTGCCAATACTGGAAGAACTAAATCAACCAGGATATGTGTGGGAGCTACACGATGACCAAGCTATAGTAGAAACATATGAAAACGTAATAGCCTTGATGCGTGAAAGCGGAGTCTATTTTACAGAGCGGTAATGGAAATATGAAATTAGTGTAAACATCGTAAACCCCTTTCAAGGATGTGATATAATCGCCTTGAAAGGGGTTTTTGCATAATGCAATCAAAAGATATTTATATATGTTGTAACAGCGCAGATACAGCAAAAGCCGAAACATTAGCAAACTGGCTAGAGTATAACTATGGCTGGACATGCTGGTATACAAACATAGATGCAAATACAGATACAGATACAAATGCAGAAATGGTTGAAAATTCTACTGTATTTCTTTTGCTTTCTTCTGCAAACACAAGCGATAGCCAAAGTGTACAAATATCAAACTCGCAAGCAATGGCGCTTGACATGAAGCG
>Ga0123355_10000179_pt1 | contig 78580 bp, 65 predicted proteins | sample TergutEmb28metaG_3_FD_89872 | JGI IMG/M metagenome (GOLD analysis project Ga0123355, IMG submission 89872) | Embiratermes neotenicus P1 segment gut microbial communities from Petit-Saut dam, French Guiana - Emb289 P1 | ecosystem: Host-associated > Arthropoda: Insects > Digestive system > Gut ... | reverse complement strand
TGGGAAGGTGTCCAAACGAACGGTAAGTCAGAAGACCTGCAACCGCAACAGTTAAAAGCTTTCGTGGATTGAAGCTGAAACTAAACTGGAACATTGCGGTTCTTTTTTAGCCTTCATCTTTTTCACGAAAAAACGAAAAAAGATGAAGAACAAGCAGAATATATTCCCTTTCAAACAATTTGCGTTAGGTTTTTTCTTGACAAAAATTTTGTGTTTTCAGGCATTTGCGGGTTATTCGTCAGACACTATCCGAACCCATGAAATAGAGGGCGTTACGATTGTTGCCCAGCAACATCGTGAAGTCATTCCGGCACAACGACTATCCGGTGAGAAGTTGGAACGCCTCAACAGCCACTCCGTTGCCGATGCCATTCGTTTTCTTTCCGGTGTTCAGATCAAAGATTTTGGCGGTATTGGAGGACTGAAAACTGTTAACGTCCGCAGTATGGGAAGTCAACACGTGGGGGTGTTTTACAATGGAATTCGTATTGGCAATGCACAAAACGGGGTAGTTGATTTAGGCAGGTTCTCGCTCGACAATATCGAAGAAATCAGTTTGTACAATGGGCAAAGAAGTCGAATACTTCAGCCGGCAAAAGATTTTGGTACGGCAGGAACAATTTATTTGCGAACTCGTCGTCCGAGATTTGAAAATAACAAACCGTACAACATTCGAATGCTTTTCCGAACGGGGTCGTTTGATTTGATAAATCCGTCGTTTTTGTGGGAACATCGTATTCGTGGTTGGGACACGGAACAAGGCAATAACACACATAATATTGCTTCGAGTGTTAGTGCCGAATATGTCCAATCCTCCGGAAGATACAGGTTTCGTTATCGCAGAGTTTTGCCCGATGGAACCGTAGCGTGGGATACCACAGCCATTCGACAAAACGGCGATATTCAAGCCCTTCGACTCGAAGGTGGCTTGACCGGCTTTACCGAACGAACGCAATGGCAGGTACACAACTATCTTTACAGTTCGGAAAGAGGCATTCCGGGTGCTATCGTAAACAATGTTTGGAAAAATTCGCAACGCCAATGGGATAGAAATTTTTTCACACAAGCATCTCTAACCACAGTCGTAAACGACCGATACGAATTACTTATCAATGCAAAATATGCCCACGATTTTTTGCGATATCAGAATCCTGACACAACACTTATGTTGATTGATAATCGGTTTACACAACAAGAAATTTACCTCTCTTTTGCCAACCGATTTTCGATACTTCCCAATTGGGACATTTCGTTGGCAACCGATTTTCAGTGGAATGTATTAGACGCAAATTTACAGAATTTTGTAAGACCCACACGCTACACAACATTGGTCGCATTGGCGACAGCCGTTGAATTTGGAAATGTGCGGATACAAGCAAGTTTATTGGGAACATTTATCAATGAACAAGCCGATTGGCGAGGATTGCCGAACATTTTGCCGGAACAACAAACCCGATCAGCAGAAAACAGACAGGAACTTTCGCCGGCGATTTTTGTTTCGTATCAACCATTTGCAGGGGCGAGGCATGTCTCGCCCATACGCCCCCTGCAATTTCGAGCGTTTTACAAACGAAGTTTTCGAATGCCAACGTTCAATGATTTATATTATACACAAATCGGAAATGTATCGTTGCGACCGGAATTCACAACACAATTTAATTTAGGATTTCAATATGCCATAGATATGGGGCGTACGACAATGGACGCGGAGTACGCCCCATTCGGGCATAGCAGAATTTTTCAAGGGTTGCAAATTTCTGCCGATGTTTATTACAACGAAGTTACCGATAAAATTGTGGCAATTCCGAGAGGAAGCGGGCAATTCCGCTGGATGATGATGAACATCGGACGCGTGGAAATTCGAGGTCTTGACACACGCGTTGAAACGAACTGGTTACTGCCTCACGACATTCGTTTGCAAGCAGCAGCCAACTACACATTTCAACGAGCACAAGATTTTTCCGACCCGACCGATACCGATCCGAGAGCAGGAACTTGGGGACGACAAATTGCCTACATCCCTTGGCACAGCGGCTCTTTATCGCTATTGGCAAGTTTTAGATCGTGGACATTTAATTATAGCTTCGTTTATGTTGGTGAGCGTTATCACAATTCATCAAATATTCGCGAAAATCACGAACGCCCTTGGTACACCAGCGATATCTCGATTGGAAAAACATTTCAATTGCGCCGTACCCGCTCGGGGCGCATGCAATATGCCCCCATGAGTGTCCCAACATTCCGTGTATCGGCAGAAATCAACAACGTATTCAATCAGCAATATGATATTGTGTTGAATTACCCGATGCCCGGAACAAATTTCAGAATCATCCTAAGATTAGACATATAATGAGAATCAAAGATCAACCTACCCCCGTCCCTACGGGACACCCCCGCCAGCGGGGGATAATACTAAAAATTTGCCTGATGTTAATGGTAGTATCTTGCCTTTTTCTGACCTCTTGTCGTGAGGAGCGGGAAGTTTTCGAGCCCGAAACGGAAAGGATTACCTATCCTGTATTCAATGCCATTCGTGGATTTTACTTGCTCAATGAGGGTAATATGGGAAGCAATAAGGCAACGCTTGATTTTTTTTGCTACGAAACGGGAATTTTTCATCGCAACATCTTTGCATCGGCAAATCCTGATATTCCGATGGAATTGGGCGATGTGGGCAATGATTTGCAAATTTATGGAAGCAGGTTGTATGCTGTTATCAATGCCTCAAATAAAATTGAAGTGATGGATGCACAAACAGCAAGGCGAATCGGACAAATCAACATTCCCAATGTTCGATATATCCGGTTTCACGGAGGTTACGCCTTTGCGACTTCTTACGCAGGTCCGGTCTCGCCCGACCCAACCCTTGCACAAATTGGTTTCGTTGCCAAAATAGATACGGCAACTTTGGAAGTGGTGGCACGTGTTTACGTCGGATTTCAGCCCGATGAATTGGAGATTTTGAATGGAAAAATTTACGTCGCAAATTCGGGCGGATACATGTTTCCGAACTATGAAAATACGCTTTCGGTTATTTGTTTGGAGCGATTTGCGGAAATAGAACGGATAGAAGTCGCAATCAATCTGCATCGTGTACGTGCCGATAGACACGGCAATTTATGGGTTACCTCACGAGGGGATAATTTCAATGTGCCTTCCCGACTGTTTTGGGTTTGCACGCAGACTCATGAAGTTGGAGGCGAATTGGATATAGCTGTATCAAACCTTTGGCTTGCAGGTGATTCGCTTTTTGTTATTGGTACTGAATTTAACCGGCTGACCATGGAAACCGAAATTTCGTTCGGTATCATAGATGTGAATAAAAAAGAAATTGTAAGTCGAAATTTTATCACAGACGGAACAGAGCAGCAAATCAGAATGCCTTACGGTATAGCAGTAAATCCAATTACAGGAAATATTTATGTAACCGATGCCAGAAATCATGTTACACCCGGAACACTTTTCAGTTTCGATAGATATGGCAGATTGCGATGGCAAGTGCGAACAGGCGATATTCCGGCACATTTTGTATTTTTAACACGATAAGATTATGAAGCCACTAACACTTACCCTAATCGCTCTACTGATCAGCATTTCCGCTGTAGCACAAGTAACACCCAACAGAATCAGTAGGGTGTTCGATTTCCGACCCGCCCCCGGACAATTCGTCAATCAACTGCCTGAATACGAACCCGGCGACACCCAAGAAGATATGAACCGCAAAGCAGAAGAACAAATTCGTGGAAACAACAGACGTCTTATTTCGTTGGGCGGATTTGGTGGATTTGTGATTTTTGGCTTCGAGCGTCCGGTAGTAAATGTTCTCGGCGTTGACGATTTCATCATATGGGGAAATGCTACTGCCGGAAGTAGTGAGCCGGGGATAGTTATGGTCATGTATGATGCAAATGGAAACGGTTTGCCCGATGACGAATGGTTCGAACTTGCTGGTAGTGAGTTTCACAACCCAGAAACTATTCATAACTATAAAATCACGTATTTCCGACCTGCCCAAAACAGGGAGCCTGTGCCAATGCCCGGCAATCCGGCTATAACTGATATGACGTACATAAGATGGGTAAACAATCAGGGAGACACCGGTTATATCCAGCAAGTTGTCTTTAGCAGGCAACCTTACTTTCCGCAATGGATAACCGAAGATTCGCTTGTGTTTAGAGGCTCAAGATTGGCGAATAATGCCGAAGATTTAAGTGGAGGAGCAGGCTCAAATTATTTTCTACACGCTCTTCCGTGGGGATATGCAGATAATCATCCGAACAACGACCCACGTTCAAATTTCAATATCGAATGGGCTGTGGATAGCGAAGGAAATTCGGTGCATCTGCCCGCCATTCATTTCGTGAAGGTTTACACTGCACTCAATCAAACTGCCGGTTGGTTGGGCGAAACATCTACGGAAATCATGGGTGCGGAAGATTTGCACCCCGAAGTTATTTATCAGCCAACAAGCATAAACATTGTTCGTCAAGAAAAACACACAATACGTTTGTTGCAAAATCCGATAAGCGACATGTTGATTATTGAATCAACAAAGCAACAAACGATCAGTATTTATAATATGTTTGGACAACTCGTTTTGACCACACACGTGACAGAAGGCATAAACGAAATCAATAGCCGTCATTTGCCGAGAGGGCTTTACATCATTGTTTCCAATCATGAGCAAATCAGATTTATCAAACAATAATTACCAACTCAAAAAACAAAGAAAACATGAACAAAACAAAACTCAGTTTTTTGCTAATCCTATTTGTGGTAGGACAAGCATTTGCACAACAGCAAACAAAATCATTTGCCGAATATTGGTTTGGCATAACGCCACAACAACAACGAGAAACACAACTTCGACAAAGTGCACAGCAAGCCAATCGTGCACCGATGTTGAGAAGTACGAATGCTACCGCAAATTCGAGCCGTATCATTACCTTGGACCTGACAAATCCAACCGTTCCAACATCTTTTGACGTAGATACGAACGGTGTTTGGGTAGGCACTCTCAACAACGATGCTCCAATTGTATTTAATGATGGTACGTTTTCGTTCTCGCATATTGGCGAAATGTTTTTTTGGAGCGGTTTTACATACAGCCGAAATGCCGACAACACAGAACAATCCAATTGGATTATGAACCATTTTGGCAATATGGCAGGCGGAGGTATCGCAACCGATGCACAAGGCAATGTGATGAGAGATGAAAATGGTGTGATTGCCGACCCCGATGCACCTTATTTGGTGGCATATTGGACGGCACTTGAATTTGATGAGTTTTGGTCGCCAGTAGGACCGGGCAACTCTAACAACATTCACTTAAACGGTGTTTTCCAAGCCATAGGCGTATATGTGAACAATTCCCCTTGGGCTTATTTTAGCAATATAAGCGGTAGCGGTACTGCACGAGCATTAAACCAAGAAGGTGACTTTCTCAGACTGATTATTCACGCACTTGATGAAAACCAAGAAAGAAACGGAAGTACAGTTGTACACTATTTAGCGAAATTTGAAAATGGAATTCTCACGCAAAGTCGCAATTGGGAATGGGTGGATTTGTCTGCTTTGGGACTAATTGGCGGAGTGGATATTACAATGGAATCGACCGACAACGACCCTATGTGGGGAATGAACACGCCTGCTTATTTTGTTATGGATAGATTTACGGTTGTTGACGTTGCACAACTACTTAGCCACGTGCAAGTTTTACAAGAGCAAGTTTCGGATTTGCAAAGCGATATAATCGAACTGAACGATAGCATCGAAACTCTAAACCAACTCATCGTAGAGTGGATTGAGGTGACCGACTATTTGTTGGATTCGATTGCATGGTTACATCAAGCACTTGCAGATTGTGAGAGTAACGGCACATCAAACGTCCCATTCACATCTACTGAGCACATTCAAATTTTCCCAAATCCGGTAGCCGACCAATTGCACATCGCACACGATTGGCAACCCGGCGACATTGTGGAGTTGTTCAACATGAACGGACACCGTGTGTTTTCCGCACAGCCCAATAGCTATCCATTTACTATAGATATGTCACCATTCCCTAATGGTAGTTATATCCTGCGGATCGGAAACCGTGTGGCAAAAATTGTCAAACGATAAACGTTTTGAGATAAAAAAAAAGGTTGCATAAAAAAAATTGCAACCTTTTTTTTTGAGTTAGTACTTTCTTGGAGGTCTCGAATCTCGATCGCGATTGAAGCCACCGCCTCTGTTATCTCTGCCATAACCACCTCTATCGCCGGAAGGGCGTTCGGTGCGTTCTCTAGCAACGTTAACGGCAAGTATTTTACCTTCAACTTCTTTGCCATTCAATTCTTCGATTGCGGTTTGTCCGGCTTTAACGTCGGACATTTCCACAAAACCGAAACCTTTTGATCGTTTAGAGTAATTATCTACGATAATTTTTGCTGACGTAACCTCGCCGTAAGCTGCGAATAAATTTGCTAAATCAGCATCGTTCATGCTATAATTTAACCCTGCGACATAAATGTTCATTTTTTTTATTTTTTCTTAGTTGGTGTTGTTGATCTTCTTGGACGGCGACCTGCACCGTCTTTGGAATCACCTTCTCCACGAGGTGCGCGTCTTCCTTTTTTGTTGTCGTCATCGTCCGAATCGTCAGTTGTAACGCCTTCTTCTAACTCGTCTTCAACTTCGGGTGTGTTGTCTTTGTCGAATTTGCGTTCTGCCAAACCTTCCTCGATAGCTTTTACCATTGTTTCAACGATAACGGTAATAGACTTCGAAGCATCGTCGTTAGCCGGAATAGGGAAGTCGATCAACTCAGGATTTGCGTTGGTATCAACCATTGCAAACGTAGGAATATTCAGACGCTTTGCTTCGGCAATGGCGATGTGCTCTTTCAAAATATCAACTACAAAAACAGCAGCCGGTAAGCGTGTCAAATCCGCAATAGAGCCCAAGTTTTTTTCAAGATTGGCTTTTTCGCGAGTGATTTGCAGGCGTTCGCGCTTTGAAATCTGTTCAAATGTTTTATCGTTCATCAAACGTTCGATTGACGACATTTTCTTTACCGCTTTACGAATTGTAGCGAAATTGGTCAACATACCACCCGGCCAACGCTCAGTTACGTATGGCATTCCGGTTGGAGTTACTAATTCGGCAACGATGGTTTTTGCTTGTTTTTTTGTTGCAACAAACAAAATTTTCTTGCCTGATTTTGCAATTTGCTTCAAAGCTGCAGCGGCTTCGTCAATTTTTTCAACAGTTTTGTTGAGATCAATAATGTGAATTCCGTTTTTCTCCATAAAAATATATGAAGCCATTTTGGGATTCCATTTGCGTTTCAAGTGACCGAAGTGAACGCCGGCTTCTAATAATTGGTCGAAATTTGTTCTATTCATTGTATTGTGTTTTGTTTACGTTCGAGGGAAAGGCAATCGCAAGGTAGCTGTGACAGGTCGATGCGATTTTGATGCTAAACAATTTTAGTTAGTGGTTAGTGATTAATGGTTAATGATTAATTGCTTCGTCAGCACACCAACCATTAATCACTAATCATTAACCATTCTCGAAATTAACGTTTCGAGAATTGGAATTTCTTTCTCGCTCCGGGCTGTCCCGGTTTTTTACGCTCAACCATACGACTGTCGCGTGTCAAAAGGCCTTTTGCTTTCAAAGCCGGACGATTCTCCGGATTTGCTTCGCAAAGAGCACGTGCAATACCCATTCTCAAGGCTTCGGCTTGACCTTTTACACCGCCACCATCAAGGTTAGCTGTAACATCAAACTGCTCGCTTACACCAACAGTCTCAAGTGATTGGCGAACGATATACTGCATTGTTGCCGTAGTAAAATACTCTTTGTAATCTTTTCCGTTTACCACGATATTCCCTGTTCCGGGCTTCATGTAAACACGTGCTACAGCAGTTTTGCGACGACCGATTTTATTGATTTTTTCCATGCTTATTTCAAGTCTTTGATATTAACTAATTTCGGTTGTTGTGCTTGGTACTTGTGGTCTGGACCTACAACAACGTGGAGATTTCTATAAAGTTTGTTTCCAAGTTTGTTTTTGGGTAACATGCCTTTTACGGCTTTTTCGACTACGGCATACGGCTTTTTCTTCAAAAGTTCAGTAGGTGTAGCAAAACGCTGTCCGCCAGGATATCCGGTATGACGAACATACTGCTTTTCGACCATTTTGTTTCCGGTCAAACGCACTTTCTCTGCGTTGATAATAATGACATGATCGCCACAGTCCACGTGAGGTGTGTAGTTGGTTTTGTACTTGCCGCGAAGTAAGTTCGCCACTTCGGAGGCCAAGCGTCCCAAAGTTTGATTTTCAGCATCCACAAGCACCCACTCCTTGTTTACAGTAGCGGCGTTTGCAGAGATTGTTTTGTAGGTTAGCGTATTCATTCTATTTGCTGTTTTTCAATAAGATAATTTCCGTTCATTCAAAAACGGGAGTGCAAAGTTACAAAAAAAAATCCGAAAAGCCAAATTTTATTCATAATTTTTTGTGATTTTAACATTTTTTAAGGAAAATAATTTGGTGAAGTGAAAATTTGTTCGTAACTTTGCAAAAAATACAGTATGCAGACGATCATTTTTCACCCTCAAAACCAGGCTCAACGGCAGACTATTCAGGATTTTGCAGAGCGTGAACAACTTAAATTTGATGTTTTTTCTGAAAAAGAAACCGATGTGCAGTGGGAGTATGAACTCAGCGATGAACTTAAACAACTCCTTGATGAACGGGAACAAAAAATAGAAAACGGGACAATGGAACTCATTTCTTTGAGCGAAATGCAGTACAAATATCAGCTCGAAAAAAATGAAAACCTATAATGTTGTTTTCACGAAAGATGCTGAATTAGATCTTGAACAGATAAAAATTTGGTACAATGCAGTACGACCGAGTTTAGGTTTGGGTTTTTATGAAGAAGTACTCAAAATTAGTGGAGGATATTTAACACTTTTTCCTAAATTGTCAAAAAAGGTTCATAAAAACAGAAGATTAGTTTCTCTTCGTCGGTTCCCCTACAGTTTGATATACACTATAAATGAAATCAAATATCAAATTTTTGTTCTTGCTGTTGTGCACCATAAAAGGCATCCTAAAATTTGGAAACGGTAAAAAATCACAAAACCCTTAGACGTTGTCAATCAAAAACGCTTTACAAAATGTTTTCAGACTTTCCAAAAAAATCGATTAGTGTTGATGCTGCATGTTCCGGAAACCCCGGAACAATGGAATATCAAGGTGTTGAAACGAATACCAAGCGTCGGATTTTCTATCAGGGCAAATTCAAAAATGGCACTAACAACGTCGGTGAATTCCTCGCTTTGGTACACGGATTGGGCTATTTGAAGAAACACGGCTACGATGATGTTCCGATTTTTACGGATTCTAAAACAGCGATGGCTTGGGTTCGAGACAAAAAGGCAAAAACTAAGCTTGAGCGAACCGCCGATAACGCAGTACTTTTCGACCTTATTGCACGTGCCGAAAACTGGCTGAGAACGAATACTTACAAAAATCCAATTCTCAAATGGGATACTGAAAATTGGGGTGAGATTCCCGCCGATTTTGGTCGAAAAAATCACTAATTATCAATGGCACTCTCCTTTGTTGAAATATTCATACTCATTTTTTCCGGTATTGTTGTTGCTTTTATCAACACCTTTGCCGGCGGAGGTTCGGTGATTTCTATAACATTGTTTATGATGTTGGGTATGTCGCCGCTTCAAGCGAATGTCATCAATCGTGTGCCTGTGTTTTTTCAAACCATCGCTTCGTCGTATTTATTTTGGAAAAAAGGATTGCTTGATGTCTCTCGTGGTTTGACGATGGGAGTACCAATGATAATGGGTTGTTTGGTTGGTGCAAATATCCTGGTGACAGTGAATGAACAAGCGTTTGATATTTTCTTGGGCTTGATTTTGCTGGTAATATTGTTTTTTATTTTTTACAAGCCCGAAGCGTGGCTCAAAGGAAATGAGAAGTTGCAACAGAAAAAAATGGACTGGAAATCATTTGTTGCCTTCTTTGTTATAGGTATTTATGCGGGTTTTTTGCATGTCGGAGTTGGCTATTTTTTGATCGTTGCATTGGTTTTGTTGATGGGTTATGATTTGTTGAAAGGTAATGCTCAAAAGAATTTTTTGGTATTGTTGTATTCGCCGTTTGCTATCGGATTTTTTATTTTTAGCGGAGACTTAACCCTAAAAATGGCGAGCTATGGCTTAATTCATGCCATTGGAAACGTAATCGGAGCAAGCTTAGCCACACATTTCGGAGTAAAATGGGGGAATAATTTTATTCGTTGGCTGATATTTGTGGTGGTTATACTGACAGCGTTGAAATTGTTTGGCGTTATTGGTTTTCCCGAATTTGGGTGAAAATAGTTCGTTTTTTTTTCATATCTTTGCAAAAAAATCTTTGTGAAAAATAACAAAAAAGAGCATAGAGGGTTAATTACAGACAAGGAATTGTTTTCTGCTATAAGCGAAGGAAACCATGAGGCATTTCGCAAATTTTTCGATAGTTATAAGAAACGCATATACGGTTTTTTGTACAGTAAACTTCATTCGCATGAAGTTGTAGAAGAGTTACTGCAAGTTGTTTTTGTGAAAACTTGGGAAAATAGAGCTACGATAAATCCTAATCTTTCGCCTGATGCTTACGTGCTTAAGATTGCGAAAAACAGTGCCCTCAATTTTTTACGCCAAAAAGCCTATAAGCTACTTCTCGAAAAACAGCTAATCGAAAAAATCAATATCGCTGAGGACGGGGAAACATCATTCGTTGACGAAGATTTGAAACGGCATATTGACGATTTGGTAGCTCATATCCCTGAGCGCAGGCGTGAAATTTTCAAACTACGCTACGAAAAAGAGCTTTCCTATAAAGAAATTGCTGAGAAACTTAGCATTTCGGAAAGCACTGTGAACACCCAAATTAGTCTTGCCCTAAATTATCTTAGAAAGCAGCTTGGAAAAGAACTTTGGGCTGTAACGCTTCCTTTGATCACTTTTTTCTCCATTCTAAAAATTTGATTTTTAGCACTTGATGTTAGTTGAGTGTTTTTTTTACTTTCGCCCTTCATTGGAAAGGGCAGTTCGTGTGTATTACTTATGTGAGGGTAGAAATTTCACAAAAAAATGATTTTGAAATGATGAGAGAAAACGAAAAAAAACTATTTACACTTCTTGACGAATTTTGCGATCCAAACACACAACCATCGACAAAAGAACTGCATGAGATCATATTTCTTCTTGGAAACAAGCAAGGAGAAGAGCTTGAAAGCGTTGATGAGTGGACGACTGAATGGGAGGAGCAATGTTGGAATAAAAATACTGATGGTTTTGATGATGTGAACTATGAACGTATCTTTGACCGAGTGAAGCAACAAACAAAAACAGATGCCGATAAACGGTTGTCGCTTATGCAGTTTTTGTATCGCTGTGCTGCCTGCCTTATACTTCCATTGATAGGGCTTTCTGCCTATCTTATCGTACAGGTGATTAACGTAAACTACCCTGTAAACACAGAAATAGCAGAGATTTTAGATCCGTTAGAATCGCAATCGAGGATATCCTTGTCAGATGGTAGTATTGTTTTACTAAAGGACGGTAGTCTATTGAATCAGAAAAGCGATTTTGGCGGAAATACGCGAGAAGTCGTGTTAGAGGGAAAGGCTTTTTTTGAGATTGTTCACAACCCTAACAAACCGTTTATTATTCACACCGGAAGAATAAGAACTACCGTACTTGGAACTTCTTTTTCAATTACGGCAATACCCGGCGAAACATCAATAGCCGTGGCAGTAGCAGAAGGAACGGTAAAAATAGAGGATGACGAAAGATTACTTGCTATTTTGGAAGCCAGTCAATTATTTACCTATGGCGTTGAACTTGAGCCATCGCAAGAAACTGTGGCGGAGATAGTTGTTGATTGGAGTTTGCACGAGCTTATTTTTAGAAATATGCCTTTTGGTGATATTGTACAAGAACTTGCGGTTAGGTATAACGCTAACATTGTGCTTCGAGATGAAGAATTGAAGCAACGACGAATCAGTGTTTTGTTGGATGGCAGAAACTCGGTAGAAGAATTATTGAGACTTTTGAGTGTTTCGCAAGGTGCCACACTTACTATTGAGGGACAAACATATGTAATAAGAAATGCGAGATAAATAACTAAAAAATAGACTTTATGATACAGCCAAAATCGTTAAAACGCTTATTCGTGAATTTGTGTTGCTTTTTTCTCTTTGCTTGTTCGTGGGTCAATGTAGCCCAAGCACAAACAAGTAGTGATATTCGTACGCAAATCATTACAATAGGCTTTACAAATGAACCGCTAAAAGAAGCATTGCTCACTTTGGGAAGAGTAGCCGGTTTTCAGTTGGTCTTTCCGGAATCTGTAGAAGGAGCGAGAATTGTTAACTTGACTCGAACAGAGCGAACGGTAGAGGCCGCCTTGAACCTTTTATTGCAAGGAAGTAATTTGGAGTTTCATGTGCAGGGTAATAGTGTTGTGTTTTCTGAAAAAAGTGTAGCAGCAACAACCCTTCCTAGCCCTCTTGCAGAACGAACGTTTATGGGGCGAATCATTGACGATGCTACCGGAGAAGGCCTTCCTTTTGCAACTGTAAGGGTTAGGGGTACAACCGTAGGTACGGTTTCCACACTGGATGGAGACTTTTCAATAACTGCTCCAAATAATGCTGTGCTCGTGTTTTCTTATACGGGTTTTGAAACGTTAGAAATTCCTGCAACGGGACCCGGTCCGATGGGCGTGCGGTTGAGAATGGCAGCAACAACACTGGAACATGTTGTGATAACCGGTTATCAAACCATTGTTCGTGAAAGAGTAACGGGGGCAGTAACATCAATCAGTTCCGGGGCTTTAGAGTCGCGCTTCAACCAAAACCTTATGCAGAATCTGGAAGGTCGTGTGGCGGGATTAGTTATAGATAGTGAAGGTAATGCAACTATCCGCGGAACGGGAAGTCTGCACGCAGTTAACAGACCTCTGCTTGTGGTTGACGGAATGCCCATCGAAGGAAGTATCGAAGACTTAAACCCTTTCGACATTGAAACTGTAACGGTTCTCAAAGACGCTGCCGCCACTGCCATGTACGGGGCAAGAGCTTCCGCAGGAGTCATCGTTATAACCACAAGAAGAGCTCGATACATGGGAACAACTGTTGATGTGTCAGCAAATTTCACCGTATCTCAAAGACGTAATGTGGATTATGCCGACAATTTCCTCCTAACTCCCGCACAACAAGTGAGTGCGGCTGATGCTTTTTGGTTCGACCAATTTGTTTCAAGCCCCAATGCCGCCGGAAATCGCAGAACTTTCGAGCAACAAAATCTTTCCGCAACAGGAAATCGTCCATTTTGCCCGGTTCAATTCTCTAATTTTCAATTGGGCGAACAGTTGATTACTCAAAGGGACCATGTTACTTTTTTAGACCAACTTCGTCGGAATAATTATGCACGAGAATTTTCCGACAATATTTTGCTCAACCGCTTTGTACAGCAGTATAATGTTGCTATTCGTAGCCGATCTGAAAATTTTGCACAAAATTTAGTGCTCAATTTTAGGGCGGATAATGGTGGTATTATTCTCGAACACGATAATCGCTTCAACATCTCTTATCGAGCAGATTATAGATTGGCAAACTGGGTTAGCTTAGACTTTGGTTTAAATGCCGTTGTACAAAGAGCCGATAGATTTCACTCTACGTTTCGAAGTCCGGCAAATGACCCTTTTACAGAGCAGGCTTTCGCTCGCTTGCTCAACGATGACGGAAGTTTTGCAAATAATTCCCGAATGGAAAATGGCTTCCACGACCATCATCCCGCTCTCCGTTCTGCACACTACAATGCCTTGCAAGAGCTTCGCTATGACCGAACCAATATCGATCGCACAAGCCTGCGCTATCACGCCGGATTCAACTTCCGTATATCTGAAGGTATAACCGCACAACTACAGTTCGTTTATGAAGATGTTCGTGCTTTAACCTCTTCACACTCTCAAGCCGAAAGCCATCTTGTGCGTGTTATGCGTAACGAGTTTACCCGGATTGTGAGAGACACAAATCAAGTAACCGGAGCTATCAATGAAAGATTTGAATACATGGTTCCTGAACACGGCGGAAGATTAGCCACACAAAATATCAAAGAAGACAATTGGACAGTTAGAGGACAAATAAACTATAGTCGTGTTTTTGCAAATAGGCACAATGTTGATTTTTTGGCTGGTTTGGAGTTTCGCGAAACCCTCAGCAGAGGTACTAACGGGCTCTTGTTGGGCTTCGATGAACAATTACAGATGACAAATCCGATGCTTAATTTTAGAGACCTTTATAATTGGCGAACCAATGCGTTTTTCCCTGATCGCCAAGTTACGTCTTGGACGCTTATAGACAACAACATGGGATTGGTTCGCGAAGTTTTTCATCGTTTTGCATCCGGATATGCAAATATAACCTATACTCTTGACGGAAAGTACAATGTTTTCGCTTCATTTCGTAGAGATTTTGCCGATGTCTACGGACTTGAAAGCGAGTTTCGCGGTGCCCCTCTATGGTCTGTAGGTTTGAGCTGGGTTGCTTCACGAGAAAATTTTATGAGAGATGTCAGATGGGTTGATTATTTGAAAATTCGCGGAAGTTATGGCTTAACCGGAAATATCCACCTGGGCACAACGAGTGTTATGACAGCAACCTCTATGGCAACTCCAAATCGCCATAATCAACAGCCTCAAGCCGTGGTTGAGAACCCCGGAAATCCGTTTTTGACATGGGAAAGAACCACGACAGCAAATATCGGTGCTGATTTTGGGTTATTTACCAATCGTATGCGCGGTTCGTTAGATTTTTATTACAGAAGAGGCGATGATGTCTTTTCACACAAAGCACTCGAAAGCACCTTTGGCTTCCCGACTATGTTTATGAATAACGCAGCCCTTTTCAACCGAGGTGTAGAGTTAGCACTCAGTTACGATTGGTTTCGTGTGAGAGGACGGGATCAGTTCAATTGGACAACCGGAATAACAGTAGCATACAACCACAACAGAGTTACACATGTTGATCTAATTGCAAACACAGCACAAGAATTAGTTGGTAGTAGGTTTAGAGAGGGTTTTGCATCAAGTGCGATGTGGGCATACCGATTTGGCGGACTTGATGACATTGGTCGCCAAACGTTCTTCGCTGCGGACGGATCTCGAATATCGAATGAAGAAATTTTGGGAAGAGGTATCGATGTATTGGTTTTTGCAGGGCAATCCGAACCTAAAATAACTATGGGTATAGATAATACGCTTCGCTACAGAGGTTTTACACTGAATGTTTTGGCTATTTACTGGGGTGGGCACAAGATGCGTGCTTTACAAGCAGGTATGTATTCCGCTCCTGTATCTTGGAGACCTATGCCGGCATGGATACTTCGCGGGTGGACACCGGAAAATCCGGATACCGATGTGCCCGGAGTTCTTCAACATGCTCCGGCTATGGGAGGAAGTGCAACCGCAAGCAATAACGCAGACATTTATGTACATCACGCCGATTTTTTAAAAATTCGCAACATCTCATTTGGATACGACATCCCTCAAAACCTCATAAGCAGATTTGGAATGAGCCAAGCTACCGTTCGTTTCCAGTTAGACCACCCTCCGGCTTTGTGGAAAAGAAATAATGTACGTGTAGATCCCGAAACAGTTAATGATCCTGTGCTCGGCGGTGTTCGAAGACCAACATCTTTCATTTTTGGACTAAATATTAGATTTTAATTGCTATGGAAACGAAAAAAATATCCCGCTTATTCGCAATCATTGCGCTACCTTTGTTTTTCCTCGGCTGTGCCAAATTTACGGATATCACGCCAAAAGGAGCAAGTCTTCTTGACAGAGTTGAAGATTTGGAATTGTTACTCAACCATGAAAGTCGTTTTGGTGGACTGGCACAGTCGTTTGAGCCGGTTATTTTTGTCAATGACCTTTTGCCCAGAGGTGTGGACATCCTTCGCTTGATCAACGACCACGAAGCAGGACACGTAAATGCCATGTCCATACTGGTAACTTGGGACGAAAGCATAGATCGCAGCACAGTTTTGAACAGTTCACGCACAACATACGATGCTTTCTATCGCATCATCGGTACAATTGCCAATCCTATTTTGCTTAAAATAGATGATGCCACAGGGAGTAGAGAAAGAGCCAATCAAATCAAAGCAGAGGCTCTGGTGTTGAGAGCATACATGCACTATTTGGCTGTAAATCTTTACGCTCGGGCATACAATCCGGCGACTGCCGCTACCGATGGAGGCATTCCTTATATGTTTGAAACCGACTATCACGATTTAACGGCAAACATGCGAAAAAGAACCGTTCGTGAGGTCTATGACTTTATTCTCGCCGATTTAGATGCGGCATTAGCTCTCAACTCGTTGCCTCTAAATCCTTTGAGAATACGCGTAGGTAAAGCCTTTGCTCACGCTGTGAGAGCCAAAGTGCTAATGGCTGTGCGCGATTTTGATGGTGCTTATGAGGCTGCAACCCGATCGTTGGAAATTAACAGCTCGTTGTTGGATTTTAGAGGGAGTACTCAATTTTCCAGACCGGCATTCAATCCGGAGGAGCTGTTCTCTATATTCGAAACTTTTACAGGAACTGCGTTCACGCCCGACTTGTTGCAAAGTTTCGCACCTAACGATGTTTTCCTTAATCACGGATCATTGGAGCGGAACCTTCCGTTCCCGTTCAATTTTAATATCAGAAGTGGAGAAGGCGTTTCTCGAGTTATAGGCTCTACAGGTTGGATGCACAATCTTTGGATAGGGCTTCCGTACTGTAATTTTATTCCAAATAGTGTCGGTTTGAGTACCGTTGATATGTTTTTGACACAGGCTGAAGTTCACATACGTCGCGGCAATCCCGGAGCAGCAATGGCTATTTTGGAAATGCTTCGCCAACGCAGAACCCTTGATGGCGAGCACGACCCTCTTCCTGCAAACCCGATTGAAGCCTTACAACTTGTTTCGAGACACGAAAACTTTGCTTCTTTGAGAAATTTCATCAACTTGAAACGCTGGAACACCGAACCCGAATGGGCGACAACACTAACTCGAACCTTGCGTTTGGCAGCCGGAGGCTTTTTTCCTCCCGATCCCGATGCCGGCATTTTTCAACAGCCTCTCGATCCTATCATTGAACGAACTTATGTTTTACGACCCGACTCGCCACTATGGATATTCCCATTTCCCCAATCGGCAACCAATTTTAATCCATACCTAACGCCAAATCATTAAACAATTATTCACATATTACTAACAAAATCGCAAAACCATGAAAAGAAAAATGATTTATACCTTTATCGCCATAGCAGCGTTATCGGTAGCTTTCAACTCCTGTAGAAGCAACGATTCGGATCGCTCCGTTTCCGCTGTTTCTATTAATGCACCAGCAGCAACCACGCTCAATGTTTATGGGACAGGAAACCCAAACACATTGCAATTGACGGCAACGGTTTCGCCAACAGATGCCAACAATCTATCTCTAATTTGGGAAAGTAGCAACAACAATATCGCTGTTGTTACCCAAGCCGGAGTAGTAACTGCCCAAAATGCAGGCTCAGTCGTTATTTTTGCTTTTAGTAGCGAAAATCACAACATTTATGACTCTGTTGTTTTGACCATCACAAGAGGTCCGCATCCAACTTGGGGCGAAATCAGTTTCTTGACCAACAATGAGTGGACTTTTTCGGAAGGTCCGGTTACACAAATTTGGTCGGATGTGGTTAAAGTAGAGAACGCTTTTGACACCCCCGAAGCATTTCATGCGACACAAGTAGGAATCATCAGAAACGAGGATGGTTTTGGAGACCTGTTCTCTTGGAATGCCGTGAACCAACTCAGATCTTCTCTTTGTCCCTATCCATGGCGTGTCCCTTCTAATCAGGATTTTGTCGCTTTAGATATACTGTTGGGAGGAGAAGGTGTCGGTCGTAATCCATCTACTCAGGAACTTATTGATGCTTATCGCAATGACTGGGGAGCTATTTTTAGTGGTAGTCTTTCAAGTGAGGGCACAGACATAGGTGGTAGAGGTACTGAGCAAGGTTCGGGTTTCTTTTGGTCTTCCACACCGAATGATAATCATGCTCTTGCTTTGCAAGTATCATTCGGAATAATGAATAACGCTACATGGACGCCTGCTCCTAACCAAGATGAACCTTCCCAAGCTGAAGGAGGTAGTGCGGCTGGTGCGGGTTGTACACCGGCAAATGGCTTTATGTTCGGTTCATGGAATACCAATACTTGCCCTGACGGAGTAACATTGAGATGGAATTGTTTTTCAATGGTAGAGGAGTTAGTGTTAGTCACAATTCCTGGTGCCAACATAGGTGTGAATAGTGGCTTTTCTCTTCGTTGCCTTCGTTAATGCTTTTGGTTAATAGTTGTTTGTCGTAGGGGCGACATGTATGTCGCCCCTATTCAGTGAAAAAATCATCTTATGTCAAAAAATCAATTTTTGTTTGCTTTTTTGTGTTTCGGTTTGTTCGCGGTTTCTTGTAACTCGGACAAACAACACACGCCCGAAGAATTAACCGGTTGGGAAAATTTTGCTTTTCCTGAAGTTATTTTTAGCAATCATGCAGAAGGAACAAAGGGCTGGGAAATTTACAGCCGCATTGTTCCGGATCCGGTAGATTTTATTCAGCAACATGCTCTTCGTGTGGCACAAATCATTTTTTGGACAGCCGATGATCAGGCTCTTCCTGATGTGCAAACAATTCAATATGACTTTGTTGATCAAGATGGCGTGTCGTGGAAATGGGGCGACCCGCCTCATGTTGGTATTGGGTACACCTCGCGTTGGGTAGAGTCGTTTTGGGAACAAAACGGACAAAGTGATTCGGCTATTCTGTTTGAAACTCGAGGCATTCTTTATCACGAGCTGCTTCACGTTTATCAAGCTCAACCCAGAGGCGTTGGAGTTTATGCCAACGGTCCGGGACCGGATCTCATAAACGAATTTTGGATTTTTACCGAAGGTTTGGCAGATGGTGTACGAGCATACGCCGGTTTTTTGCCACCGGGCAACCGCAGGCTCGGAGGCTCTTGGAGAGACGGCTACCAAACAACCGGTTTTTTCTTAAAATGGCTAACAACGAAAGACTCGGACTTTTTACGTAAGTTTAATTACACGGCATATCATTTCGAAAGATGGAGCTTCGATATCGCCATGGAATATATTTTCGGCGAGGGCACAACAACTGATACCTTGTGGAGGCAATATCAGCTCTATCTGGTAGGTCTGCAAGGTGCAAGCGAGCAATAATGTTTGAGTTCCCAAATGAATCCATTCTAAATCATCAAACCAATGAAAAAAATCATCTTGTTTATGTGTTGTTGCCTGTTTGCGATAATTGGTTATGCAAATGAACAAACCTTTACGCTAAAAGGTAAAATCGGAGACTGGAACGCTCCAACAAAAATTTACATCACTTATTGGTATGGTACCTACGAATTCACAGATTCTGCCTTTCTTCACAACGGGGAATTTTCCTTTTCAGGAATGATCAGCGAACCGGTGCCTTCCCGTTTGATTGTGGACTATGCAGGCGTTGGGCTTGATTCTGCTGCTCGAGCCGGACAAATGTTTATCATGTACTTGGAGCCTGGAATTGTGGAGATAAGTTCTCCCGATTTCTTGCAAAATGTGACGTTTATCAATTCTCCAATCAATGAGGCACATCAACGTTATATCGAATTTATCGGAGGACAAATTTGGGAAATTTCGGCAAGAATGAACGAAAAACTTGCACAAGCAACGCCCGAACAAAGAGAAGATAGGGATTTTATGAATGAAATGAATGGGATATTCCGCTCACTTTTGGACGAACGCAGGCAGAAACAACAAGAATACGCTCGGACTTATCCGAACTCGTTTTTCAGCGTAGTTGCTATTTCCGAATCGGTTGGACAAGATTTTGATGTTGAAGAAATAGAGCCTTTATTCTTGTCTATTGACGAAAATTTACGCAATACTCATGCTGGACGTGCGTTTGCACAACGCATAGAAGCTGCACAGACTGTAGGTATCGGAAGAAAAGCCCCTGACTTCACACAAAATGATCCGGATGGAAATCCGGTCAGCTTGTCGGATTTTCGAGGAAAATATGTCCTACTTGATTTTTGGGCTTCATGGTGTGGTCCGTGTCGGCAGGAAAATCCGAATAAAGTCAGAGCACACGCAGCCTTCAGAGACCGCGGTTTTGAAATTTTGGGTGTTTCTTTAGACCAAAGAAATCGAAGAGATGCGTGGTTAAATGCAATTGAAAGCGACGGCTTGACGTGGACTCAAGTTTCCGACCTCAACGGTTGGAATAACGCCGTAGCTCGTGCTTATGGCATCCGCTCAATACCTCAAAGTTTTCTGATCGACCCGCAAGGTATTGTTATTGCAATAAATCTGAGAGGCGACGAATTGTTTGATTTTTTAGAAAATTTATTCCGCGAGTAGTGCACCCTAAATCTCGTTCGGTGTCGCCGAACGAATCTGTGTAGAAGAAATATTCAGCGGTGGAGCATTAAAAACGGTTACATTTGGATGCTGAAAGTACTGATTTCTCACAGTATTCGGACGAGGATATACAAAAACTTTGTAAGTGCTCAAAATAGTCTCAAATGATTTCCACTGTTCGATTTTTTCTAAATTATCTGACCCCATAATAATAGAGAATGTTGCGTCAGGGTTCAATTGCGACAACTTTTCAAGTGTGTCAATCGTAAAAGACGGCTTGGGCATATCCCATTCTACTGTGCAAATTGACATTTTGGACTTCCCGTCAATAGCGGATTTCAGAAGTTCAAAACGTTTTTCATTTGACCACAAATCGTTCGGGTTTTTCAGTGGATTTTGTGGCGACAAAACAAACCAGAGTTCGTCAATACAAGCATGTTCAAGCATATATTCAGCAATCACCAAATGCCCGTCATGAACGGGATTGAACGAACCAAAATAAAGCCCGACATGGGACATGATTAAACAAATTTGCGTTGCAGGAAGTCAATCAGCGTTACGTAAGCAATAGAATCTTCAGACCACCCATACTTACCTTTAACCGGAGCCAAAACTTCGTGTACGGAGTCTAAGGTTTCGGCGTCACTCAACATCACAATCGTGTCGGTATATTCTTTCATGTTGCCTTTGAAGAGATCGTTGATGAACAAAAACTTCTCGTTGATACCAATAGCCGATTTTAAATCTCGAACTTGCTTTACAGCCGTATTGATGGTGGAAGAGTTGGATATTGCCATTGCTTCATTCAGCGTAGAATCAGGTGTTTTGTAGCGATCGACAATGGTTTGCAAGGATGAAAAAATATCAGGAATGGAGTTCTGGACTTCAGGTTGTTCCTCCATTTGTTCCTCAAAAATTATCTCTTCTAACACTGCTTCAACATGTAGCAAGGGTGCCTCTTCAATAACAGTTGAAACTGGAGTTTCGACAATCGTTTCCGTGATGGTTTCCACAACAACTTCCTCTTTTATCTCAACGATATTGACCGGAATTTCGGGGACAACGTCATGCTTTTCTTCATGTTTTGAAGCGATAGTTTCCTCTGAGCTAAATAGGCTGTGCACTGTTTTTTGTGCACTTATAGAGTGCATCTGTCCACGCTCTAATTCGCAAATCTGTTCGTACAATGTACGAATATTTGATTTCAAAACATCTAAATGGAGCAGCGGAATGTTTTTTCCGAACTTGTTCATAGAGTCCACTTGAGTTGCAATGACTTCAAGTTTGTCAACGATACGGGTTTGTAGTAAAGATTTCGACATGATAAAACAGTTTTTTCAAAAGCGACACTGCAAAGTTAGCTGTTTGTTGTCGATATTTGTATAGTGTTTCCGAATAATTTTCAACAACTGAAAGTTAATTACGTTGTTTTTTTGTAAATATCATTTTTTTTTTGTAACTTTGCAGTCCTATTTTTTGAAAAATGCCCGGATGGTGGAATTGGTAGACATACCACTTTGAGGGGGTGGCGCCGGTTACGGTGTGCAAGTTCGAATCTTGTTCCGGGCACTCAAAGACAGTTTTTACTGTCTTTTTTTATTGCCCAAAAATTCAACTTTTTGCACAGGAAACCTGCTGATGGCCAAAAGAAGGAATTGGCAAGTCGGTATAGATAACGCTCCGTTCCGCTTTGCCATAAAGATACAGCCACAGTCTTTGCACTTGTAACGCTGTAAGGCTATGATAACACCATTCTCAATGCGATTGATGGCTTGACATTTTGGACACTTCATAAACTTTTTTTGATGCAAAGATACAGAGGCTATATCAAATTGCCAAGTCCGGTACAATATTTTTTGAAAAAACAATTTTTTTTCGTATCTTTGTTGGTTGAAAAATAAGAAAAATATGCTAAGAACACACACCTGCGGAGAATTAAATATCAACAACGTTGGACAAACCGTAACGCTTTGCGGTTGGGTGCAACGTTCACGCGACTTGGGCGGAATGACGTTTATTGACTTGCGTGATCGCTACGGCATTACGCAATTGGCATTCAACATGGAAACCAATGCCGAACTTTGCGAAAAAGCCCGCAAACTCGGACGTGAATACGTGTTGCAAATAACCGGAAAAGTTGCCGAAAGAAGCAACAAAAACACAAAAATTCCAACGGGAGACATCGAAATTTTTGTTGAAAAAATTGAGATTCTGAACGAGTCGAAAACACCGCCATTCACCATTGAAGACCAGTCGGATGGTGGCGATGAACTTCGTATGAAATATCGCTATCTCGACCTCCGCCGAACGCCTGTTTACAACAATATTTTGCTTCGACACAAAATGGCTATCGAAACACGGAACTACCTGAATAGTCTGAATTTTATCGAGGTCGAAACACCGTTTTTGATCAAATCTACACCCGAAGGTGCACGTGACTTTGTAGTGCCGTCACGCATGAACGAAGGTGAATTTTACGCACTTCCGCAATCGCCACAGACATTCAAGCAATTGTTGATGGTTTCCGGTTATGATCGCTATTTCCAGATTGTACGCTGTTTCAGAGATGAGGATTTGCGTGCCGACCGTCAGCCGGAATTTACGCAAATCGACTGCGAAATGTCGTTTGTAACGCAAGACGATGTCTTGGAAACATTTGAAAATTTGACAAGGCATTTGTTCAAAGTCGTGAAAAACGTTGATGTACCTACGTTTCCACAAATGACTTATGCAGATGCGATGACCTATTACGGTTGTGACAAGCCGGACACACGTTTTGAAATGAAATTTGTTGAACTGAACGATGTCGCAAAAGGCAAAGATTTCAAGGTGTTTGACGATGCTGAATTGGTTGTCGGGATTTGTACAAACGGTTGTTCGGAATATACGCGTAAACAATTGGACGAATTGACAGATTTTGTGAAACGCCCACAAATAGGTGCAAACGGCTTGGTTTATATCAAATTTAATTTGGACGGAACGGTAAAATCGTCGGTTGATAAATTTTTCAACGAAGCCGATTTGAAAGCGATTGGTGCAAAATTTGATGCCAAAGCCGGCGATTTGATTTTAATTATGGCAGGTGTTCGCGAAAAAGCACAAAAACAACTTTCCGAACTTCGTTTGGAAATGGGCGAACGTTTGGGATTACGTGATCCAAACGTGTTTTCACCGATTTGGGTTGTTGATTTTCCATTATTGGAGTGGGGCGAGGAACAGCAACGATTTTTCGCCAAACATCATCCATTTACATCGCCAAAATTGGAAGATATTCACTTACTCGAAACCGATCCGGGTGCGGTGCGCGCCAATGCTTACGACTTGGTCATTAACGGCGTGGAAGTTGGCGGTGGTTCAATCCGAATTTTCAATCGTGATTTGCAAAATAACATGTTCAAAACGCTTGGATTTTCGGAGGAAGAAGCACAAAAACAATTCGGTTTTTTGCTGGATGCGTTCGAATTCGGCGCTCCTCCACACGGAGGTATTGCGTTCGGCTTCGACCGTCTTTGCTCGCTGCTTGGAGGATCAGAATCAATCCGAGATTATATTGCATTTCCGAAAAACAACGCCGGACGCGATGTAATGCTTGACGCTCCGTCAAGCATCAGCACCGAACAATTAGAGGAATTAAAATTAGCCGTCACGAAATAAAATAGGCAGGTTCCGTTTTTTTTTGTATCTTTGTATTGGTGAAAAATATTTTGCTGATACTATTTACTCTGGCTTTAGTTCAGATGCAGGCTCAGTCCGCTGTGTTATCAACGGGTTCGTGGCATCGTATCACTGTTTCCGAAAACGGTATTTACAGAATTACATACAACGATTTACTAAGTAGGGGCGTTTTGCAAATGCCCGTTCCAACACATCAAATCGCTTTGTTCGGAGGGCCAAACGGAGCAATTCCAATAGAAAATATTGCCGACGAAACTTTCGATTTGCAAGAAATTGCAATTTTTGTGAGAGATAATAACGGAACATTCGGACCCGGCAACTATATCTTGTTTTATGGACAGTCACCACACACCTGGACCTGGAATCCAACGCAAAGAAGACATCTGCATCACACCAATGTTTTTACCGATGTGATGGTGTATTTTTTAACAACAGATTTCTCCGGAAACGGAAAACGCATAGAAAACAAACCAAATATTGCCGGAACTCCGAACATAACTATTACCCATTTCAGAGATTATTTTCTTCACGAAAGAGATTTGGTTAATCCGTTCAGATCAAGTCAAGAATGGTTTGGCGAACGAATGGACCAGGTTACACGAAATGTGAATATAGACCTGCATTTGCCGGGCTTGATAACTGACTCTGTTGTGAATATCAGAACTCGTGTTGTAGTTAACGAGCCGGCATTTGTCGTAATGTCATCAAACAATAACAATAATCGCCAAGATACGTTATTTATAAGGCGAAACAGAGGTCGTGGTGTATTTGCGATGGACACCATTCGTGATTTTTCTTGGAATTTTACGTCCGAACGACCTCGCATTTCGTTTGAATACACAAGGCTTACAAACAATTCAAGCTGGATGCATTTGGACTACATGGTCCTTCACTATCGGCGAAGCCTGTCGCTCGGAAACATAAACACACCTTTGCAATTTCGATTTACGGATCAAACGTCCGGAATTGGCAGATTTGAAGTTAGCTCGGCAAATCAAACCACGCAAGTTTGGGATGTTTCCAATCCGTTAAATCCAAGAAGAATCAACCAAACGACCTCCGGAAATACGTTTGCATTTTCCGCATCTCTTTCCGGAATGCCGGAGTTTATAGGATTCTCCGATAATCACATTCGCACAATAACTCAATTTGAAGCTGTCCCAAATCAAAATTTTCATGCTAAAACCGACGTCGAATATGTGATGGTTGTTCATCCGAATTTTCGTGAAGAGGCCGAGCGTTTGGCAGAATTTCACCGTAGTCGAAATCTGAATGTTTTGCTTATTTCACCTCAAGAAGTATTTAACGAATTTTCGTACGGACGGCAAGACCCTATGGCAATTCGGCGAATGATGCGGCATTTCAGAAATAAAGCACTGGCTGAAAATTCGGATATTTTGCCCCGATATTTGTTGCTTTTCGGATCGCCGTCTTACGATTATCGAAATCGAACGAGCGGAGGAAATTTTGTATTAAATTATCAATTTCCTACGGGATTGGTCGAAGGTCAAAGTTTTGCATCCGATGGTTTTTTCGGCTTTTTGGCAGATGGAGAAACCGGATTTAATAATAACGGCATAGACAGTTTGCGAATTGGAATAGGTCGCTTTCCTGCACGAACAATCGAACAAGCACGAACGTTAGTCAACAAAACGATTGATTACGCAACGCCACAACTCCGCAATTTTGGCGATTGGCGAAATGTGGTTACAAATTTAGCCGACGATGGTGTTACCGAGCCCTTTGTTCAAACCTTTGAAGCCATGTCGCATCCATATCATGCGTCAGGTTCTAACCGTGCGAATTATTTTGAAACTGATTTCAACACAAGATTCAGAGAAATCAATGTCGAAAAAATCTACATTGATGCATTTCCGCAGGTAGCCACACCAAGCGGAGCACGCTTTCCTGCTGCAAAAGAGGCACTGCGACAACGTATCGAACGAGGCACGTTGGTTTTGAACTATCAGGGACATAGCGGGCCGGTTACTTTGGCAGATGAAGATATTATGAATGTTACGGATATTCAGAATTTTGGAAATATCGATCGACTTTTCGTATTTTTCACGGCATCCTGTAATTTTGCACAATATGACGATCCCAATTTGATTTCAGGTGGCGAATGGTCTGTGTTGTCGCCAAGAGGTGCCGCTGTTGCACATATCGGAGCCACACGAGTGGCTTATACACACCCAAACGATGAGTTTCATGGTGTGTGGAATCGTTTTGTTTTGCAACGACGTGATGATGGAAGTGCCCGTAGTTTAGGCGAAACCATGAAGCTGTCCAAAAACAGAATGCGAAATACACATAACATCAGACAGTTTGTTTTGCTCGGGGATCCCGCGATTTCATTGGCTTTGCCGAAACATCGAATTGTCACGGATTCGATTAATGGAAATTCCGTAGCAGACGGAATAGACACCATAAGAGCGTTGGATCGTGCGAGTATTTCCGGAAGAATTGTAGATTTCGACAGTGTTTTTTTATCAAACTTTAATGGCGAAATCACCATCACAGTGTTTGATAAACCTACACGAGCTCAGACCTTAGGGCACAACAATAGCACGGCACACGGACGAAACCCGATTATTCCTTTCTATGTCCAAAATAATATCATTTACAGAGGTCGAGTTCCCGTAATTAACGGCGAATTTAGAGTTGAATTTATGACGCCGAAAAGCATTAATTTCACCTATGGCTTCGGGAAAATCAGCTATTATGCCTTTTGTAGAGATAATTTGGTCGATGCAACAGGTGTTTTCAACGATGTGATTATTGGTGGATTTGGCGATAATTTTGATTTGGTTGCCGAGCCTCCAATTTTAGAATTATTCCTCAATAATGAAAATTTCCGAAGCGGAAATATCAGTTGTCCGAATCCGATTTTATTAGCACACATTCACGATCAATACGGCATTAATCATTCCGGTTCAGGAATTGGGCATAATATCCGTTTAATCATCAACGACGATTACAGAAATCAAATTTGGCTCAACGATTCTTATATAACAGATAGTATCACAAGTGCCGGAACTTTTGGTAGTGTGAGGCATCAAATGTTTAATTTAGCACCCGGACGATACTCTATAAATTTGAGGGTGTCCAATGTTTTCAACATTTCGGCAGATACAACCTTAGAATTTGTCGTCGTGGAGGCGGAAAATCAAATTATCGGCACACTTTACAATCATCCGAATCCGGTTAGAGATTTCACACAATTTTATTTCACACATAACGCTCCGAGGAGAGTTATGCATTGGGAAATCGACTTTTTTGATGTGTCCGGACGCTGGGTAACCCGAATAACGCCCACTACTCCACCGCAAGAATCTCCAAGTGCCACCGGCTTTGCAATCTCCACAGAAGCGATAGATTTGGGAAGCAGGCTCGGGCAAGGCATGTATCTTTACAGGCTTCGAGTCGTTTTTGAGGACGGTAGTGTGGCATATAGAACAGAAAAATTAATTATTGGTATGTAGTCATTTTTCACTTCGTTCGCAATCTGCTTGCTATATTCAAAAAAAATCGTATCTTTGCAAATTAAAACCCAAAACTATGTCCTATTTCGTACCCAATGTACTTTAAAATTCGAAATTATGCCTTTTTGGTTTAGGAAAATCGCAATTGCTTTACTTTTACTTTTTGTTTGCCAAAATCTTTTGGCTCAGGCTGGTAGTGGTAACTATGACGAGGATGCAGCATGGGCAACCGGTGGAAATATCATTACCGCTGTACCCTTTTTGTTGATTTCGCCGGATGCTCGAGCCAGTGGCATGGGCGATGCCGGAGTCGCGTCTTCACCGGACATAAATTCGCAGCATTGGAACGCCGCAAAATTCGCATTTATCGAAGATGATTTCGGTATTTCGTTAACTTACACACCTTGGTTGCGAATGTTGGTTCGAGATATGAACTTGTTGTATTTAGCAGGTTACTATCGTCTTGACAACAATTGGGTGCTTGGAGCCTCTATGCGGTATTTTTCTCTGGGAGAAGTTACATTTCGGAGAGATCGAGATGACCCACCTGATGTTCGTCGTCCAAATGAATATGCTTTTGATGTAAGCCTTTCGAGAAGGCTTACCGAGCATTTTTCTCTTGCTGTTACCGGGCGATACATTCGTTCCGATTTAGGGAGCGGTTTTCAAGATCATACTACAGGCGTCAGAACGAGAGCAGCAAATTCCGGGGCAGTTGATGTTTCGATGTTTTACACACGAGACATCATACGAGGTTCCGAACCCAGTTCGTTCGCTTTGGGCTTGAATATCTCGAATATCGGAGCAAAAATTTCGTATTCGGAAGCAATGTTGAGAGATTTTTTGCCTGCAAACTTGCGATTGGGCGGTGCTTACACCAGGCAAATAGATCAATTCAACGAGATTACAGTCATGCTGGATTTTAATAAATTACTTGTCCCTACACCGCTTGCTCGAGGCGATACAACCAGTCGAGATCCACGAGAACTGGGCGTTATGGAGGGAATATTCAATTCTCTTCATGTTGCACCGGGCGGATTTCGCGAAAAAATGCAAGAAATCAAAATTAGCTTTGGCATAGAATATACTTATAACCAGGTATTTTCTGTTCGTGCCGGGTATTTTCACGAACATAGAAACAAAGGCGGACGCCAATTTTTTACAGTCGGTGCGGGTTTGCGGTTCAATGTTTTTGAAGTCGACTTCGCTTATCTCCTGCCTCGTACCAACAATATGGCTGCTGCTGTAAATCCGTTGAGAAATACCATGCGTTTCTCGTTGCGTTTCAACTTTGCGGAACATATGCGTAGGCAAAACACATAAACAAATGAACATCCGCATTGGACAAGGCTACGACGTGCATCGTTTGGTTGAAGGACGAAAATTTGTTCTTGGCGGTATCGAAATTCCGCACACAAAAGGAAGCTTGGGGCATTCGGACGGTGATGTGTTGATACACGCTATTTGCGATGCCTTGTTGGGTGCTGCAAATTTAAGAGATATCGGATTTCACTTTTCGGATAAAGAGGAGAAATACAAAGATATCGACAGCAAGGTTCTGTTGGAAAGTGTCGTTGCAAAGCTTCACGAAAAAGGATATAATATTGGAAATATTGATAGTACAATTGTACTACAAACACCAAAAATCTCAAATTATATTCCACAAATGAAATCTATCTTAGCAAACATCCTGGGTATAGACGAGGACTGTATTTCTATCAAAGCCACAACCACCGAAAAAATGGGATTCGAAGGACGTGAAGAAGGCGTTTCGGCACAGGCTGTGGTTCTGTTGAAATAAAAAAGTCATTTTTTTCTTGATGTTTCAGTTTTTTTTTGTACCTTTGCATGGGCGAAACTGTGTCTTGAAGAACGATAAACTATACTAAAAATCAAAAATACTCATGAAAAAAATCCTAATCTCAATGGCATGCTTGGCTTTTTTAGTCAGCTGCGAAACAAGACCAACTATGCAAGGACTCGACCTTTCAAACTTGGACAAAAGTATCTGTCCTACACATGACTTTTACCAATTCGCTACAGGCGGATGGCAAGCTGCAAATCCAATTCCTGACGATTTAGCACGTTTTGGAACGTTCGACAAACTGCGTCGAGAAACTCAAATCATCGTCAAAGATATAATCGAAACGTTGAGCCAACAAAGACATCCACAAGGATCGAATGCTCAAAAAATCGGTGATCTTTTTACTTTAGGCATGGATACTGCTCGCCTAAACAGAGAAGGCATTACGCCTATTCTTGACGATCTTGCCACAATTCAAGCATTATCCACGCTTGACGATGTAGTTCGTTACATTAAATCACAGCATCAGCAGGGATTTATGCCCTTCTTCGGACTTTTTGCTGCAGCAGATTTAGATAATAGCAGAATGAACATCGCCCACATTTCTCAACCGGGTTTAGGTATGGGCGACCGTGATCTTTATCTTCAAGACGACGAACGCTCGATAAGACTTCGTGAAGCCTACAGAACATTTCTTACTACAACCTTTGAATTGGCCGGTTTCACTAACCAACAAGCTCTTCAAATGACAGAAGATGTGATGCACATAGAAACTGCAATCGCAAGAGTTACTATGCCACGTATTGAGCTTCGCGACCCACGCAATACATTCAACAAAATGACCGTTGGAGACCTTCAAAGAATGGCACCGGTTATCAATTGGAGAGAGTATTTCGATATGCTTGGCCTTACATGTGTTGAAGAACTCAACGTAAGAAATCCGATCTTTTTCCGAAACTTAACGAATATTTTAAGAACCAATTCGATGGGTCAATTGAGAAGCTACCTAACGTTTAATCTCCTCAGATCAGCCGGACCATTTTTGTCAACAAATTTCGGAGAAGCAAGTTTTGAGTATTTCGGAAGAGCATTAAGCGGAACTGAAGCACAAGAAGAGCGCTGGAAAACAGTTGTAAGTACATTAGATGGTGTTCTTGGCGAAGCTGTTGGAAAAAAATACGTGGCAGAACATTTTCCTCCAATTGCAAGACAACGTATGGAAGAATTGGTGCAAAATCTTTTGTTGGCAATGGCTGACCGCATTGATGGTTTGGAGTGGATGAGTGATGAAACCAAAGAGCAAGCACACTTAAAATTAAGTACAATGCGAGTTTTAATCGGGTATCCTAAAGAGTGGATGGATTATTCAGAATTTGTTGTCAATGCTGCAGATTCGTATCTTGCAAACATGAGACGCGGAAGAAGATTTCATCACAACCGAATGCTTGCCGACATCAATAGCCCGGTTGATTTAGACAGACTACTAATGAATCCACATACGGTTAATGCCTATTACATGGCAACAACAAACACTATTGGCTTCCCTGCCGGAATTTTGCAACCACCGTTTTTCTTTATGCACGGCGACGATGCATTGAATTATGGTGCAATTGGTATGGTTATTGGTCACGAAATCACGCATGGTTTCGACGATCAAGGTCGCAGATATGATAAGCTCGGAAACCTTACGGATTGGTGGACAGCAGAAGACGAGAGACGTTTCAGCGAGCGTACTCAAATTTTGGTGGATCATTTCAATGCAATCGAAGTTGCACCTGGCGTATTCGCGAATGGTGTGCTTACACTTGGCGAAAATATCTCCGATAATGGAGGTTTGGCAATTGCATATTCGGCATTCCAAAGAACCGAGCAGTATAGATTAGGACAAGAGCTACAAGGCTTCACACCTTCGCAGCGCTTTTTCATTGCGTATGCTACGGTTTGGGCAGGAAATATCCGCGAAAGAGAAATTTTACGTCAAACGCAAACGGGTGTTCACTCGTTGCCGAGATGGCGTGTAAATGGAGCTGTTCCGCATAGTGATGCATTTGTTAATGCGTTCAATGTTCAGCCTGGCGATGGCATGTGGTTGGCACCTGAAAATCGTGCGAGAATTTGGTAGTTGGTATTTTCAACTCATAATAAAACCCACTGTTACTAATGTTTCGGTGGGTTTTTTGTTTGAAGATCCATAGAAGGCTGTTATTTTGATGCGATTGACTTATGCAATAGTATAATAAATTTGCTCAATCCGAAAAAGTCTGTATCTTTATTCCGTGAAATAAAATAAGGTTCAAGATTAGATTAGTGGATTTTCTGATATTTTTCTGCAAATACACGAATAAATTTTGATTTCTGAAATTATATCGAAAGAAGCGAAAGAGTGGTATTGTGAAAGCCCAATATAGGAGCAAAATTTTACAATAATTGTATCAATAGCCGCTAAAACCACGGCGAAATTCGTTCAACAATAATCGGAACGACATCCGAAAGTGCTCGTCTGGCAGATTGTTCTTGCGTTGGAGCAATACCTCGTTGCGAAAATTCGTCTTGAAAAACAGAACGATTTCTGCGAACATCAAACAAATTGATTTGTACATCGGCATACGAAACCAAAAAACCATGAGTTTCGCCGTGAATGCGAGTTGTAACCGTGATTGTCAAGCGCCAATCCGCTCTCAAAATGTCGTCGGTAAAACTGCAACCCATTTGTGATAATTCCGCTTTTACTCGGCTACTTACGATGTTTACGTTTGCACCAAACAAATTTTCACTACTTTCCACAAACACGTACACTGCTTGTGCCAAGCGGGCTTGCTGTTGTATAAATGAGTTTTGCAGTTGTTCGGTTCTTTGCAATTGCAGATTTTCGGGCGAACTGTTTTGGTCAATTGCAATAAGTAAACTTTGGGCGTAACGAACTTGTTCTATTAGCGGAATTGCAGTTTCCAATTGTTGCCTCGCTCTTGCTTTTTCACCGTTGGTTTCCAAATTTTGAACGGTGTTGAGCAAACCCTCGATTTGCGTTAAATTCATCGAAAGATTTGCCCTATAAAAACCAATCAACTCGAAACGATTGACGAATGCAAAAGCGTGGATTAGTCCCGTTTCTCTGTCGTGAAAGGTTTCTGTGTTCATTCCGACAACTTCAGCAGTGGTAGTCGTTCGAACTTCTGATATAAATTCGGAAGTCAAACGTTCGTTTTGATTGATTTGTGTGCTTATAGTTTGCGAGGTTGTCGCACTTTCTACTCTAACACGAATGCTTTCCACGAGCAACCCCTGTGCATCTCTCGACAAACGTTGTGTTGCCTCTGCAATGCTTTCGCCCCTATGTGCTGTACCTTGTGTATATCCTGTAAAAAACACATTTGACGGAAAATTGATTTCACGCATGGATGCGTTTGTCCAACTTGGTTTCACTTGCCCAAAAAGAGCAAGCGAAACCAAGGACAAAATTAAAATTATCGAAAATTTTTGCATAAAATTTTAGCGATTTTCTTGAAATTTTCGCATTTCTGCATCGAATGTCTGACGAAACAGATGTTGGTCAAAATCCAATCGCAATCTTTCGTCTCTCGAAAGGCGGTCGTTGAGGCTGTTTACCAAAGCATCTTTCGGCATTTCAATGGCAACCCAAACGGTAATTCTGCCGTCTTGCTCACGAAATACTTCTGTGCCGAGTTCACGGACATCATTCAGTCTTTGATTGACTACCGTGCGAGATAATTCTTCCAATCTTGTTTGAAATTCTTGGCGGTTGCCCACTTGTCGTTGGTCGGCATATTGTTCTGTTACAGCCTTTACGACAGCCTCAATTCCGGAGGCAAGTTCTGTTCTTGCGTTTTGCATGGCGATACGTCTTGCCATAGCGTAGTCAACGCTGTTTCCGGTGTTCACAGCACGGAAATTGTTTTCGTCTGTACGAAATTCACGGCTTTGAAACGGAATGGTTACACGTTCGGAACCTGCTTGAATGGTGGGATGCTGGCTTCTACACGCTGTGAACACAGCGATTAGGATTAGTGCGATTGTTGTGAGTTTTAGTGTTTTCATGATGTTTTTGATTTTTATGGTTTGTAATTCACTTTTTTTTTGTAACTTTGCAATGTCAAATTAATTTTTTGCGTTATGAATCCTACTGTAGCACGCCCAAAAGACGCTATTCGTGCGAAAACTTTTCGTGAGTATGCAGAATATGGTGATACTGAAATTACCAATGCCTCAACGTCTAACAAATGGAATCCCAATGTCCCGTTCCATTGCACGCAAGAGGAGTTTTTGGAGTATATTCGTAGTATCGAAAAAGGCATTGAGGAAGGAAGATATTCAACGGCTGAAGAGCATAAAAAGAAGCACGAGCAATGGAAGAAGGAATATCTCGCAAGCCGTATATAACTACTGATGAGTTTGATGAAAGTCGTTGGAATACCTACGACTACACGATCGAAACTTTTGGTTATGCTCAAGCTGAGATCTACGATGAAAAAATCCAAAAAGCCATTGACAGCCTGCCCCGTTGGTACCTGCTCTATCCCGAATGCCGCCATATTCCGACAAAGAGTCGGATGTATCGCAACATCGTTTTGGATGCACATTTGATTATTTATAGGATTACTGAACATCGTATTGAAGTTTTAGATATTGTTCATTCTGCATCGAGTATCGGCAGGATTCGTGATACTCGCAAGGTTCGTGTGTAGGGGCGGGGTCTGCCCGCCCTGTCTGCGTTTGTGGCGTTTGTGGCGCTGTTAGCGATTGTGGCGAATGATTACCGGGGGCGGGTGAACCCCGCCCCTACGGGTTTTCGATTGCCAACGGTTGTGGCGAACGTTAAAAATTCAACACCAAACCAACACCGTTTTGGGTTATGCCGAAATTTAATTCGATGTTGGTGTTGTCGGCTCGGTTTAAACTACGATTGTGCATACTTACAGCATTTCGCACATCGTTTCTGCTTCCCAAATTCAGAAGTGTAATAGGTACAATAGCTACTACCGTTCCAGTTGCAGCAATGAACAAACTAAACCCTACTACTTCAAAAAATGCGTAGCTGCTATTGGAAAAAGTAAAACCCGTTGCGGCAACTACAAATATGCCAGAAGGTACAGTCCACCAAAGAGTATTCGCGACTTTGTTCCTTCGCATAGCCCTATCATACAGCTGCAAAGCCGAAAAATTATTTGCATTCGATATTATTTGTCGCACTTCGTCTTGCTCTAATTCTACTCCACCTCTTAAAACTCTTCGTCTATCTGCAACAAGCATATCCGCAGTAGCCATTACAGGTGGTGTTTCAACAGCAGGGCGTGTTGGTTGTTGTGTCTGTTGTTGGCGAGCAGGCTGTTGAGCACGTGTAGGTGGCTGTGCTGTTTGAGCAAACATTTCTCGTGCTAATCTTTCAGTAGTAGTTATCAGTTCTGTTTCGCTGGCACGGCTTGTTCGTGCGGTTTGTTGGCGTTCGATGCGTGCGGTCGTAACATCAATAAGCCTTGCGGAAACGAAGAAATTTCCGTCGCTCATTCTTGTCAAACTGGTTACGAATGCCAAATTTGCACCCATCATTCGTCCCATTTCGCTGATTTGTGCATCGTCAACTAAGCCCTCTGCTTGAAATCGGTTTTCGGCAAGAACTCGGTCAATCAACGAGCGTTCGAGAACAACGTATCCGTCTGTATTTACAATTACGGAACTGAAAATTTCGCGAACAATTTCATTGACATGTTGGTCTGCATTTCCTGCGGGGTTGAATACCGCTACTCTTTGGTTTTCCGCCATGATTGCTATGGTTGATAGCATGGCAATTGTGATTGTGGTGATGATTTTTTTCATAGGTTTTTTGTTGTTATGTGGTATAGATTGTGACTGTGATATCCCCCCGCCAGCGGGGGTGTCCCTGCTCCCTGAGCTTGTCGAAGGGCAGGGACGAGGTGGAAATCCACAGGCTACGCCTGCGGTTAGTCATGTATCGCCCTACGGGCGGGATTTCGGCATAAAAAAAAGCACAGACTTATATCCATGCTCGAGGTATTAGGAGACCCGCCGTCAAGAATAAGTAGCCCGTGCTAAGCACGAGCATCTACTATACTTATTCTCCTGACGACTGAAGGTTCCTAATTTTCGAGCATCAGAACAGCGTAAACGCTTTTTATGTATGTTTTCGCATTACTACACTTCGACAAGCTCGGTGTAGCACGCAGGTTTTTTCATAGGCGGTTTAATGTTATTTTTTGCAAAAATACAATTTATACTTGAAACTATCTAAACTTCGACCAATCCACATTACGCATATCCTTAGTGTCGCTGAAAGCATTGTGGAATTCGAAGCATGCACGAAGGTTGTGTGGCGTGTGTCCACTGCCTAACTTGAGATAGTCTCGCAGAAGTTGCTTGTATTCGGGATGTACGCAATTCTCAATGATCGTGTGAGCGCGTTGGATAGGTGATTTTCCACGCAAGTCGGCAACGCCTTGTTCGGTAATTAATATATTCACCGAATGTTCGTTGTGATCTAAATGCGACACCATAGGCACAATTGCACTAATACTCGTACCTTTTGCCACCGATGGTGTTACGAAGATAGACAAATATGCATTACGCGTAAAGTCACCCGATCCACCTATACCGTTCATCATTTTCGTTCCTAATACATGTGTAGAGTTGACATTGCCGAAAATGTCCGCCTCAAGTGCTGTGTTGGTTGCGATTAGCCCAAGTCTGCGAATTATTTCAGGATGGTTCGACATTTCTTGTGAACGCAACAACAGTTTGGGCTTAAAGATGTCTAAATTACTGTAAAGTTCATCCATCACAGGATTACTCACAGTGAAAGAACATCCGCTGGCAAAACTTACACGATCTGATTTCATCAATGCAATAACTGCATCTTGAATAACTTCGGTATAAACCTCAAACATCGGAATAGACTTGTTTTCTCCCATAGCAGCCAATACTGCATTTGCGATGTTGCCAACGCCTGATTGCACCGGAAGAAATTCTTTAGGAATGTGTCCGGCTTTCAGTTCGCCAACCAAAAAATTAGCCACATTGTCACCTATTTTTGCTGTAATCTCATCAACAGGAGCAAAAGCACCGGTTTCATCGGGCAGATCTGTTTCCACAATTGCAACTATTTTCGCAGGATCCACTTTGATATAGGGCAGTCCGGCACGATCAGAAGGTCTGTAAACCGGTATCGCTTCGCGTTGAGGTTGATCTTTCGGAATGTAAAAATCGTGAACTCCACGAAGAGCCTTGGGATGTCTTTGATTGACTTCCACAATGATTTTCTCTGCCACCCTGCAAATGGTTGGTGTGATACCAACGCTACTTGTAAGCACAATCTCTCCATTCTCCGTGACGTCAGATGCTTCTATAATGGCTGTATCTATCTTGCCCAAAAAGCCGTGACGTAGCATGGGCGTCAAATGTGAAAGATGCATATCGAAATATGGCACCTCTTGTGCATTGATCGCATTACGTAGATCAAGACTGGATTGATAAGGTGTACGAAATTTGATGGCGTTAGCACGAGCAAGCGCACCATCAATACTATCACCGGTAGATGCACCGGTAAACATTCCAATTTTAAATGGTCTTCCCGCTGCGTGTTCGGCTTTGGCTCGTTCTGCCAATGCTACGGGGACGGCTTTAGCACAGCCTGCTGCTGTGAAACCGCTAAATCCAACGTTATCGTCGTTCTTAATCAAAGTTGCAGCCTCTTCAGCTGTCATAATTTTTCGCATGATTTATCTATTTGTGTTTGGTTGGTTATGTTCCATATTTCTCCACGGATCTTCAAAGTTATCCACTTCTCGCAAGAGAACTCTTACAGCTTCTTCAACTTGTTGATCGCGGTTTTGCCAAAGTATATTGGGTTCGTTTCTAACTTGATAATCCGGATATAGTTGCAAATTTTCCAAGAAATTTCCATGTCTGTCGATAAATCCGGCGATTGGAATTCCATAACGCAGTCCCTGTGGGTAAGAAAAGTTGGTCCACCAAACAGTTGTCATTGTACCGGGCACAGGCATACCTACGAGGTTTCCGATACCCATCTCTCTGTAAACCCAAGGTGTTCCATGTGCGTTGGAATAACTCGCTTCGTTTTGAAGCATTACCGAAGGTCTGAGCCAGCGTCTGGTCGGCTGATTATTGATTTTTTGTCCGCGAGGAACTTGCTCTAAGTATTTCGTACCGCTCATCAAAACTTCAAGGCATTCGTGCATACGTCCGCCTCCGTTGAAACGCACGTCAATAATGATGCCTTCTTTTCCGTAGTTGAGACCAAACATTTCAGACCAGATTGTACGATAAGCGGCATCGTTCATACCTTGAACATGTACGAAACCAAGCCTACCATTCGATAATTGTGCTACGCGGTCGCGTTGGTTTTGTACCCAACGTTGGTAAAGCATTCCATTTTCGGCAGCAGGATTAGTCGTAGCTCCGGCAGCAATCGGACGGATTCTTTCGGTATATTCGTTTCTTCCATCTCTGAATGTGAATGTAACTTCTCTTCCAATTGTTCCGTTCAGAAGTGCAAAAAAGTCTGTGTTTTCTGTAATTTCTACACCATTAATCCTTGTTAGATAATGTCCTGCTCTAACTCTGCTTCTTGCATTGTCGAACGGGCCGTTTGCAATAACTTCTTCAATTCTGAGACCTCTTTCGCGTGTTATCAAATCGAACAACAAACCCACTCGTCCTGTTTGTGCTAAGTTTCCGGTAGGTGGACTGTAAGTACCACCTGTGTGCGATGCGTTTAATTCTCCCAAAAATTCGCTCAAAAGTTGCGCAAAATCCCAATAGTTATTGATATGAGGTAAGAATTGAGCATAGTGTTCCATCATTGCGTCCCAGTCAACTCCATGCAAATCTTCACGATAAAACATAGCGTCAACTGTTCTCCAAACGTGCTTAAAAATCTCTTCACGGCGATCAAACGGGTCTGTATCAACTTGTGCTCTGAATGTAACATTTGTACGATTTTGTGTATTTCTCACATCTAAAGTGAAGATATTCCCTCCTGCAACAACCAATAGGCGTTCGCCTCTTGGACAAATTTGAAGACTCGCACCACCACCTTGCAGATTCAATCTTTGTACTAATCGCGTTTCGTTATTTGTAAAATCACGCATCCAAAGGTCGAAACCTCTTTCAACGCGTGCAAAATAGAATAATCTTTCTCCATTCGGAGTTATCGCAAATCCGCCTAAATCGGTAGAGTGGATCGTTAAGCGTTCGATACGATTTTCGATATTTCTTAATTGAATATCGGGCATAACAGTATCTTGTCTTCTCGCACTTCCTGTAGCAAGACGGTGGCGTTCGTTATACAAAGCAACGTCTTCTCTGCTCATTCTAAATCTGTCGAGAGCTTCTTGTGTCAGAAAAACTCCAAACACGTCTCTTTGCGAACCCCACGATGCATGCGAGCGCATTCCGAAACGATCGCTTGAAAATAAAATCACATTACCGTGCATCGCAAATCTTGGAGCGCTTTGCATATATCCACTATTCGTAAGATTGGTGATGGGACCGCCTTGTGCCGAAACCAAACCAATGTCGAGGAAAGGATGACGAGGAGCGGTTCCCATAAACGTTAATACAATCCATCTGCTATCCGGCGACCATGCAAAGGTTTGGCTGCCATCGCTCGCCGAAAAATTCTGACTTCCATCTGTAACCTGACGAATTCGTCCTGTTGGTATATCAATAACGTGTATCTGTGTACGATTTCTCAAAAATGCAACCTCTCTTCCGTTTGGAGCAAATACCGGTTGAAAATCTTGGAAATTATCGTCATTAACAAGATGCTCTACAACGATATTGTTCGAACTGAAAAAATAAGGTTCGTTTTCTGCTGCATTTCGTGCGATTTTTACAGTCCAATTTCCTTGTTGTTCGCTTGCAAACACGAGACTTCTTCCGTCCGGAGCCCAACTCACCCATCGTTCTGTTCCCGGTGTGTTTGTGATGCGTACCGTAGTTTCAAATTCTACAGAAGTAACGTAAACATCACCACGAACAACTATTGCAACTTCTCTTCCATTTGGAGAAAAAACTGCTTCCGTTGCACCAGTTGTTACAAATTGAGTTCTAACTGTTTCGCTGTCGCGGAAAACATCAATTTGAATTTGTCTTGGTTGTCCGTTTGGAGGCAAAACATGAACAAAACCATTGAACGTATAGCAAAGTGTTCCGTTGTTGCTCATCGAAACAAAACGAACAGGATGGTTCTCATGATTAGTTACTTGAACTGCGGCAGATGGGTTGTTAATCGGAGCTCTCCAAATGTTGAAACTTCCTGCACGTTCGCTCATAAAATAAACTGTTTGTCCGTCTTGGCTCAAAACAGGATTTCTATTATCGAAAGGATAATCGGTAAGTTGAGTAAATTCTCTTGTCGTGAAATTGTACTTCCAAAGATCGCGAGAAACTGCTGATGTTTGGTGCTTTCGCCATTCATTTTCACCTCCAACAATATGTTCATATACCAAGAAACTTCCATCGCTGCTGATGTCTACTCTGTTCATTGCGTTTGGTAGAACCATGAACGGGCGTCCTCCTTCGACAGAAACTCTGAATAATTGTACTGCCCAACCAGCAGGAAAATGTGTAAAAGACGCCGGATGTTGAATGTTGGCAGTGAAGTAAACATATCTGCCATCCGGAGAAAAAGTTTGTAATCTTTCATTTCCGGAGTGCGTTGTTAATCTCCGTGGATTACCGCCCTCGGAAGGCATTATAAACACATCTTGACTTCCATAACGATTAGAATTAAATGCAATCCATTGTCCATCCGGCGACCATCTTGGATTGAAATTATAAGCCGGATTAGATGTTAGTTGTACGGCACGACCGCCGTCAATTCCAACCTTAAAAATGTCGCCTTTGTACATAAAAGCAATTTGTGTTCCGTCAGGGGAGATGCTCGGATAACGAATCCAAGACACGTTAGTTTGGGCAAATCCCAAATACGAAAGGGCAAACAGTGAGAGAATGAGGATTTTTTTCATGGCATGATTTTATTTTGTATGCAAAGTTACGAAAAAAAATCGAATTTGCCAAATTTCGCTTTTGCCGTGCCGGAGGGATTTCGACCTTAAAGAAAATAAATTTGCAAAATTGAAAAAAATATCGTAACTTTGTACCATAGAAAGCAGAGTCAAATGGGCTAATCATTACGGAAGTAGTGGCGGTGATCACACCGAACTCACCATTTGTTTCTGTTTTTTGCTTTTACGGTTTCGGCTTCATTTTTTCGTATATAAACCAGTCGATAACTTCCATGCAATCAGCATAAACTTGTGATACTGGACTAACCGTAGCAACGGCATTGTATTCTTTTTTGTTAATCTGATCTTTGAAGCTTTTTAGAAATCTATATGTGGGATTTCTTCCAAATTCTATTTCGTCTGCTTGGTACAACGCTTGCTTCAAAACTCTTTTTGCTCTTTGAGGTTTTAAGCCTTTGTGTTCTACCAACTCTCGATGCCTGCTTCTGTTCCGTTTCAATACCGTGCCGCTTATCACTAAGTATTTTGTGGGCAGACAATTCATCATCTCAACAACTTGTTGTGGTAAAGTCGGCAAACTCAACCCCTCCGTTGTTCTTGACGGATTTGTAAAATGTTTGTCCTCAATATCCAATATGTCTAAATAGTGAGGCAAGTTTGAAGGGTCTTTTAACTCCCTGTTTGTTCGTTTTTGCGATTCTTTTTCCATAGTTTTTACGTTTTTCAGAAAAAAAAATGTTTTTGTTTCCGCAAAGTTATGCAAAAAACAAACACAAATCGCAAAAAAATCCTTAAAAAGTGTTAAACCTTAAAAAAATTTAAGGTTTCGCACAAAAAACCCTGTCTTGATGCTATATTGGTACGGGTTTCACGTTTACCGTTAGGGCAGCCGCATCAAAATAATTGATAAAAATACACATTTCTAATTGTAGGGGCGGGTAGACCTACGTTTGATATTTCGAAAAAATTTCGTATCTTTGCAAATCTTTATGTGTAACCCAATGTTAAATGTGTTAAAAAATACTCAAAACTTTTGCCGAAAAAACTTGCTTTTCTCGGATATTTGTGTAAACACACACACACACACACCTCCTAAACTCCCACCCACCCGCATTATTTAGTTTTAGAAAAAACCAAATTGCAAAGATAGATTTTTTTTGCAATATGATAAATTCCGCACATCGGACGTTGAGCCTGTCGAAACGCCCGATGTGTTTTTTTGTGCGAATAACCCAATAAGCAAACAAACAAATAAACATACAATCATTATGAAAAAACCACTTTTATCCCTCGCCCTAATCCTCGCAACAAGCCTTGCAGGTTTCGCACAAACCTCCGGCACTTCCGGAGACCTAACTTGGACTATCGCTGACGACACACTCCGAATTAGAGTAACTCACGCAACCAACACTGCAACAATGGTTAATTTTAGTAGCCCAGGTGGAGTTACTGACGCACCGTGGGGAACAGTCGAAAATCGAGATTTGTTCTCTGCTGTAGTTATAGAGGAACGAGTAACTTCAATCGGAATTCGAGCGTTTGTGGGATTAACCGGGCTAACTTCCGTAACCATTGGCACAAACGTAACAACAATCAGAGATAATGTGTTTTGGAACACAGGCTTAACCTCAATAATTATTCCTGACAATGTAACTTCAATTGGAGGTGGGGCGTTTGGAGGTAATGGAGCGTTAACTTCTGCAACCATTGGCACAGGCGTAACAAGAATTGAAAATTCTGCGTTTATCAGCACAGGCTTAACCTCAATAATTATTCCTGACAATGTAACTTCAATTGGGCAAATGGCGTTTGCACGTAATCCAGCGTTAACTTCTGTAACCCTTGGCACAGGCGTAACAACAATCGAAAACGGTGCGTTTCAAAACACAGGCTTAACCTCAATAATTATTCCTGACAATGTAACTTCAATTGGACAGGTGGCGTTTGCAGATAATCCAGCGTTAACCTCTGTAACCATTGGCACAGGCGTAACAACAATCGGACAGGTGGCGTTTGCAAATAATATTAATCTATCGTCAATAACGGTACATCGCACTATACCGCCGACGATAGATGGTAATGCTTTTTCAGGTTTACCGGCTACGGCTTGTTTGCATGTGCCCGAAGCCTCGATTTCGGCTTATAGAACTGCTGATGGTTGGCAAGTTTTTTCGTGCGTTGAGGCAATATTTGTCGCAGTAGCCAATATCACAAACGTGCCAACAACCGCAACAGCAGGCACACCACTCACACTAACCGGCACCGTAAATCCGAGCGATGCAATAAATCAAACCATCGTGTGGAGCGTTCAAGATGCAGGCACAACAGGTGCAACAATCAACGGCAATACGCTCAACACAACATCGGCGGGAACAGTTACCGTTCGTGCTACAATTGCAAACGGAGCAACAGCAACAACGGATTTTACGCAGGATTTTAACATTACAGTTACGGCAGACCCTACATCAATCGTCGATGTAGGGGCAAATAATTATTTACCCCTACAGGTACACCCCAATCCATTCACAGACCAAATCCACATCACCAACGCCGAAATCGGTGCGATGCTATATGTGCTAAACGCAAACGGAAGTTTCGTTCACACGCAACAAATAACAAGCACAACCCAAACAATTTGGTTAGGGCATTTGCCAAATGGTGTGTATATTCTGCGTATCGGCGAACAGTCGATAAGGATTGTGAAGCAGTAAAAAAAATGACCTGAAATTTATTGTAGGGGCGTTGTGTGCAACGCCCTTATTTTTGCAAAAAAACCTTGCCCGTAGGGCAACAATATCAATAGAAAACAATGTGTCACCAAACCCTAAAACACCGTAGGTGTTTCACATCAAAAAAATGTCAAATACAATATCTGCACTCATTATGCTTTTGCTGTTGAAAATTGAATAGATGTGAAAGCCCTACGGGCTACACGTGATGTTGGATAACGGTTTTCTATTGATATATATGCCCGATGGGCAATAAAACAATAGGACAATTTTGATGCGGTTGCCCTATTTACCGTAACACTTCGCGCAGAATAACATGAGATTTTATCGGCAAAAAATTCGGTACGTGTTGCCCGTAGTACTCTAAGATAGAATGCAGGTTGCCTAGCGATTGGTTTTCTATCGGGCGAATGCCCAAATAGTTCGTCAGATCATTCAAAAAAATCAAATGAAAATTATTGCAAGGTTCCCTTATGTTGTCGAGCGAGATGAGCGAGTTGTAAACAAATTCAAACAATTCATCCTCGGCTTGCGAAAAACACAAAATTTTACTCAAAACTTCCGAAAGAAATACAAAAATACTGTGTTTTTCAATCGTATTTGAGATGCTTGAATAGTGATACAACGCACGTGCATCTTTGAAATTCAGAAGTTCGGATTTGCTGTGCTCGGGCAAATCTATTTCGATTAAAGATAGCGGTTGAAAAAGCGAGATTTTTCCTTTATTTTTAGACGAGCGAAATCCTTTTATGATGAACGATTGCAAGCCGGAATGTTCAGTAAAAACACGAACAATAAGACTTGTTTCGCCGTATTTCAAATGGCTCAGAACTATTCCGCGTGTTCGAATATACATGATTTATCTGCTAAAGAAAATCCTACCGACAGAGCCGACAGAACCATCATCGTTGGTTGCAAACACTAAATAAACACCGGGTCTTACACGCTGACCGTTCCGGGTCTTACCATTCCAAGTTGCCATTCCGCCTCTTGCTGTAGTCTCAAAAACCAAAACGCCACTCACATCCGTAATGCGAACATGTGCATTTTCAACCAAACCCTGAATCGAGATTTCCCCTGTGAAATCAGCACGAACAGGATTTGGTATAACCACAATGTTTTGCTCGGTCCTATTTCCAACAGTTGCATCTCCACCGTACGACATCAAACCTCTGTCGGTTCCAATGTACACGGTTCCTGTTCTTGGATTTATCGCCAAAGCCGTGATTGTGTTGGAATTTAGCGGACTGTTCTGTGCGGTGTAATGTCTAAGCATTTCTCTTCCATCGGCAGACATTAGAAACACGCCACTCGACGATGTTCCAAACCATTTTCGATCCGCTCCGTCAACTGCAATTGCCGTTACATTCTCATTTTCGAGCAATGGACGCCCCGCATAATTGACGGTTCTAAACTCTACGGTTGACTCCAAACCGACAGGATTATTAAACAATTGCCTTGATGTGTAATTAACCAAAATTCCTCTGTCAGTACCCAGCCAAACATAACCTCTTCGGTCTTCTACTAAAGTATTGATAACCGTGATTTGCTGGTCGTTTCCACGAGTTAAGTTTGCTCGCAACGCCTGAAAACCTGCACTGTTATTATACTCTCTGAAAAACACCAACCCGCCCCATCGGGTTCGAATCCAAAGTTGATTGTGATAATCAACAATAAACTCTTTTGCATCTGACGTAGGATTTGCCGGGATAAGATGCCCCAGATCAAAGGCTGTCCATTCTCCTGAAACTGCCCGCCTGTGCAAATGATGTTCACCTCTTGTCATAGTTGCCCAAAGTTGATTTCTTCTGTCAAAATTTACATCTCCGATACGAGTGATGTACTGCCAACCGTCCCAAAAAGGTTTTAAAGTGCTATTTGTACTGTCGAAAATTGTAACGCTTCTGTCTGCATTACGCTGCACTACACCTGCATGCCACGATGCAACAACAAAAACATTGGGATTGCTCGGATTTTCTGCAACAGCAACCGCATCTGCAACCCACCCACCCGGAAGATGACGACTTTCCAAGAGTTCCCAATTTCCATTTCTAAAAAAATCCACCGCAAAAGTTCGCCAACCCGGCGACCAATCACCTGCATTGACGTTACCATTTGCAGAATATAATGTCGTCAAACTGTGAGTCAATGAATAAACATTGTTACTCGCCGGTCCTCGTGGCAAAATATCACCAACAAACATCCAATTTGGAGTAAGCCGTGTTAATCCATTAAAACCTGTTGAAAGCCACAAATTATTTTCTACATCCACTTCAAAATCCACTAATCCCCACAAATCCGGTTCCTGCGAATTACTGCCAAACCTGCGTAAAATTTGAAAATCGGAATTAAATTCACGAATTTCACGAAGATAGTCCACATCTGGTTTTCTTCGAAGTTGAAACAGGCGATTATTGCTGACTTTGATCTTACTTGTGGAAATTGTATCCAATATATGCCATTCGTTTTCGGAGTCACGCCGCCAAATAGTGTCGTAAGCTTGATCGTTTCGAGTTGAGCGTTGATGAACAATCAAATTATCATTCCAAGTAGACACACTTTCTATCGGTCGCTCAATCTGTGAATTAACGAGAACTTGCTCCCATTCTCGAAAATTACTCAATCGCCGAGAACGCCGATATGCTCTCTTCAAACCGTTTTCCGTTGCAGCAAAAATCGAATCGTTACTAAATGCAATATCTCTGACTTGCAAATGCGAATTATTTTCTCCGATAAAATATGTTTCTGAAATTTCTCGCCTGTTCAAGTTCACTACAACAATGCCGAAATCAGTGCAAAGAAAGACTCTTTGGCTATTTTCGATAACGATTTTATTGATTCTTTTGCTTCCCGGCGTCTGCCAGCGTTGCAAGTCAGGGATATTGACAACTCTACCATTTTGAAGAACCAAATCAATGTTGCCGTCTTCATAACCTACTATTTGAATCCGCGTTGAAGGGTCATAGGCAGAGGCCGTAATTCCAACGCCACTCAGCCCTTGTACTGTAGTTTTCCGCCGAATGCTGTTTTCTCTTGGGTTGAAAAAAAATAAACCGTTTTCAGTTACACCGCTAATTTCATTTCGCAAAACGACAATAGACAAAACATTATTGTAGGAATAATGATCTTGCCACCGTCCTACCCCGCTTCGTTGAGAGAAAACGAGCAGAGGACAAAGCCAGAGAACAAACCAAAAGATATTTTTCAAACCATTCATTGCGATTCGCAAAGATACGAAAAAATTATGAAAATATAGCTATCATTTGCTCCCTCTGCTCTTTCAATTCACTCAGCAAATGACATTTTTTTGTCAAACGCCTGCAATATCTGAACTTTCCAACTGTGCGTTTGTAATGTTCAACATAAAATAACATCATTCGTTCGGCAAACCAAATCAATGCAAGCATCAATCCAAGCATTGCGAAATTAGGAGCAACAAAACATGCAATGATTATCAGGATTAAATTCTGCAAGCTCCGAACCATCATGGATACAACATATTTTGTCGAACTCAAAAACTGCTGATCTTTGATCAGTTTTTCATATTTTCTCATCAATCTCAACGGTAAAAATCCAAGAATTGCACCGATTACAGCAATCGGAAATCCAAGCAATAAAATAGCCCAATCTTTCAGAAATTCATACCAAGCAACTTTCTTTTTTCGCAACAACCACGAACGAATTTTCAGTTTGTCCAAACCCTCTTTATACTTGGGAAATGTTTGTTCTAAGGTCTGTATTTTCGGATCATTTTTTTCGGAAAATTCATCTAATTTTCTCACTAAATTTTGTTCAGCTTCCAAGCGTTCTTTCGGATTATTCGGATTGCGACTGGTTGCTTTTGTGTATTCATAACCAAATGTTTCGCGAATGTTTTCGATGGTTTTGTAGTGCGTTTCACTACGAATATCGATCATCAATTTGCTAATTTCCGCAGATAGTTTTTCCTGCATTTTCAAGTAGGCTTTCGCAGGACTTTCTTGATAAAGCGGAAAAAACTCCGCAACCGGAATCGGTTTTCCGTAAACGATTGTTACATCTTTAAAAAATTCTTTTCGGTCTTGCCAACTGATTCCGATCGGAACAATTTTTATGCCTCCCTCTGTTCCGAAAAACTCTTGTGCTTTCAGGGCTATTCGAAAAATTCCTTTTTGGAGCGGAGCCAAACGTTTATACGGATTGAATCGTCCTTCGGGCATAATGCCATGAACCCTTCCTGCACGAAGAATATGATCAACAATTTCAAATGTTTCTTGATTGTTGTCATAATTGTCTTGGTTTTTCCCGCCGTCAAGTTTGCGATAAATCGGCAAAATTCGCATAAAATGCAAGATCTTTATGATGAACGGTTTTCTGAAAATATCGGCACGCGCAACGAAAATAGTCTGATGCTTTTGAGTGGTCACAATCGCCATAGCGTCCATAAGTGCATTTTGATGATTTGCCGCGTAAATCAACGGTCCTTCCGAAGGGATGTTTTCCTTGCCAATGACATGGGTATGCCGATAATATCGTTTGTGATTCGGGGTTGTCAAGAATAAACGACTCAAAGTGTATTTCCAGTCGTTTTTGCACAATTTTTCGGTTAATGTTTTTGCCATATCAAAAGAGGTCAGTTTTTTTTGCAAAATTACGAAAAAAATTGTAACTTTGCAAAAACTATTCTCATTATTGCAATGCGAAAACTCAAATTATATCTTGATACGTCTGTTATCAGCCATCTGGATGCTCCTGACACGCCCGAGAAAATGGCGGAAACATTGGCATTTTGGGATATTTTGAAAACCGGAAAGTACGATGTAGTTATTTCAAATGTTGTTATTGACGAGATAGAGCGTTGTCAGGAGCCGAAACGAACATTTATGAATAGCAAAGTAGCCGAAATAGATCCTTTAGTTTTAGAACAAGACGAAGAGGCCGAAAGTTTAGCCGATGAATACATAGATAGAAGCGTTCTGTCGCAGAAAAACTTTAATGATTGCTTGCATATTGCATTATCGGTTATTCACAATTGTGACTACTTAATTTCTTGGAATTTTCGGGATCTAGTCAATGTTCGAACAATTGAGGGAGTGAAAATAGTTAACGCAATAAACAACTATCAAGAAATAATGATTGTTCCACCCAATATGTTTTTAGAAAAGGAGGTTTTATGAAAGATGTAAAATTAGATATCGGTCCAAACTTCACATTAGAGGATATTCGCAAAGTTCGCGATTATGACTATGAAATGACTAAGGATATGACTCGTGAAGCACGTAGTGCATATTACAAAGAACGCGGAGAAAAAGCGTTGAAACGTTACTACAAAGTGTTAGCAGAGGTTCAAGCAGAGCAAAAAACTTATTCCTTTGAAGTAGAACAAAGTATCGCTGCTGAATCGGAATTTGAATACAGAAGTGCTAAAAACAGTAACCTTAATGATTAGCAGTTAACAAAAAATGGGCGAAAGAAAAATCTTCCGACCGCTTTTGAAATTAATACCCGCCATCACAAATACGCTTGAGGTATTCCAAATAATTTTTGTCATTGCACTGTGCTTTACTTGGCTCATCACTCAATTTCGCAACAGGTTTATCGCCATTTGCTGTTTCCATTTTTACAACACAATGTGTAGGATTGATAGGATTTGTCAAATAAGAGCCAATGCCGGCAATAACGTTTACTGACTTCTTCAATTCGCTCAAATTATTCGCTGTTTCGGCATTGATACTATCACTAAAAATTAAAGTTTTCGATTCAGGATTTATATCATAAATACGGTACATATTCAGCATTTTATCTGCCCATTTGTGCGGGTCGCCACTATCATGTCGCAACCCCGTAAACGTAAGAGCATCCAAATATGTAAAGTCTTTCAGAAACTTATCTGTACCTAAAGTATCCGTGAGGGCATACCCATTATCGCCTTTAAACGTATTTTGCCAAATCTCAAACGCTTTTTTTTGGCTCATTCCCACAGGAACATCATCTAAAGCCTGATGAAACATAATCCACGAATGTGCCATTGTTCCCATGGCTTTGATGCCATACTTCATGGCAAGATACACATTGCTGGTACCCACAAGATTAATATTGTTGTTTTCGACCAAATTTCCCAAAAGAATATCTTGATAAAGCTTGCTGAACCTGCGTCTTGTGCCAAATTCCATGAAAGGGATTTGTATATTTTTAATCGTTGGAACTCGCTCTTTTATGCTTTTTCGCAGGACGTTTTCATCCATATTTGGATACATTTCTCGACTATATAGTTCATTCACTATAGCCAACGTAAAAATCTCAAAAAATTGAGTTGTGATTACGCAGTCCTCTTTGATCTTTATATCAATACAAGGCTCTCCATCGGCACATTTATGTATTTTGCATTCTATCAACTCTCGCCGTAGTCTGAAATTACGCAAAAATTCTTTGTAGCCCCTCATATTTTTCAAATATCTGAGGTCGAAAATAAAGTGTAATTCTTCTTTTGTAAATTGCAGTTCGCACAAATAGTCTAACTGTTCATTTATTTTCTGAACAAATTCTTCTGTCACAGGCAATTGTTTTTTTCTATCCAAAAAACGAAAAGATGCTGTTCCATTCGGATAATTGTGAAACCATGCCGCCCCCATAGTTATGAAATATAAATCAAGGTCGGCCAAACTGGTAATTATCGGAATGTTTTTCATTTTGCAAAGATACGCATTTTATTCTAATCTTGAACCATAAGCAATCTATGCCAATATGGTGTCTACACCTTTTTCTTTAAACTCAGCAATCGTATGCTCGTGCCCCTCTTTCGTGACACCAACACAGCAATTTTCGATAATTCGGACTTTGCTATTTAGACCCAAATCCAAAATATCATTCACCGTAAATCTAACGCAAACATCAGTAGCAATACCGCAAACATCAGTACAGCAATCTTCGCAATCTAATTCTTTTAAGACTCCGGAAAGTCCCGTTGGATTTCTAAAAATCACTTCATTTTTTGTCATTGCATTATCGTAAAGACCGCTATAACTATCAATCAGAGGGTTTGAACCTTTACGTACAATTATATTAAATTTGTGAGAGTCCAAATCTTTTGGGAACTCCGCACCAAACGTGTTTTGTAGACAATGTTTAGGCCAAAGCGTTTGTTCGCATTTGCCTTCTTCATTCTCTAACGAAACAGTTGTGAATAGCTCCTCTTTGGATTTGACAAAACTCATGTGGTCGTCCGAATGCCAGTCTTGGGTTGCAATGACATAGTCGTAATTATCTAAAATAGAATTGATACGAGGGATTATAGCCTTACCACCCTCGCAAGCCAATGCACCGCCTTCAAGAAAATCATTCTGCACATCAACCACGATTAGAATTCTTTTTGACATTTTCAAGTGTTTTTGTTGCTAAACTTTGCAAAATTACGAAAAAAATTGTATCTTTGCAAAAAAAATGTGTATATGCTGTGAACTTTACTTTCAATGATTTTGCTTTTGTGAAGCAGGCTACTAAAGTTAGATAATGGCTCAAAAACCCTCCATACCCAAAGGAACTCGAGATTTCGCCCCTCAAGAAATGATGAAGCGAAATCATATTTTTGAAACAGTTCGACGAATTTTCGAACATTACGCCTACCTGCCGATTGAAACTCCGGCAATGGAGAATTTATCTTCCCTACTTGGAAAATACGGCGAAGAAGGCGATAAATTGCTGTTCAAAATTCTCAACTCCGGCGATTTTTCGAATGGGGTAGATTTTGCTCAAGACTCAAAAAAACTCAGCACGATTATTAGTGAAAAAGGATTGCGCTACGATTTGACTGTGCCATTTGCGAGATTTGTCGTTCAACATCAAAATGAATTGACATTTCCATTCAAGCGCTACCAAATACAGCCTGTTTGGCGTGCCGATCGTCCTCAAAAAGGGCGCTATCGTGAGTTTTTTCAGTGCGACGTAGATGTCATCGGAAGCACATCGCTACTGAATGAAGCCGAATTACTGAATATCATTGACGATGTTTACAAGGCACTTAACATTCGGGTTGTAACCAAAATCAACAACCGAAAAATTTTAGCCGGAATCGCTGAAACTATCGGATTTCCTGAAAAAATCGTTGATATTACCATAGCAATTGACAAAATCGACAAAATTGGATTGGAAAAAGTAAACGAAGAGTTAAGCACAAAAATTTCAGCAGAAGCGATTACTAAATTACAGCCGATTCTACTAATGAAAGGCAGTTTTGAAGAAAAAATCGAAACGTTAAAAACAATGTTGAACAATTCGGAAATCGGCATGAGTGGAATTGCTGAAATGGCTGAATTGTTTGAATATGTCGCCGATTTGAAATTATATATGCCGTGTGAATTAGATTTGACTTTAGCACGAGGATTGAATTATTACACGGGCTCCATTTTTGAAGTAAAAGCTTTAGATGCGGTTATGGGAAGCATTTGCGGAGGTGGTCGCTATGATGACTTGGCAGGAATTTTCGGATTGAAAAATATGTCGGGAGTTGGTGTTTCGTTCGGAGCAGATAGAATCTATGATGTGATGACCGAATTAAATTTGTTCCCGGAAAGTTCGGGTGTTGGATCGCAAATTCTGTTTGTCAATTTCGGACGTGCCGAAACTCGTGTTATTCTTCCTATTTTGAAGCTTTTGAGAGAAAAAAATATTGCTTGCGAATTGTATCCTGATACGGCAAAAATGCAAAAGCAATTCAATTATGCCAATAGTAATCGCATTCCATACGTTGCGATTATCGGCGAAGACGAAATAAAAAACAACACAATCACAATAAAAACCATGCAAAACGGTCAACAAGAAAAAATGTCCGTTGAGCAATTAACCAAATTGTTATCAAAATTATGAAAAAATTTCAAATTCTGTCGGAGCCGCTGACTGTAGAGTTGATAAACGAAATCATTTCTTCAAAGGCTACCTTGGAATTATCAGAAAAAGCTATCGAAAATATCGAACGTTGCCGCAACTACTTAGATAAAAAGATGGAAGTACAAAAAGAGCCTATTTATGGGATAAACACAGGATTTGGCTCTCTTTGCAATCATACAATTTCGCACGAAGAATTAGCACAATTGCAACGCAATTTAGTTGTTTCACACGCTTGTGGAACCGGCGATGAGATTTCGCTATCGATTGTAAGAATTATGCTTTTACTAAAAGTTCAATCGTTGTCGTACGGACATTCGGGTGTTCAGTTAGTAACAGTTCAACGCTTGATAGACATGTTCAATAGCAATGTTTTGCCTGTGGTTTATCAACAAGGCTCTTTAGGTGCATCGGGTGATTTGTCGCCTTTGGCACACCTTTGTCTGCCATTGCTCGGACTTGGTGAAGTCTATTACAATAATTCTCGTTTGAACTCTGCACAGGTTTTAGATGCCTTGTCTTGGAAGCCGATTGAACTGAAAAGCAAAGAAGGTTTAGCACTTCTAAACGGCACACAATTCATGAGTGCTTATGCAGTACGTTCTTTAATCCATTGCATGCGGTTATCCAAACAAGCAGATTTCATTTCTGCTATTTCGTTAGACGCGTTCGATGGGCGTATCAGTCCGTTTCACGAACTCATTCAGAGCATTCGTCATCACAAAGGGCAAATTGAAACGGCAAAAAATATCAGACATCTTTTAGAAGGAAGCGAGTTAATCAATCGTCCGAAAGAACATGTTCAAGACCCCTACTCATTTCGCTGTATCCCGCAAGTACACGGAGCTACAAAAGATACAATCAGTTACGTTAAGGAAGTTGTGACCAATGAAATCAATGCCGTTACAGATAATCCGACCATATTTGTTGACGAAGATTTGATCATTTCGGCAGGTAATTTTCACGGACAACCTTTAGCTTTGGCTATGGATTTTCTCGCCATCGCTATGGCTGAATTGGGCAATATTTCCGAACGTAGAGTTTACCAATTGATTAGTGGAAAGCGAGGCTTACCTAACTTTTTGGTTGCAGAACCCGGAATAAACAGTGGCTTTATGATTCCGCAATACACAGCCGCATCCATTGTCAGTCAAAACAAACAACTTTGTACGCCGGCTTCCGTGGACTCCATAGAGTCATCTCAAAGTCAAGAAGATCATGTTAGTATGGGAGCAAATGCAGCGACCAAACTATACAAAGTTATAAAAAACACCGAATCTGTTTTAGCCATAGAACTTTTCAATGCCGCACAAGCGTTGAAATTCAGACATCCCCAAAAATCTTCTCCGAAAATTGAAGCCCTCATTTCAGAGTATCGAAAGGTGATTCCATTCATTGAAACCGATGAATTGATGTATCCTCATATCCATGAGACCACTGACTTTCTCTACTACAACAGGCATCTTTTCGATTTTAATGAAAATACCTAAAGTCACGACTTTGAAGTTAAAAAGAATCGTCATATTATCTATCGCCATGTGCTCATGGTTAGGTGCTTTTGCACAACAATCTAGAATCGCAGAGCTTTTTCCACAACGAACAGCACGCTCTCCTATTCCTAATTGGACGCATCACACATTGAGACCCCATCATTTTGGCTTTATACTTGGTGCTAATCACATGGATTTTAGTGTTAGAATGCAAGATAATTTTGCAAACGATACTCTCTTCGGTGTTCAACCTGCCGGCACTATTGGATTTACAGTTGGGGCACTTTTCAATAAAAGCCTCCACTATTTTTTGGACCTTCGCACCGGTGCAACTATTTCTCTTGGTTCTCGGCATCTGGACTATACGTTGAGGCTTCAAAATCAGATCACACCAATGAGAAAAACTATACATTCTACAACGTTGGATATTCCTTTGGAATTGAAGTGGAGCGGTATGCGTGACAGAAGCCTGCGTCCTTACGTAATTGCAGGTTTCAGATACAGTTTAGATATGCTTTCAGCTCGTAGACAAAGACAAGAACAAACCAACGATATCAGGGATGCTGAGATAAGATTAGAGCGAGACGATTTTTTGTTTACAGTCGGAGCCGGATTTGATTTTTATTTTCGTTTCGGAAACAGAGTGGGTATAGAAATCAAAATGGCTTTTGGCCTAAGAGATATGCTTATTCGCGAGAACAATGTTTTCACTAACGGTATCGATCGATTGACATCCAGAAATCTTTTAATAGCGATAAATCTCGAATAATGATCAAGAGTCTTGAAATTGCTGTTAGCCCTGAAATTGCTGCTAATCCGGAACAATTCAAACGACTGGTTTCTCAAAAAACCGGCATTAAACTTTCCGAAATCAATCATATCAATATTCTCAAACGATCTATCGACGGGCGATCTAAGCACGTGCTGATTAGGCTTCGTGTGGAAGTTTTTTCGAAAGATTCTAAATTTGAAAAAGAAGTTATCCGATTTGATTACAAAAAAGTTGATGAAAAATCGCGAGAAATTTTGATTATTGGTGCAGGTCCTGCCGGGTTATTTGCTGCGTTGAAATGTTTGGAACACGGCTTAAAACCTGTTATTTTGGAGCGTGGGAAATCCGTAAGCGAACGAAAAAAAGACATCGCGGCATTGTCGGCAAAAGGAATTTTGAACGAAAACTCCAACTATTGTTTTGGCGAAGGCGGTGCCGGCACATTTTCGGATGGCAAACTTTTCACACGCTCGACCAAACGTGGCGACGTTTCCGGAGCACTGAAAACACTGATATTTCACGGAGCAGATGAAAATATCTTGGTAGATGCACATCCACATATCGGCTCAGATAAATTACCAAAAATCATTCAGAATATTCGCGAAACAATTCTTTCGTATGGTGGCGAAATCCGCTTTAATACACAGGTCTGCGATTTTGTTGTTAAAAACAGGAAAATTGTTGCCGTTGTTGATCAAAATGGTAGTTCGACGCCTTGCGAAACTGTTCTTTTGTGCACCGGGCATTCGGCGAATGATATTTACGAATGGTTTCACAAAAACAATTATGCAATCGAAGCAAAGCCTTTTGCGATGGGCGTTCGTGTAGAGCATCCGCAAGCGTTGATTGATAAGATTCAATACCATTCTTCACCTCGCAGTCCGTATTTGGAAGCAGCAACTTACAGCCTTACCGCGCAAGTCAATGGGCGAGGGGTGTTTTCATTTTGTATGTGTCCGGGTGGTGTGATTATTCCGGCATCTACAACGGAAAGAACCTTGGTTGTGAATGGAATGTCAAATTCTCAACGAAATTCGCCGTTTGCAAATTCGGGGATTGTTGTTACAGTAGATGTTGATGATTTTGCTGGTGCGGATGTGGCTTCGACAAGCTCAGCCACCGGTCACAAGTTCCCTGAGCTTGTCGAAGGGAACAATCCCTTGTCCGGCTTACGTTTCAGAGAGTCTGTAGAAAAACGTTTTTTTGAAGCCGGGGGTGAAAACTACCAAGCACCGGCACAAAAATTATACGACTTCGTCAAAGGAAAGATATCCAAAACATTGAACGAAAGTACGTATCATCGAGGGCTGGTATCTGTAGATTTCAACACGATATTACCGGATTTTATCACCTCTGCGTTGCGAAGTGCGTTCTTGGAGTTTGATAAAAAAAAGCGTGGCTTTTTGACCAACGACGCCATGTTGATCGGCCTAGAATCCCGCACCTCATCGCCCGTTAGAATTTCTCGAAATGAAGAACGTAGACACCCCAACCTTGAAAACCTTTATCCTTGCGGAGAAGGTGCGGGTTATGCCGGAGGCATCACATCTTCTGCAATAGACGGTGTTGCAAGTATTTTAGCGATTGTGAGTGAACAAAAAAGCAGATAATCAAAAAAAATTTGGTTTTTTCAAAAAAAAGTCGTATCTTTGCAGTCCGATTTTGAGAAAATTAAATCGGGAAATGTTCAAAAACCCTATGCCCCGTTCGTCTAGAGGCCTAGGACATCAGGTTTTCATCCTGAAGATCAGGGGTTCGAATCCCCTACGGGGTACATAACAGTGAAAAGTGGAAAAGTTAAAAAGTGAAAAGAGGTTTCATCTGACTATTAGCCACTAACCATTAACCGCTAACTAAAAAATTATGGCAAACCATAAATCAGCAAAAAAACGCATTCGTAGCAATGCAAGAAAAAGACTTTCCAATCGTTTACACGCAAAAACTATGCGTAACTCGTTGAGAGATTTTCGTGCGTTGACAGAAAAATCTGCAATGGTTGAGACAATGCCTTCGGTCATTGAAAAAATCGACAAATTGGCGAAAAAAGGTGTTATTCACAAAAACAAAGCTTCTAACTTGAAGTCGAAGTTGATGAAAAAAGCCAATGCTGCTGCATAAATTTTGGTGCATGATATAAAAAACGGAACGCAAAGCGTTCCGTTTTTTTTGTGCGTTTGTTGTGGAATAGGGGCAAATAATTATTTGCCCCTACACACACACCATGCCACATTATTTTTCCTGCATAAATGGATACGTGAAATCCACAGGCGGAACAAGGGTTTCCTTGATGGTTCGCGGACTCGTCCAACGAATCAAGTTGAGGTAAGACCCTGCTTTGTCGTTGGTTCCCGAAGCACGTGCACCTCCGAAAGGCTGTTGCCCTACTACAGCACCAGTACACTTATCATTGATATAGTAGTTTCCGGCGGCATAGCGAAGTTTTTCGTCTGCGATTAAAATTGCTTCACGACTTTGTGCAAAAATTGATCCGGTTAAAGCATACGGAGAAGTTGCATCACACAAATCTAACGTCTTTTTGTAGTCGGCGTTTTTGTAAACATAAATCGTCAAAATTGGTCCGAAAATTTCTTCTTCCATAGATTTGTATTTCGGATTAGTCGTCAAAATCACGGTAGGTTCAACAAAATAACCTTTTTTCTTGTCGCCTTTTCCACCGATAATGATTTGTGCGTCTTTCGCTTTTTTCGCATGTTCGATATATCTCATGCAATTATCGAATGAAGCTTCATCAATTACGGCATTCACGAGATTTGAAAAATCAGAAACATCGCCCATTTTTACGGTTTTTACCATTTTTTCCAAGCGAATTTTCACTTCTTTCCAAAGACTTTCAGGAATGTATGCACGTGAAGCCGCTGAACATTTCTGACCTTGGTATTCGAATGCACCACGCAATAATGCTACGCAAAGCGCCTCCACATCAGCAGACTCGTGAACAAAGATAAAATCTTTTCCACCGGTTTCGCCAACAATTTTTGGATAAGATTTATATTTTGGCAAATTTTTTCCGATTTTTTCCCAAACACTATTGAAAACAGTGTTTCCACCCGTGAAGTGGAAGCCTCCAAAATCTTTATGTTCGGTACAAACCGTACCAATTAAATTTCCGGAACCCGGTATAAAATTGATTACACCGGCAGGCAATCCGGCTTCCTCAAAAATTTTCATCAAAATATAGTTCGAGTAAAGCGAGGTCGTTGAGGGCTTCCAAATACAAACGTTGCCCATCAAAGCCGGAGCAAGGTTGAGATTTCCTGCAATAGCCGTGAAGTTGAACGGAGTAACCGACAAAATAAATCCTTCCAACGGACGATATTCTAAACGATTCAACATCAAGTTATCGTGAATAGGCTGATTGCGGTAAATTTCCTGTGCAAAATGCACATTGAAACGCAAAAAGTCGATCAATTCACAAGGCGTATCAATCTCGGCTTGATACGGATTCTTGCTTTGTCCGAGCATCGTCGCAGCATTGACAACATAGCGGTATTTCGTTGCCAGCAAATCTGCGATTTTCAACATGATCGAAGCACGATCAACAAATGGCATTTCGCCCCATGTTTTTTTTGCTTTCATGGCGGCGTCAATTGCCATTTTCACTTCTTTTTCGGTACATTGGTGATAGGTTGCCAACACGTGTTTGTGATTGTGCGGCATGACCACTTTTCCTATTTTGCCGGTGCGGATTTCTTTTCCGCCGATAATCATCGGAATTTCGATTTGTTTTGAAGATAACTCTTTAAGTGCATCTTTCAAAGCCCTTCGTTCGGGGGTGCCCGGAGCATACGATTTAATCGGCTCATTTTGGGGCAACGGATAGTTAAAAATTGCGTTGTTCATACGTTTATGGTTTTAGTTTTTAATTAACTTTGAAAGTCGTATCGCCGGTTGCAAAAAACTTGCAAATCTGGCTGGCTGCTGCCAAACCTGCATTCATATTGGCTTCAACGGTTTCGGCACCCATCTTTTTCGGAGTGGCGTATACACGAACTCCAATTTTTTCGTTGAGTTCGGCTTGGTTGTCAGCTGCAACATCAGTAGCGTATTTCAAATCTTCACGCTCAGTCATAACTTTTAGCAATTCCTCCTCGTTGATGACTTCCTTACGGGCAGTGTTCACCAAACACCCACCTTTCGGCATCTTGCTAAGCAAATTGTAGCCGATGGATTTTTTGGTCTCTGCATTTGCAGGTATGTGTAGCGAAATGTAGTTACACGTGCTGTACAACTCCTCAATGGTATTCACCACTTTTACGCCGTCAGCTTGAATCGCCTCAGCTTTTACGAATGGATCGAAAGCATACACTTCCATTCCAAAACCCTTGCCAAGTGCGGCAACTAAACGTCCAATGTACCCGTAAGCATGGATTCCCATCTTTTTTCCACTGAGTTCTGTACCCGATCCTGCGAAGCGAGCCATGTACAGCATCATGCTCAATGCCAATTCTGCAACAGCATTGGAGTTTTGGCCCGGTGTGTTCATACACACGATGCCTTTTGCAGAACATGCAGCAAGGTCAAGATTGTCGAATCCTGCACCTGCACGTACAACTATTTTCAGATTTTTTGCAGCATTCACAACATCTGCTGTAACTTTGTCGGAGCGCACAATAAGTGCTTCAACATCTTCTACAGCCTTGTGAAATTCAGAAACGTCTGTGTATTTTTCACACAAGACTAATTCATGACCAGCTTGTTCAACGATGGCTCTGATGCCATCAACCGCTGCTTTTGCAAACGGTTTTTCGGTAGCGACTAATATTTTCATTGTTGTTTAAGTGTTTAATTGTTTAAGTGTTTAATTGTTGGTCGTGTTGTGTCTTTTGAGTTGGCTGTTTTTTAGAGCGTTGATTTTGTTTGAAAGTTCAGAAATTTTTGGCTTGTAAGATTCAAGGTCTTCTTCTGTGATGTAGCCCAAATCTTTAGACAAAGCTAACGCACAGTAAACTTCCATCAACGAGCTGTATGCTATCTCTGAAAACCGAGCCTGCTCTTTAAAAGACGAACGACCGCTTCCCTCTGCAATGTTTAATGATGTTGATATGGTTGCTCGCTGAATTTGATCTCTGAGATTGAAATTTTCAGATCTTGGGAATTTTTGGAGTAGCGTGTATATTTCTTTCACAAACACTCGGGATAATTTCCAAACATCCAACCTTTCAAAAGCAAATTTATACTCCACCTCAAGTCAATTCAACGATTAAACAATTCAACAATTAAACATGTAGCTTCTCAAATTCTTGCATGCAAGCCACAAGTGCTTTCACGCTTTCAATCGGGCAAGCATTGTAAATTGAAGCACGGAAACCGCCCACAGAACGGTGTCCTTTGATTCCGACCATACCACGCTCTTTCGCCAATGTCATAAATGCGTCCTCTTTGTCTTCGTGACCTTTGTTCATCACAAAACAAACATTCATCAACGAACGATCTTCTTTTTCCGCAGTGCCTATAAACATTGGATTGCGATCAATCTCGTCATACAACAAAGCTGCTTTTTCAACATTACGTTTGTACATGCCTTCAAGACCACCGTTGGCTTTTACCCACTTCAAAGTTTCATACATGGTGTAAATCGGAAGTACGGGAGGTGTATTGAACATCGAATTATTGTTCGGAGCTTCTTTGTCGAAATGCGTGCGATAATCAATCATTGTCGGCAACGAACCTTTTTCTTTTTTGAGAATATCTTCACGAACAATCACAAACGTAACGCCTGCCGGACCTACGTTTTTCTGAGCTCCGCCGTAAATCAATGCATACTTCGAAACATCAACCGGACGGCTCATGATATCCGACGACATATCTGCTACCAAATTAATCGGAGAGTCTATGTCTGTATGGATTTCAGTACCGTAAATCGTGTTGTTTGTCGTAATGTGGAAATAGTCCGCATCCGTAGGAATATTGTATCCCTTCGGAATGTAGTTGAAATTTTTGTCTTTCGAAGAAGCTACTACTTCAACAGTACCGAGGTTAGTGAGTTTTTGAGCTTCCTCAGCGGCTTTCTTTGCCCAAACGCCCGTTACTAAGTAAGCGGATTTTTTGCTCATCAAGTTCATCGGAACACTGTAGAATTGAGTACTTGCACCTCCACCCAAGAAGAGTACGCGATAGTTGTCCGGAATGTTCAAAAGGTCTCGCCAAAGTTGCTCGACTTCTGCCATAACTTTTTCCCAGCCCGGTGTGCGATGAGAAATTTCCAAAAGACCAATGCCTGTTCCGGCAAAGTCGCGAATTGCGTTGATTGTTGCTTCGATCGCCTCTTTCGGCAATACAACAGGTCCTGCGTTGAAATTGTGTTTCATGTTTTTGTGTATTTTTTATTGTTAAGTTAAATTCTTGGATTTTGCAAAGTTAAGCAAAGTTTTTGACTTTGCCAAATATTTTTTGAGAAATATTTTTTGTTTAAGATTTACACCACCACATTCACGATTTTCTTTGGAACGACAATCACCTTTTTTGGAGCATTTCCTGCTAACCATTTTTGTGTGTCGGCGTGTGCCAAAACTGATTTTTCGATTTCTGAGTTCGGCATATCTATTGGCAGTTCGAGCATAAAACGTGTTTTTCCGTTGAACGAAATCGGGTAAGTAAACGTGTTTTCAAGCACATATTTTTCTTCAAATTTTGGGTATTGTTCCATTGAAATCGTCCCCGTAGGGGCAGGGTTTACCTGCCCGGGCGGGCAAACCCCGCCCCTACATTTATTCCACAATTCCTCGGCAATATGCGGTGCGTATGGCGACAACAAAATCGCAAACGGCTCCAAAATCGCACGTTTGTTACACTTCCAATCCGACAAGTCATTTACAGCAATCATAAACGCAGAAACGGCGGTATTAAAGGAAAAGCGTTCGGTGTCATCCTCAATTTTACGAATAGTTTTATGCAAAACTTTCAAGCCTCTTTCTGTCGGCTCTTCGTCCGAAAGAAAAAATTCGCCATCGTTTTGGTGATACATACGCCATACTTTTTTCAAAAAACGAAAAACGCCTTCGATGCCTTGCGTGTCCCAAGGTTTGGACTGCTCCAACGGACCTAAAAACATCTCGTACATTCGCAACGTATCTGCTCCGTATTTTTCAACCAAATCGTCCGGATTTTGTACATTGTGAAACGATTTTGACATTTTTTCGACCTCGTGTCCGCACACATACTTTCCGTCTTCTAAAATAAACTCAGCATTAGCAAAATCGGGCATCCATTGTTTAAATTTTTCAATATCTAAAATATCATTTTCCACGATACTGATATCTACATGAAGCGGTTGAATCTCATAGTTAGTGCGAAGATTGTAAGATACAAATTTATTTGTGCCGACAATGCGATACACAAAATTAGAGCGTCCTTGAATCATGCCTTGATTGATGAGTTTTTGGAAAGGCTCGTCAGTTTTGGCAATTCCGATGTCGAACAAAAATTTATTCCAAAAACGTGAATAAATCAAGTGACCTGTAGCGTGCTCCGTTCCGCCGATGTACAAATCCACGGTTTGCCAATAATCCACGGCTTCCTGACCGACCAAACCCGTAGAATTATGCGGATCCATATAGCGCAAATAATACGCCGAAGAGCCTGCAAAGCCCGGCATTGTTGATGTTTCAAGCGGATAACCATCTTTGGTTGTCCAATTTTTCGCACGTGCTAATGGCGGTTCACCGGTTTCCGTTGGCAGATATTTATTTACTTCGGGAAGCAACAACGGCAAATCTTTTTCGTCAAGAGCATAAGGCATTCCATCTTTGTAATAAATCGGAAAAGGCTCGCCCCAGTAACGTTGGCGACTGAAAGTTGCATCACGCAAACGGTAATTTATTTTACCTTTTCCAATACCCAATTCTTCTGTTTTTTTCACAACGGCGTCAATCGCATTTTTCACATTCATACCGTTAATAAAGTCGGAATTTATCATGGTACCGTCTTTGGCTTCGAACGCTTCTTCAGAAATATCGCCACCCTCCACCACTTGAATAATAGGCAAATTGAAATGTTTTGCAAACTTGTAATCCCGACTATCGTGTGCCGGAACAGCCATAATTGCACCGGTTCCGTAGCCTGCCAACACATAATCTGCAATCCAAATCGGAATTTTTTGATTGTTAAATGGGTTAATCGCATAGCAGCCTGTGAACACACCTGTAATTTTATTTACTTCGGTCTGACGTTCGCGCTCCGAGCGGTTTTTAGCCCATTTCACATAATCATCAACGGCTTGTTTTTGCTCGGGTGTTGTAATGGTTTCGACCAGTTCGTGTTCGGGGCAAAGCACCATAAACGTGGAACCGAAAATGGTATCCGGGCGGGTTGTGAATATCTGTAGGGGCGGGGTTTGCCCGCCCTGTTCATTGGGGTAGGTGGATTGTTCATTGGGGCAGGTGGACCCTGCCCCTACAGCAGGGGCAATATCAAAATTTATTTCGCAACCTAATGATTTCCCAATCCAATTCCGTTGCATATCTTTCAACGAATCCGTCCAATCGATGGTTTCCAATCCTTGCAAAAGCCTTTCAGCGTATGCCGATACACGAAGTGCCCATTGCAGCATCGGTTTGCGTTCCACAGGATATCCACCACGCTCCGAAAGTCCGTTAACCACTTCATCATTTGCCAAAACCGTACCTAATTTCGGACACCAATTCACGGTAGTTACCGACAAATAAGCCAATCGGTAGTTCATCAAAATTTCTTGTTGTTCTTTTTCGGATTTAGCTTTCCATTCTTCTGCCGTAAAAATCGGTGTTTCAGTGCATTCGGCTTTAACTTTGCGATTGCCTTGCTCGTTAAAAATATCTATCAACAGCGAGATTGGGCGTGCCGCGTTTGCACGAATGCAGTACCAATGCTCGAAAAGTTGTATAAATGTCCATTGTGTCCAATGATAGTAATTTGGCTCCGATGTTATGATTTCACGTTCCAAATCAAAGGAAAACCCTAATTTACCTAACTGTTCACGGTATCGTGCTATGTTTTTTTCGGTTGTAATTGCCGGATGTTGTCCGGTTTGGATGGCGTATTGCTCGGCAGGCAAACCATAGGCATCATAGCCCATAGGATGCAACACATTAAAACCTTTCAAACGCTTGTATCTCGAATAAATATCACTCGCAATATAGCCAAGCGGATGCCCTACATGCAAGCCTGCTCCCGAAGGGTAGGGAAACATATCCAGCACATAATATTTCGGTTTTTCATGGTCAATTTCCGCTTTGAACGTTTTGTGTTCTTTCCAGTATTTTTGCCATTTGGCTTCGATTTCTTTGAAATTATAGTCCATTGTTTTAGGGTTTCGAATTCAAGTGCAAAGATACAAAAAAAAAGGATAAATAGCAAACAGATTCCTCGACTTCGCACACTACGTGTGCTCGCTCGGAATGACGAGAATAGGGCAAATGGGTGGGAGGAGGAAAGCGGAGTCGAGACATCCCCTTGCCATATGGCTACAAATTATCTCCGACACCTCAACTAAAAAGTCAGCATTACAACGCAACTTTTGCTACCGGACTAAACCGAAACTTTGCTCCGTCAGAAAGTCGAATACAGGTATAATTTTTTCGCAAACGTTCACCTTTTTCAAAAAAATCGCCATTATATTTGAAACGTGCTCTTGGCGGAAGTTGCTCCACAGTGATTTCATTTTCGGGACGTTTTCTTGTGTTGTAACGCTCTAAAACACGCATCAATCGAGGGTCTGTAGCCGTTGATGCGGGAGTTTTTATCATGTAGTTTTGTAGCGCCAAACCAATATCTTCCGGAAAAATTTCTAATTGTATGAGGCGTCGAAGCAGTTGGCGAAATGCGGATTTCCACTCATTTCCGTGCGATTGTGCACGAGGACCGTGCTCTACAAACACCAATAAATGTGCGTATTCATGCAAAAGCGTAATCAAAAATGCGTACTTATTCAAATCGCCATTGACGGTTATCTTATGAAATTCACCGTTTCTTTGCGGTGCACGATAGTCGCCAAACACACGGCTTCTCGGAGCCATCAAACCCAAATGAATCGGATATTTTTGAAGCAAAATAACCACTTCGTCAAGCGATTTTTCGGGAATAAACGGCATTAAATTTGCACGCAAATCATAAAGTTTTTTCATTGCTATCTTCTGTTACGCCTGTTATTGCGGTGAACATTGCTTATTGGATTTCCATGTCGATCGAATCTGGGACAATCGCAATCCATCGCTCTCCTATTGTTTTGCATAGTCGGATGCTGCCCTCTTTGTGGCGTGTTTCTCTGCGAAGCGCATGACGTTGTCGTAATGAAAAATAACGACAAAACAAGCAGAGTCAGCAGGTATTTTAAGAGACGGCGCATTGCGATTTTAGATTTTAGATTTTTGAGTTTTGATTACCTTTTCTGCAAAAAGTCGTGTTTCTTTATCGGTTTCGGTTAGTATTTCCAGAGTGATGTTTTTCTCGAAAGGTATTGTTTTTAGGCAGGTTTCGATGATGTCGGACATTTGCAAAAAACCGATTTTATCTTGCAAAAATGCTTCAACAGCGATTTCGTTGGCAGCGTTCAAAATGCAAGGGGCGTTCCCGCCCATACGTCCGGAATCGTAGGCTAATTGCAGGTTTCGGAATGTTATCATATCCGGTTTTTCAAATGTTAACTGTCCCATTTCGGTAAAATCAAATCTCGGATAATCCGTTGGAAGCCGCTCGGGATAAGCCATTGCGTACTGTATGGGTAACTTCATATCAGGCAATCCCAACTGTGCTTTTATCGAACCATCGGCAAATTGAACAGCAGAATGTATAATGGATTGCGGATGAACCACCACTTCGATTTGGTCAAAATCCACATCAAACAACCACTTGGCTTCAATTACCTCAAGTCCTTTGTTCATCAGTGTTGCAGAGTCGATTGTAATTTTCTGTCCCATCGTCCACGTTGGATGTTTCAAGGCTTCACGCTTGGTAATATGCTGCAGTTCCGAAGTGTTTTTTCCTCGAAACGGGCCACCGGAACTTGTCAAAATAAGTTTTTCAATCGAATTGTCATACTCGCCGCACAAGCATTGAAAAATCGCCGAATGCTCGGAATCCACAGGCAATACGAGAACTTTATGTTCAAGTGTTAACGCTGAAATCAACTCACCGGCAACAACCAAAGTTTCTTTGTTTGCCAAAGCAATCGGCTTTTTTGCCTTGATGGCATGAATCGTCGGCAATAAGCCAGCAGAGCCGACTATAGCCGTTAGCACCATATCTACCGTATGCATTTCAACTACTTCGCTCATGGCTTTTGCCCCTGCAAAAACTTTGATGTCGTGAGGGTCTAACGCATTTTTCACATCTTTGTAATGCGTTTCATTACCGATAACTACAGCATTCGGCGTGTATTGAATGGCTTGCTTTACCAACAACTCCCACTGGTTTTGTGCAGTCAAAACTTCCACTTCAAAACGTTCCGATTGCTCGGAAGTCACTTCCAAAGCCTGTGTTCCGATTGAGCCGGTAGAACCTAATATGGCGATGCGTTTTTTGTTCATAGGGTAACTAGGGCATATCCGCCCAATTTGCAAAGTTACGAAAAATTATGAAAGATACAAACTTTTCGCAAAATTAGTATTGATGCAAACCCTGCCAAGATTCAGGAAAGAGACCTACGCCAAACCAGCACAGTTGCAAAAGAAGATAAGCTACAATTACCAATATCGCTAAGGTTTTGTGGCGATCTTTGTAAAAATATCTGAAATGCAGTGTACCCAAAAATGCAACCCATGCGATTGCCGCCAAATTTTCCTTTAGGCTAAACGCCCAAAAGCCTCCCCAAGCCTCTTTTGCCCACAATGATCCGAAAAGCAAGCCAATTCCCATCAACATTGTGCCTATGGCTAGTGTGAAATTGATTGAGGAGTGAATACATTTTTGATTTTTGGTTTTTGATTTTTGACTGTTTGTGGAGAGGATGTAAATACTTAATAAACAAGCAATCGACAGTGCTGCATAGCTGAACATATATACTACAATATGCGGCACAAACCACCAGCTTCGTAAGGCAGGAATTAAATTTTTTCCATCAAACAAATATCCCCAAAGCGGTATGAAGCAGAATCCTATTCCTGCAACCAATACAATCCACGCAATAGTAGAATTTTCAGCAAATTTTAGTCTCCAAATGTACAAAAATAATCCTATCAAAAGCATGATAATTGCAACATATTTGGCATAACCCCAAGGGTCGTAAATGACCAATAGAATCACGTACTCCGGAGTTGGATTTCTTTGATCATAACTCGACAAATAGATGTCGTACCCCATAAATCGTGCAGGGTGATTCACTCGAATCGCAGTTCGCTCCTGCGTATCGTCGCTGATCAAAACAACATCCGCTTTGTAAGATTTAGACTGACCATTTTCATGAAATTCAGCTTCAAAATTTTTGAATAAAATTCGAAATGGCAGGTGATAAAACTCTCGATTATCGCTTATAGCGATGTGTTCCGGTAGTCCTGTAAATGCTCGAACATTGAGTCTTTGGTGTTCAAAAGTCCCCAGACCTGCGAATAGCAAAGTCAAAAAAAGTCCTACGTGAGTGAGCCAAAATGCTACACTTTTACGTAAAATCAATGTTATCATTTTTTTCATCACTTCAAAGATACGAAAAAATTTGGTTTTTTCAAAAAATTGTTGTAACTTTGCAGAACAGAGCATAGGGTATTCGTTTTGGACGTTAGAGCGGAGGAGGTAGAAATATCGGCAACTGTTCGTTCCCTAACTAAAGGAAAGGTTTTCAGCCTTTCCTTTTTCTTTTCCACATAGAGGAAAAAGCGAGTTCCTTTCTGCCTGTTCTTACTTCCTCTACATAATACGTTGTTCCATCGTGAAATGTTTTCTCGTATTGAATTAAATCGTTTCCGTTGTACGTTTTTGCAGGATCGCCTTTTTGATTTAGCGGTCGTCTAACACCATCGTAACCGATAATTATTTCGGGAATTTTAAGTATATCATCATCGGTTAATCGCATCTGCCCTCTCAATGTTTCTTTATCACTCCCATGGTGATTAAATGCATGATTTATTCCGCTTTTATCAACAACATGCTTGTACTCTGTTGTTATCTTTAATCCTGTGGCAACACTCAATTCTTTAGCATCATTTTCTAAAACCGGAAAAATCACCTCTTTTGCCGGTCGTTTTGATGTGTTTTTGTCGGCGGTTAGGACGTTCTTAATTTTTTGTTTTGCTTCAAGGATTTTTTGCTCTTGGTTTTCCATAATTTTGCGTTTTTATAGTTCCTACCCTATATAACGCAAAAATCCCGATTTTCGTATAAATTTGTTAGTAAATTGGCGGTTTTGTTGATAACTAAAAAAAGGGGCAGCCAAACCCTGCCCCAACCTAAAATTTTAATTGCGGACGCAGCGGACGGCCATGGCGTTAGTTTTACCGTGTCCTTCCTGAGGGTTCACGCTGTTCACATTAAAGTGCAGGTGGAAAGCATTGTTCAATACTCCGGTGCTTCCGATGGTCTCTGTAGAAGACCAGTAGCGCGAATTCTGAGCCCCGAGTTGACCACCGAGGCCGGTAAAGCGAGCACCGCCCCAACGGCTTTGCGGAGAGTTAGCAGCAGTACTACTGAAATAACCCAAAGTAATAGCTCCGGTAGCAGTGCCTTCTGCAACATTACGATTTGCACCTGTTCCACCTAAATTCAAATCTAAATCAATAAAGTCTTCCCGCGAAGGAACACGCCAAGGAGCAGGACAAAGCTCATCAGCAAAGCGCATCACAGCACACCAACTGAAGTAATGACCGGTAAAGTTATTATTATTTACGCTGTTGCGACAATCAGCATTGACATTAAATTGACCACCAGTGGCAAGCATCGTTCTGTTCGCACAAGCAGTAGCAACTACAGCATCAGACCAAATTTGCGTAGGTCTTCCATCGGTACCCAGAATTGTCCACTCATTGGTAGAAGCAAATGTTGCTCCCAAAGGAATATTGCCCCAGCCCGGTTGAAGGTCATTACAAAACGTCATAGGAAGCGGCGGATTTACTGTGATAGTTCCGGTAATGGTGTCTGGCTCGCAAGCATCACTTCCAATAGTTGTAATGGTAAAAGTGAAAGTACCAACCTGAGTTGGTGTACCATCAATGGTAATTGAGCCTGTTTCCAGGCCTGAAACCGTGATTCCGGGAGGTGGAGTGAGTGAATCCGCTGTGCCCGTCCAGGTCACTGTTACCAAATTGGCTGCACTAACAGTGGAATTTGGGAAATAAACAAGCTTGCTTGCAAAAAGTAAGAACAGTAAAGTAAGATTTTTTTTCATCGTAGTTAATAGTTTAATAATTAGTAAAAAAATATTTTTCACACACAAGGGTACTGCAATATCATTTTGTACACTTGAGTTGCAAAGACAATACATTTTGCTTTAATTTCCAAATCAAGATGACATTATTTTTCAACAAAAGTTTTAATTATTTACAAATCAATTAACTATCTTTAGAGCATGAAAACAATCTTAGAAAAAATCAAAGACATTAGAACGCAAAAAGGCGTTAGTCAGGACTTTATTGCTGAAAAACTTAAAATTGAACAACCCAGCTATGGTCTGATTGAGAACGGAAAGCGAAAACTAAAGTACAGCACATTAGAGCAAATTGCTTTAGCGCTTGATATGCATGTCATTGACATTATTACGTACCCAGATGTGTACGTTAAACGTTCACAAAGTCAACACGAAATAAACGCTACATTAACGATTCAGCTGAACGAAAAAAAACGTGAGGAAGTTCTAAAAATTGTTTTGGGCGATGAAAATTACAAAGTATTGCAGCATGGTTAAGCTCATTGCTTTTTTGATTGTCCACAATTAGAAGACCGCAAGGATACGAAAAAAAATGGCATTTTGGAAAAAATCTCTATGTCTCATTTTTCAATTCTCAATTTTCAATTAAATTTCGTATCTTTGCAAAAAAAAATTGCGATTATTCGCATAACTCAGAAATAAAAAACATGAATAAAACAATATTGTGCATCATCGACGGTTTAGGCATCAACCCTGACCAATACGGCAACGCAACCCTGGATATGCCGAATCTTTGGAATGCTATGAAAAATTTCCCAAGCACGCAAATAACTGCGAGTGGATTTGAGGTGGGTCTTGCCGATGAAAAAGATGCCGGAAACAGTGAAGTTGGTCATAACGCTATTGGTGCGGGTCAGCATATTAAACAAGGGCTGGCACTACTTAATGAACAGTTTGAAAGTGGTCAAATTTTTGAGAGCGATACGTGGAAAAAATTAAGCAACAACGCCAAAAACACAAAACTCAATATTTTTACACTTATTAGCGACGGCAGACTTCATAGTGATATATACAACCACCTTTTTCCGATGTTGAAAAAGTGCGCCAAAGAAGGCATAAAGGTTTCGATACACGGGCTTTTGGATGGTCGTGATGTGGCGACACAAAGCGCGATGAAATACATAAACGACATCCGTGATTTTATTGCAGAACACAATATTGATGCAAAAATAGCCACTGTCGCCGGTCGAAGCGTTTTGGTGATGGACAGGTACGAAACGGATACAAAACTTCTGACCAACACCGTAGAAATTTGTGTTAAGGGCAATGGAACAGTCGTGGATAACATCCAAACGGCGATTGAAAAAGAATATGCAAGTCGTCCTGAAATGACGGATGAGACGATGCCTGCGTTTATCTTGGAAAAAGATTGGTTAGTCAAAAATGGCGATAGCGTTCTTTTGCTGAATTACCGAGGAGATCGTGCGGTTGAAACGTGCCAAATGTTTGAAAACGGCAAGTATTTAACTGCGGAACAATACAAAGAGATCGACAACTGTGTTTTCGCCGGCGTTTTGCAATACGATGCGGAGTTGGAAATCCCCAAAACATATCTTTGTCCGCCACCAAGTATTAAAAACACACTGTCTGAATGGCTTGTTTCCAAAGGCGTGCGACAATATTCTGTTACCGAAACCGTAAAATTTGGACATTTAACCTATTTTTTCAATGGTAATCGTGCCAAACCTTTTAATGAAAAATTAGAGATTTGGAAGGAGTTTCCATCGGATGTTTGTGCCAATATGTATAACACTGCACCAAAAATGCAAACAGAAAAAATTGTGGACGATGCAATTGCCAATATCAATAACTTTGATTTTATAAAATTAAATCTCCCCGGACCGGATATGGTAGGACATACCGGCGATTTTGACGCTACTGTAACTGCCTGCAAAACTGTGGATATTATGCTTGGAAAACTGATCGAACAAGCCGAAAAACACAATGTAAATCTTATTATAACATCCGATCACGGCAACGCAGAATTTATGAAATACGAAAATGGCGATCCACGCAGTGCACATACAAATAGCCCTGTTCCGTTTATTATTCTGCCTTTTGCGACACCAAATCTAAAAATCAAAGACGGCAAATGGGGGCTGACCAATATTGCTTCGACTGTCTGCGAATTGCTGGGCGTGGAGGTTTCCTCACATTTCAATGAGAGTACGATAAAAATTTAAGGGCAATGCTCCGTTTCGCTTTGCCATAAAGAACTTCATTCTTTCAATTAAACCCATGTGCTTTCAGTGCATGGTCGTTTAGTTTGTCTCTATATTGGGCTTTCACAATACCACTCTTTCGCTTCTTTCGAAAGATAAAATGTGGGTTGTTTTTCGGCAACTGAAAATGGCACCTCGATTGTTTTCAACGGAATTTTGAAAACATTTCCGTCAAGGATTTCTTCGTGCTTTTCTGTAGATGGGAGCACTTCGCCTTCTTGAAAAATACCGTCAATTAATGGATTTACGGAATTGTGTAATAAATTTGATACACGAAGTATTTCGGATTTTTTCGGCAATGCGTCTGCCAAAACAAGCAGATTATGTTTCGGACGAGTCAATGCCACATACAGTAAATTCAGGTTATCCACCCAAAGTTTCAAGGTTTCGTTCTGAAAATCGGTGAAAAAATGTGAATTTTTGAGTGTTTTTCCGTAATTCAATGGAATTAGCGGCATTTGCTCAAATATGTCACAATGTAGGGGCGGGGTTTGCCCGCCCTTATCACAACAGTTGTTGGCAGGGCGAGGAAACCCCGCCCCTACAGATTCATGCCAAACCAGCTGTTCAAAAGCGATTTCATCCATATTCCATTCGCAAAAAGGCACGACAACCGTGTGAAATTCCAAGCCTTTCGACTTATGAATGGTCAAAATCCGAACGCCCGAAACTTGTGCGTTAATTGTAATGGTTTTGTTTTGCAACTCATCTGTCCAATATTCGAGGAAGTCTTCGATATTACTGCCATCTTGAGCGACGAATGTGCTTAAGAGGTCCAGAAAACCATACAAAAAAGCATGCTGATTTTTTTGTTCTGACAAGTTGAAAATTGCAATGATCTTTTCGGCTAATTCGTACAACGGAAGTTTTTGAAGTGTGGTATAGTCTTCAAAAAATTGTTTAGGCAGATAATCTTGAAAAGGTAGATCAAAACCAATTTTGTGTGACATGAAGAAATCTGTAATACTTTCTTTGAAATTTGATTGTATTTGCTCTTGGTACGTGTAGGCTAATTGAGCGAAAGCAATCGAATCTTCGTTTTTCGACAATGCACGCAATGCGTCTATAATTAGACAAACTGCCGACGATGACGACAATCGAAATGCTTCGTCCGATACCAACTTGAAATAGTTTTTTGTATCTTCATCTATGCTCGGATTTTTGGAAAGATGTGCTTCAAACGCTTCGGAAATTTTTGTGATGCTGTTTTTACTTCTTACCAAAATCATAATATCTTCCGGTTTGATTTTTGCCTCTTGCAATCTCAACATTGTTTCAACAATGGCTTGTGGTTGCTGAGATTTTCGTCCGTCTTTTTCTACAAATCGAACTTCCACAAATCCCTTTGCTTCCGTGCGATTTGGCGTTTGACAAACATCTCTATACGCTTTGTCCAAAGTTTCGATTAAATCCTGACGATTGCCCCCAATTTCTGCTTCAAATCGCTGCTTTAAAGATGCTATCGTCTTTTGGAAAAATGAGTTGTTGAAATTTACAATTCGGCTATCGGTGCGATAATTCGTATTCAGCGTGTTCACGTTTACCGCATGTTTTGAATATTCTTCAAATTGATTTTCGATAGAATTTAGCGTTTCCCAATTACTGTTCCGCCAACGATAAATCGCTTGCTTAACATCACCAACGATCAGATTTGAATAGCCTTTTGAAAGGTTTTCCAAAAATAGAGGTTTGAAATTTTTCCACTGCAAATCCGACGTGTCTTGAAACTCATCAATCAAAATATGGTGTAAATTTGCACCGATTTTCTCGTATAAAAACGATGCGTCGTTATCCCCAATCAACCTACCGAGCAGGGCAGATGTATCTGCTAACAAAAATCTGTTCTGTTCATGATTTAACATTGCCAAATGTCGAGAAATATCGCTCAGCAACCCCATATTTCGCAGGTGCTTCAGCACCAAATCACAAGAGTTAATCTCGATTTCGTTTTCGTCGTCATGTCGAGCGAAGTCGAGACATCCTCCTACTTCAAGGGGATTCCTTGGCTTCGCTCGGAATGACGGTCGTTTTGCAATTGCTGAATTTCTGCGTGCATACAGGGCTTTCACGTATTCATCAACCTGTCTTTTATCTTGAAAAAATGTTTCGATTTCTACTTGATGACGCTTAAAAACCTCTTCAAAAATTTGTTTTCCGGTTGCAATCAAATCTTTTTCGATGGATTTGCTGTATTTCTCATTCGCAGCATCGTCTTCGATGATTTTACAAATCCATTGCAGTGATTTCGTATCGTTCGACAAACTCAGAATTAGCGAACGTATGGCCTCTTTCAAAGCTTTTTGACTATCCAATTCGATGTTGAAATAAGCTCCCAGACCTAATTCTTTTGCCATATTTCTGAGCACACGCTGATAAAAACTATCAATGGTTTCAACGTTAAAAAAGCCGTAATCGTGTATAATCTCATTCAAGGCTTTGGCGGATTTCTGACGAATGGCATCTTCTGAAAGCCCTGTTTCTTCCGACAGAATCTGAAGATAGATATCCGACTTTTCGCAACCGTTTGCCATGCCGTAAAGTTCGCCCAAGATGCGTTGTTTCATTTCGCCGGTGGCTTTATTAGTAAACGAAACCGCCAAGATATTCCGATGTGCGTTGGATTTTGAAAGCAGAAGTTTTAGGTATTCCAATGCCAAACGGAAGGTTTTTCCGGATCCGGCAGAGGCTTTATAGACTTGAATTTGTTGCATTGAGGTGCAAAGATATAAAAAAAATGTGAAAAAAAATTGTAATTTCATTTTTTTTTATTAACTTTGCACTCCGAAAATGAATAACAAGTTTTCATATCAACTCCGATGCCGACGCCCGTAGGGGCGGATATTTAATGTGTGGCTATGTGCCGCACGCTTGTGGATGCAGGCAAAACAATTATTTTTTTCTTACTTTTTTACCCATTAAATTATGGCTCTAAGAATTGTAGTTGCAGATGCAACTCACATGCAATATACACAATCTGTTTGTGATTTAATCCGAATTACATCTCAGCAAAAAGGATCAGGTATTGTCAATCGTTCGCTTGAATATATTGCCGAGAAAATAAAATCAGGCAAGTCGGTTATTGCGTTGGACAACGATCGAGCAGTAGGGTTTTCCTACATCGAAACATGGAGCCACGGTATGTTTGTGGCGAATTCCGGATTAGTCGTGGATCTGGATTATCGTTACTCCGGACTTGCACGCAGAATTAAGAAAAACATTTTTATGCTTTCACGAAAATTATATCCGAAAGCCAAGATATTCAGCATTACCACAGGTTTGGCAGTGATGAAAATCAATTCGGACTTGGGTTTTGTGCCGGTAACTTTTTCGGAACTTACTCGTGATATTGAATTTTGGAAAGGGTGTGAGGGTTGTAAAAATTTTGATATTCTACAACGTAATGATTACAAAATATGTTTGTGCACGGGGCTAATGTTTGATCCCGAAAAACCAAGAAGACCTAAGATGAATAGAATTCTTATTATACCCCAAAAACTTCCTTGGCGATTTATTTTTGAAAGACCAATCATTTTTGTAAAACACCTGCTTCGTCGTCAACGTTTATTACGTAAGCGGAACGCTTTACGCAAGCAAATCGAACAAAATAATAATAATTTAACACCATAGACATCATGAACAATAAAGTTTTATTAGCATTCAGCGGAGGGTTAGACACTTCGTTTTGCGTAAAATATCTAAAAAATGAAAAACAACTGGAAGTGCATACAGCACTTGTAAACACTGGTGGTTTCACAAAAGACGAACTTGCCGAAATGGAAAAAAAAGCCATTGCATTAGGAAGTGAAGGCCACGTTACTCTCGAAGAGACGGAAAATTTTTACAACAAAGGAATCAAATATCTTATTTTCGGAAACATTTTGAAAAACTCCACCTACCCTCTGTCAGTGAGTGCTGAAAGGGCTTTTCAGGCTATTGCATTGATTGAGTATGCAAAAAAGATAGGTGCAAAATATATTGCTCACGGCAGTACAGGTGCGGGAAACGACCAAGTGCGTTTTGATTTGATATTTCAAGTGCTGGCACCGAGTATTGAAATCATTACACCCATTCGTGATCTTAAAATTTCACGACAAGAGGAAATAGACTATCTCAAAAAGCATGGCTATGACTTTCCTTGGAGTAAAGCCAAATATTCCATCAATCAAGGGTTGTGGGGTACCAGTGTAGGTGGCGTGGAAACGCTGACTGCCAAAGGCGAATTGCCCGAAGAGGCTTATCCGACTCCTTGTTCCAAACAAGGTAGCGAAAAGTTATCTATTCTTTTCGAAAAAGGAGAACCGATTGGTATTAACGGGAAAAAGATGAGTCCTGTGGAGGCTATACGCATGTTGAATTCGCTGGCAAGTCCTTATGGTATTGGTCGTGATGTGCATGTTGGCGATACCATTACAGGACTTAAAGGTCGTGTGGGTTTTGAAGCTGCAGCACCGCTTATTCTTATCAAAGCACATCATTTGCTCGAAAAGCATGTTCTCACAAAATGGCAGCAGTACTGGAAAGAAATGCTTGCGAATTGGTACGGCATGTTGCTGCACGAAGCCCAATATCTCGATCCTGTTATGCGAAATATAGAAACGTTTATGGAAAGCACACAAACCTACGTCAGTGGAAGCGTTGATGTGAAATTACAACCCTATCATTTTTCGCTCACAGGTTGCGAAAGTGAATACGACTTGATGAATTCAAAATTTGGCAATTATGGAGAAATGAACAGTGCATTTACAGGAGAAGATGTGAAAGGCTTTACAACTATTTTAGCCAGTCAAATGAATATGTATTTTACCACTCACAAAAAACAAAACTGAGAATTTACAAGATGATGACCGAAGCCATTACTATACTGAAACGACTCATTTCTACGCCTTCGTTTTCTTATGAAGAAGAAAAAACGGCAGAGATTATTTTTGATTTTTTGTCGGTAAAAGGTGTTTCTCCGCAACGGATAAAAAACAACGTATATGCTCGAAATTTGTATTTTGATGAGAACAAGCCCACTTTGTTGCTGAACTCACATCACGATACGGTCAAGCCCACTGCTACCTATACTTTAGACCCTTTTACACCTCTCGAAAAAGACGGAAAATTGTTTGGTTTGGGCAGTAATGATGCCGGTGCTTCGGTGGTGGCGTTGATACAGGCTTTTTGCCATTACTACGATAAGAAAATGAGCTATAATCTCATTTTGGCAATCACGGCAGAGGAGGAGGTAACGGGCGATAACGGCATTGCGTTGCTGTTAAAACATCTTCCGAAAATTGACTGTGCTATTGTGGGCGAACCTACGCAAATGAAAGCAGCTATTGCCGAACGAGGGTTATTGGTTCTCGATTGCATGGCACACGGGGTATCCGGTCACGCTGCACGCAACGAAGGCGACAATGCTTTATATCACGCTATTGACGACATCAACTGGTTTCGCGAGTTTTGTTTTCCAAAAATATCGTCGCTGATGGGTGAAGTAAAGATGAGTGTTACGCAAATCAGTGCCGGCACGCAACACAATGTTGTTCCAAGCGAATGTCGCTTTGTTGTTGATATTCGTTCTACCGATGTGTATGATAATACAGAGATAGTTGACATTATCCGACAGCATGTGAAATGCGACGTAGTACCACGTTCGACCAAACACATTGCTTCTTGTATCAATGAAAACCACCGCTTGGTGCAAACAGCGATTGCACTCGGCATTGAGCGTTTTGTTTCGCCAACAACTTCCGATATGGTAAATATGCCGTTTCCTGCAATCAAGATGGGAGTAGGCGATTCTGCACGCTCACATCAAGCCGATGAATTTGTTTATATCAAAGAAATTGAGGACGGTGTTTTGCGGTATATCGAATTTTTAAAAGCATTTAATCATGAATAAACTTTGGAGCAAAGGCAGCGAGCCACATCAATTCGTAGAGCAATTTACTGTAGGTAACGACCGAGAACTTGATTTGCAATTAGCAAAACATGATGTGCGTGGCTCGTTAGCTCATGTACAAATGTTGCAAAGTATAGGGCTACTCAGTAAAGACGAAGCCGAACAGTTGCTTGTCGCCTTGCAAGAAATTTTAAAAATAGCGGAAAACGGTGATTTTACTATTGAAGACGGTGTCGAAGATGTGCATTCACAAGTGGAATTGATGCTTACCCGAAAATTAGGCGAAACAGGAAAAAAGATTCATTCGGGACGTTCTCGAAACGACCAGGTGTTGGTGGATCTCAAACTTTTTATGCGTGAAGAAATGCAACAGATTTCGCAATTGGTGTTGCAACTATTTCAACGATTGCAATCTCTCAGCGAAAAACATAAGGACGTTTTAATGCCGGGCTATACACATTTTCAAATAGCCATGCCTTCATCGTTTGGATTGTGGTTTGGTGCGTATGCTGAGGCTTTCGCCGATGATATGCAGCTTTTTTCAGGTGCTTATAAAATTGTGAATCAAAATCCGCTTGGTTCGGCAGCCGGTTATGGAAGTTCGTTTCCCCTAAATCGAACAACCACCACAGAACTGCTCGGTTTTGATACTATGCATTACAATGTAATTGCTGCACAAATGAGTCGTGGAAAAGCCGAATATGCCATGGCTTGTGGCATGTCGGCGATTGCTTCAACACTCAATAAATTAGCATCTGATTGCTGTATTTTTAGTAATCAGAACTATGGGTTTATCAGTTTTCCCGAGGAATTGACAACCGGTTCGAGCATTATGCCTCACAAAAAAAATCCCGATGTATTTGAGCTTGTTCGTGGCAAAAGTAACCGTTTACAAAACCTTCCAACTGAACTTTCAATGATAACGACCAATTTGCCACATGGGTATCATCGCGACTATCAGTTAATGAAAGATTGCCTGTTTCCCGCTATCAATACACTGAAAGAGTGCTTGTCTATTGCAGAATTCATGTTGCAACACATAGAAATCAACCTGCATATTCTCGATGACCCTAAATATAAATACTTGTTTACTGTGGAAGAAGTCAACCGCCTCACGTTGGAAGGTATGCCTTTTCGCGATGCTTATCAAAAAGTAGGACAACAAGTTGCTGATGGAACTTTTAGTGCTACAAAAGAAGTGCACTACACCCATGAGGGCAGTATTGGAAATCTGTGTACATTTGCGATAGCAGAAAAAATGCAGGCAGTTATGCAGGTGTTTGAAAGCTGAGCATACAAAAAAAACACGCATATTCGAAAATGATTTATTCAGAAAATCAGACAACTATATTTTTTCGCAAAATTATTTTCGCAAAAACTTGCATAATTGAAAAAAAAGTTGTAACTTTGCAGTCCCAATTTCGAAAAAGGTATAATTTTGCCTGAATGTAGAATAGGGGTTATTCTTAGACATTATGTAAACCAAGCAATAGCGATATAATCGCAAAACAAGTACGTTAGTTAGTTGTGAATAGTGAATAGTGAGTGGGATTTTCCGCTAACTATTAACTACTAACTATTAACTAACATTGTACAAGGAAAATTATGTAGAACAAGTTTATTTAATGGCATACGGCAGACGGTGCATGGCAAACGGTGGTAAATTAACCGCCTTTCGCCCTTCTCCTTTCGCCTTTCGCCAAAAAGAAATGCAGTTCTTGTTAATTCCAATTGGTAGAGACGCAACGCATTGCGTCTTTAC